>Ga0172377_10001261_pt1 | contig 25223 bp, 25 predicted proteins | sample Pumphouse3metaG_FD_119749 | JGI IMG/M metagenome (GOLD analysis project Ga0172377, IMG submission 119749) | Leachate microbial communities from a municipal landfill in Southern Ontario, Canada - Pumphouse #3 metaG | ecosystem: Engineered > Solid waste > Landfill > Unclassified | place: Canada... | reverse complement strand
CCAAAGCAATCAAAATAAAACCAATCATTTTCTCTTCATCAACGAAAAAGATACTCACTGCTCCGATGATAAGACACAGAGTCAAGACATTCAAGATAGCCAATAAAAATTTGCGACGCATAAGATTCTACAGATTATTTTATTAAAAGCTATAATCACAACGGATTGTAAGTCTATTCTAGCATCTTTCTTATCTAGGCTCAACAATTTTTTAGGAAATCAACCGCATTTTTATACCACCCTTCAATAATCCCCGCTTTTTCCAAATCGTGATCCCCCTTATCGATAATCATCTTATTAGAAAAATTGACATTTATGCTTTCCAAAGGCACTTTATCGTCATTATTCCCCTGAATAAGTAAAATTTTGTCTGTGGAAATTTTATTGTAATTTTCGCTATAATCAACGGCCTGATTCTCAACCTTATATTCACGATTTATTTTATGTGTCTTAGTGAGCATATCATTCTCCAAATCAAGTATAAAATCACTCTCTTTGTAATGCTCTTTGTAATTTTCCCAATTCACTTCCGCATCCTTATTATTTTTTTGCGCAAACCATAATCTCAATAAATCTCGCTGATTAAGCGCTGGAGATATCAAAACTATTTTCTCAAAAACAATCTCATCCAAAAGCAAAGAAATAGCGCAAGCGGCCAAACTATGCCCGACTATAGAAAATCGCTCATATCCCTGAATTTTAAGAAAATCGATTGCGCTCAAGATATCCTCCGATAGACTCTTAGTTGTCATATGATAAAAGCTACCATCAGACAAACCGCAATCAGCGGCATCGAAACGAAAAGATGCTACGTCATTTTTCGCCAATTCATCGGCCAATATCTTGAATTTCCTTTCAGTCGTCCCTGCCCTTTCAAATCCCCCTAGCATTATAACAACGTGCTGATTATCGCCCCCCCCAATCGCCAATATTCCCCTGAGCAATTCCTGTCTTTGATTCTTAAATTCTAATAATTTTGTAATCATAAAATTAAATTAATGCTTATCTTGTTTTATATGAAATTAGCCTTAATCTTTTATAGACATTCATCGTAATATATACTCCATTACTTCCCATAATACTTCTTAAGCCTCTTTCTTTTTCAGTTTAAGTATTATAATTTTTTAACTTCTGACAATTCTTGTTCAAGGATAATATCTTCTTTACCGAATAAGAATCTGCCCTGAAATTTTTTACCACTCAAGAAAAGAGACATCCAGTGTTCATCATCTGTCCACATTTCTTTAAACGGAATTTTATCAATACGAAACCATATAGCCAGAAGTTATATATTATATATGCCCTAAAACCTCGGCTATATATTCCAAGCACAAAAAAATTTCTTCAATCTTCTGCTCTTTGTTATGGGGCTTTTCAAAATTTATATTCATAATTATTTAACAATCAGAATACAATAGATGATAAGTAAAACGATAGATATCCCAAACACAATTTTTACCCAAGGTTTGATCACCATATTACCATTATAAGATATGTAAAAACAACCTCAATTCAGTCGGATCTTTATATAAAAACCCTGCTCCACCTTTCTGCCTGTAAAGTTCTATTGTTGATGCGGAATCATCTATCATAAGACTATTTTCAATCTTTTTCCCTAGAGCATCTAATGCTATATCAAAAAGCCTGCCATTGTCGTCACGCTTTAAAACCCCATGATCCGCAGAGTTTATTATAATGTCAAATGTAATATCTAGCTTATGCGTCGGGACCGTAATCCGAGAAAACACATCCATATTGTCAGTTATAATTCCGATCTTACCACCGGACTTTTTTAACGCTTTCGCCAGGTCCAAAACTTCTTTTTCAAGTTCCATCCGGCGGATACTCTCTTCGTATAATCCATTCAAAATATCATAATCGATTCCAGCATTTTCAGCAATAATTTTATTTACGCCACCTGAATCAACTTGATTCCTCATCCATTTTCCGACCAGATTTTTATCACTAAAAATATTCTCCTGTATCCAATCATACACCTCTGGATAATCAGAAAGCAGCGATTCTTTATAGAACCTACCCTTGCACAACACCCCATCAAAATCGAATAGAACTGCTTGATAATCCATAGTTTTGCGAATATATTTTTATATATTTTAGCTATTATTTTCTATGGCACTTTTGAATTTATTTTTGCATCTATCAAAATTTATCTATATTTTTTCCAAAATATAAGTCCAACCTGGTTGCCATTTCCAAGTCGCTATCACAGATTCTTCCAGTCCTATCTTTTTTATCCAGTATTCTAATCCATATTGCGTTGCACGATGCCCGATAATCATTACTTTCTTACCTTCGTAATCTCTCAATAAGTCTTCTAAAAAATCCCTCATTCTAGCTGCGGACATTTCATAACTCTCACCATTTGGAAATGGGACAATGATATGCTCCACTTTAGCCGACTCTACTTCCCCACTAGGACGCTTAGTTAAATCACCATAATTACACTCACGCAATCTCATATCTCTAATGACTGGTATGTTTCTATCGACAAAAGCAATTTCTCCAGTTTTATATAATCTCTGTAAATCTGAGCAAAAAAATAGAATCAAACTTATCATTGTTATATCTTTCGCCCAATTCCTCTGCTTGTTTTCTACCTAAATCTGATAAATCAACATCAAACCATCCTGAAGATATTTTGGCTTCGTTATCAGAGGTAGTTCCGTGTGATTCAAAAATAATTGTTACCATATTTCTTATAATTATTTCCCACAGCACTTCTTATATTTCTTCCCTGATCCACAAGGACACAAATCATTGCGACCGACTTTGTCTTTGTTGATTTCTGGTTTGTTTTCTTCCGAGTCGTCAACGCTTCCGCCACTTTCTTTTATATTCTTATTCTCCATTGGCGATTCGATTTTTCGCGCTACCTGGATTTTAAAAAGCGAAGTTACGACATTTTCTTCAATCGTTTTAATAAGATCGTGATACATTCGATAAGCCTCCTTTTTATATTCTACCAGCGGATCTCTTTGTCCATAACCGCGGAGTCCGATGCCATCGCGGAGGCAGTCCATAGAGGTTAAGTGTTCCATCCATAGCATATCAATACTGCGCAAAAGCACCATCTTCTCAATCTGTCTGGCAGCTTCATACCCAATAGTTTCTTCCTTCTTTCCATAATCATCACAAACCACTCCACAAAGAAGTTCAACCAAAGCCCCTTTTGCCACTTCATCAGCAACATCCGATTTGATAGTCTCTTCAATCTTATTTTTAATTTCATCCTGAAGTGGCACGATTTTGTTGACGGCTTCCCATATTCCTTTTTCATTCCATCTTCCTCGAATATCAGCGCTATGCACCGAAATAATATCCTGGATATATTTTTCAAGCATTCCCAAAACCTTATCCTTGAGTTTTAAAAGCTCGGGAAAGTTTTCCTTCGTTACGGGCAGCTCGGCATTTTCTTCAACGCGTTTAGTGGCTTCCAAAATATCTTTTCTTCTCTTGTATATTGCCTCGCGCTGTTTGTTCATCACGTCGTCATAATCAAGAATGTGCTTTCTGAGATCGAAATTATAGCCCTCAATTTTTTTCTGAGCACCTTCAAGCTGTTTTGAGATGAAAGAATTTTCAATCGGCATATCTTCCGCAATTCCAAAAGTGTCCATTACCGACTTCATTTTTTCCGAACCAAACACGCGCATCAGGTGATCTTCGGTTGAAACATAAAACTGCGTCTCACCCAATTCCCCCTGACGACCAGAACGTCCACGAAGCTGATTGTCAATACGGCGTGCCTCGTGCCTTTCTGTTCCCAAAATACAAAGTCCTCCCAATTCCAAAACGCCTTCGCCCAATTTAATATCAGTTCCACGTCCTGCCATATTAGTAGCAATAGTTACTGCACCTTTTTGTCCAGCATTAGCTACAATAAGCGCTTCTTTCTCATGAAATTTCGCATTCAACACTTCGTGCGGCACTCCTTCTTTCTTAAGAAGTTCGCTCAAAATTTCCGATTTCTCGATAGAAATAGTTCCCACCAAAACTGGCTGCCCCTTTTCGTGCCTCAACTTGATTTCCTGAATAAGCGCCATAAACTTACCCTTTTCAGTTTTATAGATAGAATCACTTCGATCAATTCTAACAATAGGTTTATTAGTCGGAATTACCAAAACCTCCAAATTATAGACTTTACCAAATTCCTCTGAACTCGTTGCAGCAGTTCCAGTCATCCCTGCAAGTTTCTTATATAATCTAAAATAATTCTGGAAAGTTATGGTCGCGAGTGTTCGGCTCTCTTTTTGTATCTTCACTCTCTCCTTAGCCTCAATCGCCTGATGAAGTCCTTCGCTAAATCTTCTTCCTGGCATCGCGCGTCCAGTAAATTCATCGATAATAATCACTTCATCTTCTTTCACCATATAATCCTTGTCGCGTTTGAAAAGTATCTCGGCCTTGAGCGCTTGTTCCAAATGATGAACCATCAGTATCCCGCCTTCATTATAAATGTTTTCCATACCAAGTAACTTTTCCACCTTATCAATTCCATCCTCGGTAAGGCTCACTGCTCGCATTTTTTCATCAACCGTATAGTCTTTTTCATTTTGAAGCTGTGGCACGAGGCGCGAAAAACTTTCGTACATATTATTAGAATCCACGTCTGGAGCGGAAATAATAAGCGGCGTGCGTGCTTCGTCAATCAAAATACTATCAATCTCGTCCACAACCGCAAAATTAAGTTCACGCTGAGCTAGTTGCCGATTCTGCACTGCCATATTATCACGCAAATAATCAAAGCCGAACTCGTTGTTGGTTCCGTAGGTTATATCCGCATTATAGGCTTCCTTGCGAGAAATCTCGTGCAAATTTTGCATCTCAATTGTAACTTCTTGTCCGTCAGGTCCGGTTTTCGGATCAAAAATATATGAATGCTCATGTTGGATAGCGGAAACGCTAAGTCCCAGGAAATGATAGATTGGACCCATCCAGTTCGCATCTCGTTTTGCCAAATAGTCATTCACCGTAACGATATGCACACCCTTTCCTTCAAGCGCATTCAGATAGACCGGCAAAGTTGAAACCAAAGTTTTTCCTTCACCCGTTTTCATTTCCGCGATTTGACCTTTATGAAGTGCGATACCTCCGATCAACTGGACATCATAATGTCTTTGTCCCAGAACTCTGTCAGCAGCCTCTCGAATAGTTGCAAAGGCTTCTGGCAAAATCTGATCCAAAGTTTCCCCTTTTTCAAGACGTTCTTTAAGAATTCCAGTTTGAGCCTTCAAATCCTCGTCCGTCATTGACTTGTATTTTTTCTCTAATGCATTAACCGCATCCACAGTTCCTTGTAGCTTCTTTATCTCCTTCTCATTCGGATCGCCGAAGATTTTATCTAAAATTGACATAAATATTAAAATTAAGATTATCTACCATTCTAACAAAGTAAAGAAGCGAAATCAAGTTTCGCCTCCCCAAAAACAAACAAAGTTATCTACTTCTTTCTCAGCTTTCGAAACTCATTTTTTGCCCAAGCAAGCGGTGAAATTCTCTTGAGATTTTTAATAAGTCGTCTTCCTCTCCGTGTTTTACCTATTCTTTCGGTTTTATATTCATTTATCATAATACGAAGCTCATCCTTCACGTCATCAATCGCCTTGTAAATATCATCACTCTCAACAACAGAACGAAACATCTTTTTAGGCAAATCCAAATTAACTTCAGCTTTATAAATATCTCCTTGTTGATGATGTTGCGTTGTTTTGGCAAGTTCAACTCTGGCGATCACCCTGTTTCCACCCAAATCAACATCTTCCATAAATTTTTTAAGACCGCCTATTTTCTCTTCCACATAATCCTTGAGATCGTTATGAAGTTCCAGATTTGTTCCCTTAATAATGATATTCATAGCTTTTCTAAGTTAATGTTTATCTGCTTCCATAATAGCACAAACAAGGTTTTTGTCGAGAAAGATTTGTTTTTTATTCGCGTCCTTTAATTGTCTCGACCAGACCTTTTTATCTGAATACATCGACTAATGATTAATATAAAATAATATTAATTTCCCAATCTCCTAATAATTCAATTTCATCTTTATCTTTCCTCGAATTTAAAAGACAAGGAATATACTCCCATAGCGAATACTACCGCACCGGCAAGCGTAAACGTCTTTTGATATCCCAAAACAGAAACCGCCGCACCGCCCAAAAATCCACCCAACGCCGGACCGAGCGTTGTCATTATCGAATCAATAGTTGAAGCCTCTTCTTTAAAATTCTCAAGCTTCTTAGCAAAAAAAGCGCTCTTACCGCTTCCAAGAGCCAGCGCTCCCATCGAGTCTAAAATATTTAAAATGAAAATCGCACCAACAGAAAGAAACAAATAAAAAGCCCCGAGCGCGACGGACACAGCTCCTTCTATGATCATTCCACTGGTTACAATTCGCCTTTTGCGCATTTTACCCATCAGTTTTATAACCAAAAGCGAAAATGGAACGTATATAAAAGAAATTGCCGACATAAATTTTATAATTTCTTCCTGAGAGAAAGAAAGATCCCTAAGAAGCAAGACAAAAAATGCGCGGTAAATTCCGCCTAAAATCAAAGTGCTGAAAATAAAAAACAACATCAGGAGAACATTTTTTTTGGTATACAAGATATTAAAAACTTCTTTATACTTCCCTGTCTGACTCATTTTTTCTTTGGGTTTTAACTGGCTTTCTTTTCTTGAGCTTATAACGTCCGCATTATTTCTCAGACGGGAATAAGCATAGATAGCGTTCAAAAACTGGATCAAGACGCTTACAAAAAAAACACCAGAGAAGCCGAATTTCAAAATTATCAGCCCGCCAATTGCTGGAGCAATGGCTGTGGCATAACTTGGCATTGAATAGAACCAACCAAAACTACTCGTATGATTCTTGGTTTTCGAGCTCATCAATATGAACTTCAGCGACACAAGCCACGCCGCGGCTGAAAACCCCAGCACAACTTGGGCGAAATAGAAAACAAAAACATTCCGACTAAGAAGCATCAAGAGGGCAAAGATACCATAACCAAAAATTCCCAGCGCCGCCATTTTGGCAGGATTAATCCTGTTTATATAAAAATTTATAATGAAGCAAGAGACTGAAATTATAAAATATGTAAGAAAATATATATTTCCGATATGCACGATCGAAATCCCCACCGAAACCAGATAAAGCGGATAGAAAAGCGAGAAAAGTTTGTAGCCGAACATCAAAAGAAAATGGACAAGCGACACATCAAAAGTCGTCTTCTCCATCTTCGGCAAATAGGAAACCAACCCCTGATTATCGTGCATTATTTTTTGCATTTTTGATTTTTATGAGATTTATGATTTACGCACGTTTAAATTTTCCCTGTTTATCATCTGTCATTCCGGAATTTCGGTACTACGAAATATCCGGAATCCCGTAACTATGCAAGTATGTCTTTGTGGTCGGATCGCAATATAATATTCTGTAGGCTTGTCACCGGGATGACGCAAATAGAAAAAATAGGTGAAAGTCAATTTGATATTAGCATATTTTGGGCAAAAAGAAAAAGCAACTCGTTCGCTTTTTGCAAAGCCATTGTTGCTTTGTAATTCTAAAGAAAATAGTATTTTAATTATTCTCGCTGACTATTTTTTTCCATTTTTCTTTTATTTCTTCTTGGGTTTGTTTGTCCGTTGCCTCCCACTCTTGCTGAAGACCATAGCGATTTATAAGATCGGTAAGTATTTGATTAATAACAGAATTGGGATTGAGTCCTTCTTTCGCTATACCTTCCCATTTTTCAGTAATTTCTCTTTTTATTTCCGGATGTTCTTCTATATTAGACCAGATTGAACTCCATCCGCTACGGCCAGATAGGTCTTGTATGATTCTGATAGCCGTTCTCTTTCCTTTAGCCTCTCTCAGTCTATTTTTGATTCCCTGTAAATGTTTTTCAGAAGGAGGATTTGTTTTTAGGTAATAGCCTTCAGCTATCAATAGGCATCTCTCCCCTTCCTCTATGTCTATATTTCCCCTAATATACGAAGCGCCTAGATTGCTAAATACATTAGCAATTAAATCTGGGTTTTTAACAGCCCCTAAATCTTTTGGAGGGATATTGGATATCTCGACTAATACCTTTACGGCACCCGCCCAGTTTTTCTCGCTCATTTCTTTTAGGCCTATTGAATTTATAAGGCGTAATATGGAAGAAAGAGACAAATCGCCCTCAGAAATTTCAGCTAACATCTGTTTGTTCAGTGCTTCTGCATAAGCAATGTTTTCAGTAATATAGGAATGAACAACCGACTCCAGATACAGCAATTCTATCTTTTTTTCTGGATCGGCTACAAAACGAGACAAATCTGCAATCCTATATAAAAGATTCCTCACTTCGTCGCTAAAATCTTCCCTGTTCTCAGGAGAAAACTTCAAGAGCCTGTAGTATGTGGCCCAAAGATAATTCAAGCCGTTAGCTAAATTATTATAATATTCTTTCTGGCATATCTGCCAGAGCTCTTTTCCCTTCTCTTCAACTTTCTTGTAATCTTCTGCCGTTTTTGCTGTTTTATACGAAGCATTAATTTCTTCAATCTTCCCATTTATTTCACTCATTTCTCTTTCATCTCCATATCTTTCATAGTCTGTTCTGCCTCGGAAGTGTCAACCTGAGGCCAAATCTCTTGAGCTTTTTTAATATATTCCTCGGCAGTGGGACGATAATAAAGTCTTGAATGTGAAAATTTTTCAACTTTAGACAACCATCCTAACGCCGTTCGTTTTTTGTTATCAATAATGATTTTGTCTAAATTCCCACATTCCTCTGCGGATATGGGGTTTTTAATTATCCCATTGACTTTCAATAACCAACGATCAGGTATCGAACCGCCAATTGAGAAAAAAATTTTCACAAAATCATCTATAGCATTACTTCCGGAAGGATTAGTATATTTGATAATCCGAATAAGCTCCTCATATGTGATAGGCTCTGACCCATAAAATCCCGTAGTGGAATCAGAACCATCCCGACAAAAGAAGCCCGGTTCGACAACACGAATATCATAACCCGTGCGGTCATTTGGCCAAATAGTAAAATGGCAAGCATTAGCCAGTCTATCTTTTTGGACTATTAGCTTATTATGAAAACAAAGTAGTTTCCATAATTTTATAATTGAAGTTTCCTTCCATCTTTCCTTGCTGAATTCCAATGCAGAATCTATTTTACACCACCTCCAATAATATTCGGCTTTATTTTTATTTATATTTTTTTATCAAGCCGTAAAACCCGCAAAATTTGCGAACTTTTAAAGCTCGGTAAAATATTTGTCAAAGGACCCTTAATCTTACTATTTTTAAAAATAATGTCAACAATTAAACCCCAGTCGATCGTTTGTGCTCTCTAGCTTATCGTCTAATTCTTTCTAAAAATGAGTTTCTGGCTCGTTTTTATGTTATTTTATAACAAAAAAAGAAACGAGCAAGAAAGGCTTTAATAAGCCTTAAAAAGTTCAAAAATATGGTCCAGGAAAGGAGGATTAGTTTATCCTGACATTTAAAATACTATCTTGTTTTGACTCGTTTTAGCAGCAAAATCGTGGCAAAGTATTTGACAAATCAAGCTAAAGTGCTATAATTTTAGCACCAATATTTATTAACGGGGGTTAATATATATGGAAATAGTGGGGAAAATAAAAGAAGAAGTTTCCAACAAGGATGGAATAGGTGCCTTGGAGGAAATAGAGCGAATACTCTTTGGACGGACAACATCCAAAAGAGTAGCAGAAGGAAAAATTTTCTTCCAGGGAAGGAAGGGTAAAAAGCTCTCTCTGGAAGAAAAAAGAAATCTCTGCGCAAAAAGAGCAGAGAAAAAACTTTCCTCAAAGGAGTTGAGGGAAATCGAAATATGCTATAAAACACTGAAAGCATACTTCGAAGAAAAAGAAGGATTTTTTGGCATTGGACGGCATGGGGAGAAGCTGTCTATGCGGATAAAAATGATCCTTCTTATAGTCAGGACAAAAATTCGAGGAGAATTTTTCTTGCCTGACTAAAAAACAATTTCTTTTTTTAAAAAAACTGCCGATTCCACGAAGTGAAGGAGCAGATTTTTATTTTATCTAAAAACTGAGAATTAAAATCCCACGTATTCAATTTCCTCATGAAGCTGAACGTTAAATTTTGTGCGAATTTTATGCTTGACGAGACTAATGAGCATCGTCACGTCTTCCGCAGTCGCATTCTCAATATTGACTATGAAATTTGCGTGTTTTTCTGAAATTTGCGCACCTCCAATTTGCATGCCTTTAATCCCCGCCTGCTCAATGAGCCATCCCGCTGGAATAGTGTTATTCTTGAATTTTTCTCTCGCACCCAGATCTTTATCAAAAATTTTACTCATCTCAATGTCGCTCAAAACCGGATTTTTAAAGATGCTGCCAATGTTCGGATATTGAAGTGGCTGTTTTTCGATGCGATTTTTCACATTATCCTCAATCACTTTCTGCATATTCTCCTTGTCGCCTTTCTCAAGAGACAGAACCGCATTCAATATCACAAATTTTTTTGTTGTTTTAAAAATACTGTCTCTGTAAGAAAACTGACAATCAGCTTGTGATATATCCTTGATCTCATAACTTTCCAGATATTTGTCTTGCGGGTGAAAGTTCATTTCCAAAACTCGCACTGTTTTCACAGACTCGCTCATATCTTTTCCATGCGCTCCGGCGTTATTGGCAATCGCACCACCCAGTGTCGCAGGAATTCCCGCTGCCCATTCCAGCCCACCCATTCCGTCTTTCTGAAAATCCAAAATCATTTTTGTCAAATAGATTCCAGCTCCTAGCTTTGCATCAAAGCCGTCTTCTGTCCCTACGACTTCTACATCTTTATTCTCAATTTTAATGACTATGCCCCCAAAGCCTTTATCGGAAATCAAAAGATTGCTTCCTTTGCCAATGACAAAAACAAGTAAATTATTTTCAACAGCAAAATCCAAAGCGCCCTTTGTCTTTTCTTCATCTTGCGCCTCGCAGAAATAATGAGCGTTTCCGCCAATTTTAAAAGTCGAATATTCTTTTAAAGAAACGTTCTCTCTGATATTTTCAGGCAATTTATGTTTTTCTGCATTTTTAAAATTTTCCATATTTTGAAAATAAGTTTATATGCCTTTATTCTAGAATATTTCTCCAAAATTGTCACTTCGCAACAGAGGTCGAACCTTTTAAATGCTCAAGGTCCGACCTCTGCCGTTTTAAGGTCTGACCTTTCAGATGTTCAGAAGGTCAGTCCTCGAAAATTGCCGTTCTTTTTACCCCCTCTTATCACGGACAAGCGATTGTAGAGTATAGAGCTTATAGTATGCACCTTTTAATTTCAATAGTTCTTCGTGCGTCCCCTGCTCGGCAATTCTTCCTTTCTCCAAAACCACGATTCGATTCGCATGAGTGATTGTGCTCAAACGATGAGCGATTACAAAAGTCGTGCGACCCTTCATCAGTTTTTGCATCGCCTCTTGGACCAGCGCCTCAGATTTAGAATCCAGCGCAGAAGTCGCTTCGTCTAAAATCAAAATTTTCGGATTTTTCAAAATCGCACGCGCAATTGCAATCCGCTGTTTCTGTCCACCAGAAAGTTGAACGCCACGTTCACCAACTTGTTCTTCCATCCCATTTGGGAAATTATCAACAAAATCTTCAACATTAGCTGCTTTGATTGCACTTTCTATTTCTTCAGGCGTCGCATCCAATTTTCCGTAAATCAAATTATTACGCACGGTATCATTAAACATACTGACGTCTTGTGGCACGACCGCAATATTTTGTCTCAGATTTTTCAACCCTACTTTCTGAATATCCACGCCATCTAGTAGGATATTCCCAGAAGTCGGCAGAATATATTTGGAAATAAGATCGACCAAAGTTGATTTCCCCACTCCGCTCTCTCCCACCAACGCCACAACTTCTCCTCGTTTCACTTTTAAATTTATGTCATGCAGCACTTCGCGCGTTTCGTTGTAAGAAAAAGAAACGTCCTGAAATTCCATCCCCCCTTTCACATCCGATAATTCTATTTTTCCTTCTGTCTTATAATCTTCTGTTTCTTCCTCCAAAAGCGAATAACCGCGCCGAACAGTCGTCATCCAACGTCGATAATGGCTAATTTTATCTCCAATTTTTTCCAAAGGTCCTCGAAGAATATTCAAGTATCCGATAAAAGCAACCACCTGAGCAACTCCGATTGCACCATCTTTAAAAAGCAAAATCATAATAATAATAGAAAAGAGAACCATAAAAGAAATGGTGATATCTTGAAAGGCAGCGGCTTTTTTGAGTGTTTTCCAGAAGAGTTCTAGATGCTCAATGGCTTCTCCCTGCAAAATTCTAGCAACTCTATGATTTTCATATTCTTCTCCTGAATTGGCTTTGACTAGTTTTATATTCGAAACAGAATCGTTCACCATTCCATAAGCATCTTCATAGGATTTATTAAAATTGGAAATATGAGAACCTATAGGCTCGGAATATTTTACTGATATAGAAATATAATAAGCTACACAGATCAGCACTATTAAAAATATTGCCCAATGGATATATAAACCAATCAAAACCAGAACGAAAAACATCATCAAAACTTCCGAGCCAAACCAAAACACTATACTTTCTAGAAGCGATTCAAGAGCATCGCCAGCTTTAATATAGCGAGAAGAAAGTTTTCCACTCTTGTTTTTATTGTGATAGGAAAGTTTGAGATCTATAGAGTGCCGATTAAGAAGAAGAATAAAATCGTGAACACATTTAATGGATATTCTGCCACTGTGCACAAAAAGATAGCGATATGTCCAATCTCTTATAAGCGTTAAAATAAACCAAAGCAATAGCCAAGTCAAAATTGAAAAAACGGCTCCGTCCGACACTGCCAGCTCGACGATCTTACCATAAACATTAGGTATAAAAGCCTCAATAGCAGAACCAAGAATAACCATAACTAAAATCAGGTAGAATTCTTTTTTATATTTTGAGAGAAAACGCCAAATAATTTTTACGTCTCCTCGAAAATTTTCTTCCATATACATACAAAAAATTAAAAAGGAATTGTGCTGCGTTCACAACCTCTTTCTTTTTAAGTTTTTATTATACCACAAAGAAAGAATAAAGGAAGCCTAACTAACCAGGCTATCGGCAATCGTAAAAATATCCCCCGCTCCCATAACTAGAAGAACATCGCCTGGCTTTATTTTCTCGTCGATAAACTTTCGAGCTTCTTCTAAATTTTTAGCATAAAAAATATGCCCTCGCAGTTTTTCATTTCTTTTTGCTATATCTTCCACCAAATTATTTGAACTGACAACTTGGTCTTCTTTCTCTTCCCGTCCGACAACATCATAGATTTCCGAAAGGATTACTTCGTCCGCAAGATCGAAACTTTTCAGAAAATCGGCATATAAACCGCGAGTGCGATTGTGTTGATGTGGCTGAAAAACTGCCACGATTCTGCGATGAGAATAGAATTCCCTTGCCGCTTTAAGTGTGAGATTAACCGCAGTCGGATGATGCGCATAATCAGAAATCACCAAAGCACCTTTATACTCGCCCTTAACTTCAAATCTGCGCCAGATGCCAGAAAAATTTTCCAGAGAAGTTCTTATCTTGTCCGCAGAAACGCCCAGATAGGTTCCGACCGAAATTGAAGCAAGCGCGTTTCTCACGTTGAATTCTCCAGGAATTTTCAGAGAAAATTTGCCCAGACTTTCTTCTCCATGAGAAACTTCAAACTCCGTCACGCCGAGAGATATTTGAAAATTTTGAAAATAGAAATCGTTGCTTCCGTCGGCACCGAAATATAAAATTTCAAGTTCAGGTTTTTCTTCTTTGATTTTCGAAGCCACTTCACGCGCATTTGTGTCATCTCCATTGCAGAACAAAGCGCCATCTTCCGGCAAATGTTTTGCGAAATCAAAAAACGACTGTTTCATTTCTTCTATGTCTTTGTAACAATCCGTGTGGTCAAGCTCAATGTTATTAAGAACGATAACGCGCGGATATAAACTCATAAAATTATGATTATATTCACATGCTTCCGCCACAAAATGCTTTCCCTGCCCGACTCTCAAGTTGCCGCCATAACGAGGAACGATGCTTCCCACTAGAACAGAAGGGTCAATTCCTCCATCTTCCAAAACACCCCCGATCATCGCAGTCGTAGTCGATTTTCCATGTGTTCCACAGACGGCGATTCCTGATTTACTATTAAAAATAAGCCCCAAAGATTCTCCATAAGTTATGGTTTTTATTCCTTTCTCAAAAACAGTCTTAAGTTCTGGATTAGTTTTTGGCACAGAAGTCGTATAGACCACCAAATCGATATCGTCTGTGATATTTTCCGACACCTGCCCGTAATTGACTTTAACGCCCAATTCTTCCAAACGCTGAGTCACATTAGAAGGTTTCAAATCCGATCCAGCCACTTCTTTGCCGGCAGCTTTCATATAGCGCGCAATCGCGCTAATGCCTATGCCTCCGATACCGACAAAATAGATTTTCTGCAAATCATCAATTTCTATTTTTTCATTTTCCATTTTCATATTTATTTTCCTAATTTAATAATTTCATCCGCCACGATGCTCGCCGCTTCGGGGTGAGCCAGTTGCCGAGCCATACGCATCATTTCCATAACTTTTAATTTGCTCTTAAAAATGCCGTCTATCGTTTCCATAAAAAGATGCGGTTTTAGATTTCTCTCATTAACAAGCACCGCCGCTCCTGCCTCGGAAAAATAAAAAGCATTCTTGTTTTGATTATCGCTTGCAGAATCAGAAAGTGGAATGAGCACACTCGGTTTTCCGACTAGCATTATTTCAGCGACAGTGTTAGCCCCCGCACGACTTACTACCAAATCACAAGCGGCATAAGCATTAGCGAGACTTTGTTTTAAAAAAGGAAACAAATGATAGTCATCCAAAAAAGGAATATTCATCTTTTGAATTTGAGATTTAAGCCCCTCGTAATCATCGATTCCGCATTGATGGATTATTTCATATTTTCCCAAAAGCTCAGGAAGGATTTCCATTACCAGATCATTAATTTGCCTCGACCCCTTGCTTCCTCCCATTATAAGCAGCACGGGCTTGTCTCCGTCTATCATAAATTTCTGTCGACTCTCTTTTCTATCAGCCTTAATAACAAAATCACTCACAGGATTTCCAGAGAAAAAGGCTTTTTCGGAAGCATAAAAATTCTTCGTTGCTTCAAAAGAAACTGCAATCCTTTTGGCAAAACGCGCCATAAATTTATCAATATCTCGTGGCTCAGTATCAGATTCGTGCATAAGCACAGGAATATGAAAAATCTTTCCAGCAATCGCAACTGGCAAGGAAACATAACCTCCTTTAACAAAAATTACATCAGGCATATAGTCAAAAACACCATAGAGAACTCTGGAGAAATTTTTTATACTGGTAAAAAGACTAGTCTTCTGGTTTTCCTTAGACTCCAAGCTTTGATATTTTATATCCGTATCCTGCACAAACGCTTTAAGAAAATCACTTTCAGTGCTTATAAGCATAAACTCAATTCCTTCACGCAAAGCAAGCTCCTGCGTTTTTTTCTTAAGCTCCTCATAGACTGCAATGATAGGAGCCAATTGTCCTGCCGTAGATTCTCCAGCTAATAATATTCTCATATGATTTGATTATATTTTATTACTTATTATTTGTTTTTTTAGGAGAATTGCCAAATTTTGAAACACTCAACAAGACCCCAGTTCCTGTAAGAAGCGCCATCAATGAACTTCCACCATAGCTCACAAAAGGAAGAGTGATACCAGTAAGCGGCAAAAGTGAAGTGATAGCTCCAATATTCATAAGCGCCTGGAAGATAACCCATAGAGTTATTCCAACCGCAATCAGTTTTCCAAAATTATCCTTTGCATTTTCTGCAATCAAAAAACCGCGTCGCGCAAAAAGGAGAAAAAGAATAAGCAGAAACACCAAACCCACCAAACCCAATTCCTCTCCCGTCACCGCAAAGATAGAATCTCCGATAGGTTCAGGGAGATAATTGAATTTTTGTCGACTATGCCCCAGGCCCAAGCCTAAAATACCGCCAGACCCCAACGCGAGCAGAGCCTGATTGATTTGATAGCCAATTCCCTGTGGGTCATATTCAGGATGTAAAAAAGTTGTCAATCTCTGCATACGATAAGGCGCCAATTTTATAAGCACCATAACTCCTGCCGCACCACCCAAGGCCAATATCATTATATAGGTGAAACCAGCGCCTGCGATGAAATACATTGCAAAAGCAATGGCGCACATCACCACTAACGTTCCCAAATCCGGCTGTTTCAAAATAGGTATTGCGATTAAAGCGATAATCATCAAGAAAGGGATAAAACCCTCGGAAAAATCATTGATTTTATTTTTTCTTTCCTCCAGCCACGCTGCCAAATATATAATCAGGGTCAATTTCGCCAATTCCGATGGCTGAAAACTCATTCCTGCCACCGATATCCAACTACTGACACCTCTATTATCAAGACTAAGTCCGGGAACAAAAACGACAAGTAAAAGCGCCAATGTTACCAAAAGGAAGAGTGGAGCAAGTTTTTTGAATTTTCTATAATCAGTCCGAGCTGCGAAAAAAGCCAAAACAACGCCTGGCAGCAAACCATAAAAAAACTGATGGCTTAAATAATAATAATTATTGCCGAACTTGCTATAGCTCAAAACCACGCTAGCACTAGAAATCATAACGAGTCCGAAGAGTAGCAAAAGTATAGTGTCGACGATCAAAATCTTGTCATAACCTGCGAATTTCATTTTTATTTCAAAATTATCTTTCTTAAGACTTCCTCTTTGATTTTTATAAAATGCTTATTAAAGAGATTCTTTTCTTTCATTATACCACACGCAAGCTGGATGTTTGTATATTCCATATCAGAATCAACCAGCTCACCTGCAGACGCACAAGTCACGAAAAATTCGTTTTCCGCCAACTTGTCATCCGCAAAATAATCACTTCTTTCAAACACAATTTTTTCTCCCTCTATTTTATAAACTCCGCTCGGCATCGCCTTTTCCACTATCTTAATTTGCTCAAAAGTGTTTCGCAAGATTAACTGTGAAAAATCAAAATCTCGTCTGACATCTTCCAACTCCATATCCTGGAAAGTAAATCCTAAAAAACAAAGAATATGCAAAAGCAAAAAAGGCATTTCTCCAGATGAAATTTGTAACTTAGTAAAGACAGGAACTGAACCAACTAGACGAGGGTTCACTTCAATCAGATCTACTTTTTTCTCCCCCACCAGAAAATCAAATCCCAAAATTCCACGATAACCAACTCTAAAAAGTTCTTCTGATATTTTTCGGATGTTCAGGTCTAGTTCTTTTTTGATTTCTTTGCTTAAATTTTTTCCATAAGAATAATCATTACCGCAAGTCCCCAAAATGTTTTTATTGAATTCAGTAAAACCGGAAATTTGAAAAATCGGTTGACTGACAAGTGTGCCAAAATCGCCTATACAAACATCAAAAGTATAGGTATCTCCGTTTCGATAATCAGCTATTTTTATTTTCCTGCCGATATTATTTTCCAATATCTTTTCAAAATCTTTTTGACTTTCCACCAAAAAAGAAGAATTCCCCGAGTACCCCCTGGAAAACTGCACGACATATTTTTCCTCTTTTGAAAAATCCAGAAAATCCGCGCGAAGTTCTTTTTCTATTTTTATAATCCTGCTGTTAGCATTAGGAACCCCAAGTCTGGTTGTAATGTTTGCGAAATTAATTTTATCCTCCCAATCGCGATTTATCTTCGAATCGTTTCCTAAATATCTAAAATCGTTTTTTTCACATATCATTTCAATCATAGGGCTCGGCTTGAAAGTTACGATATTCGCCCTTTTGCCCAAAGAATTAGACTTGATATAGTCCAGCACTTGCGCATCTGCCAGCAATTTTCCAGAATTTTTTATGTCTTTTTCTAGAAAAAAAACTTTCACGCCCGCTTTACGCAACAGTTCGATATCTTCGGAATTCTGCGAACAGATAATATGAAAATCCGGAAGAATTTTTTCCAACCCAATCGCCCGCCCCACCGTTGGAGTTACAAAAAAAATCGGTCCGGCCTGTTCCAAAAATTCGCAAATCTTTTTATTTAGCATATTCATATTCCATAAAATTTTTGATAATAACATCCACCTCTTCAAAACTTTCAGCCGTGTATATTTTCTTTTTATTCTTTTTCACTTTCACATCTCGAAGTTTTCCAGAAAAAACGCAAACCGCTTTTTCAAATTTTTCTCCATCTTGAACTTTCATAAAACCCGCGAGACTGGCACACCCCTCCAAAGAAGTTCTGATTTTTTTCTCATCCAAAAGTCTTTCCGCTTTGGCAATTTCTTCTTCGCTAACATAAAGCCCCTTGCCACCAGTTTTTTCGATTATACTCAAAATCTCCGCTTTGCGCGCCGTATTCTTCACACCCAATCTTCCCGCCTTGATTCCACTATTTTCAAAATTATTTCTCGAGTTTATACTTTCCATATTTTCTGCAAATTGTTCTGCGACAGAAAAAACCTCGCCACTTTGCACAGCATACATCTTGGGGACTTTCTCTATTTTATTTTTTTCAAAATAAGCTTCAAATCCGCGATACATTCCCACGAAAGAACTGCCCGAAGTTACAAAAGTGAAAACGGCATCACCATTATTAACCTCATTCGCAATCTCGAAAGCGATGGATTTAAAACCCTCAATAGAATCATCATCCAACGAAGGGCGCAAATTCGGTATTTTATATTTAGCCGCGACATAATTGGCAAAACGAATCGCCCTTTTTGATTTGATTATGATCGGATTATATTTTTGCATATCAGCAATCTTTGCAAGTTCGGTGTCCGGAGACACAAACACAAACATTTTTATTCCCGCCTGTTTGGCATAAGCAGCCGCCGCAACTCCAGCATTTCCTGAAGTGGAAATCACCAGATTTTTAAAACCACGCTTTTTATTCAAAGAAACCTGATAAGCAAGACTTCTCCCCTTCAAAGATCCAGTCTCATTCCTATCCTCTCGCTTAAAATATAGATGCTCAATGCCCAATATATTATCCAAACTCCGATTCTCCTCAAGCGGAGTATTCCCATCTCTCAAAGCCAACCTATTCTGGCTCTCAATTTTCTCCACATAAAAATCAGCATACTTCCAAATGCCTTGCCCCTTTTTATATATTTTATCAAAAAAATCGAGCATATAAGGTTTGCCTTAATATGCTTTAATTTTACAACAAAAAAGGTAGGATGGGAAGGAAAAAGTAACAATCCAAAACCTGAATACCGAGCGTTACTCCAGAGCACTTATCGTATAACTGCTTGACACCTTTTGTCTTTACTATATAATAATCAGACTAACAAGAAAAAAAACAGAAAATAAAGAAGGTGAAAAAATGGCAATAATATGGTTAATAATAGTATCAATCATGGGACTGATATTTTCTTTCTTCTATGGGGCTTCTAGCATTCTTGCCAATCCCCATAGACAAATAATAGGATTTATATTATTTATATTATCACTTGCAGGACTTTCTGCAGGTATCGCCTTAGGTTAAGAAAAAAACGATTACCAGCTATCTTAGGATATGCTGGCTTTTATTAATAAAAAAGCCGAAATTAATCGACTTTCTTTTGAAGATAGGTTTTACTTTTTTTATTGAGCTTCAGCAGAGACCTCTGTCGCATCCTCAGAAACCTCGAGCATAAATATAAAAGAAGCCCTGTTATATTGGTTTTTAGTAACCATCTTCAGTTCCGCTTCCTCAAACATCTTTTCATAATCCTCTTCGCTCAAACGATCATATTCGCCCCTGTTCCAATTATAGAATCTATTTAAAGCCCAGTCCGCAATTCCATTAAAGCCACCCCTTTTGATTTCATCGACAATTATTATTTTTCCACCAGGACCAGCCAGCTCAACCATTTTATTAAGTGCTTCTTTTTTCTCTTTCAGTTCAAAAAGTTGCAAAAAATTAGACGCCTCTATTATATTCTTCTCGCCAGACTGTCTTTTAATATTTACGTCCTCAAATTTCTGCCCCAAATGTCTAATATTGTCATTTTGAGAAATTTTCTCAGATGGAGCTGCATAAGGATCAATAAAAATCGCCCTTGCATCTTCTGGAAGATACTTGCCTAATATCCCGAAAGGATTTTCGCCATGACCAGAGCCGATACTAATCATATTTTTAATATTTTCAAAAAAGTCTTCCGGCAAGTCACCATCTTTTTTAACCTTTTCAATTGCATTAATGATATCGTTTGTAAATTCTCCACGCTTGGTTTCAATTGATCCAGTATCAGCCACCATCTGTGAAATCTTATTTCTAATTCCTTCGATTTGTTTCTTAAAAACATTTTTCGGTAATTTTTCCAATCTATCAAATTTATCACCAAAAGATTCCTCCTTCTCTAAAATACTTTTTTCGATATCCTCCGAAGATTCTTCTCTATGTTCTATGCTCTCTTTCTTCTTATCGCTTTCATTTTCTTTATTACCTTCTATCCTCCCTCTAACTTCTTTCAGCTCTTTCCCCTCAGTTTCAGGATTAAAAGGTTCTTCCCTCTCCAATCCAAAATGCTCAACCACACCCACAGGTTTCTCTGTATCTTCCGAAACTTCCTTTGGATTTTCATTTTCTAAAGACGATCGACAGACACCTTCTTGAGCTTTTTCTAATTTCATAATTTTGAACTAATTTCTAAAAAATTTTATTTCTCCTTCTTCTCATCATCATAAATATCAAATTCATATCCAACAATATTTTTCTCGTCCATTTTACCGTGAGTGAGGAGATAAAATCCATGACCGATGTCTTGTAATGCCACTTTCAGGTAGCCCTCCTTTTTAAGCCGACGAGAGGAAACTTTGATTTTGAGATCAAGCATAAAACGAAATTTTCCAAACTTCACTCCTCTTTGCGCATAATCAGAATCTTCACCTAGCATAAGTTTTTCATTGAAACCATTCAGTTTTTGATGCAGTTCTTTTTTGACAAAGATGCACCAGCCACCTGCAAGAGGTTTTACGAATTGCGAAGATGCTACAAAATAATTCCAGTAGCGGAAAAATAATTTATCCAAAAAATTTCCCTCCGTGATTGCGATTGGCACACCCATTGAAAGTTTTTTTTCTTCAAATTCTTTCAAGCCATTTTTCAAAAAATCTATATCAACCAGCTCGGTGTCAGCGTCCAAAAAAAGAATTATATCTCCGTTGGCTTCTGCAGCTCCGTGATTTCTTCCAGCCCCGGGAAGCCCGCCTTGCACCATTGTCGCTCCAAATTCGCGCGCAATTTCTCGAGTTCTGTCTTGAGAATTATTATCCGCCACGATAATTTCATAATCGCCGAAACTCTGCCTCCTAATACTTTCAAGAAGCTTAGGTAGATATTTTTCTTCGTTTTTAGTTGGGATGATTATTGATAGCATATCTTTATATTGTTATAATTCTTTTTTCTTTTTTATAAGTTCTTTATAGAGCCCTAGAACTTTTTCGGTCCAGGGAGCTATACGGAATTCCTGAGCATTCATCTTAGCACTTTCAGACATCTTTTTGCGAAGCTCGGTGTCTTCAATAATGCGAATTGCATTCTCGGCAAAATTATCTTCTTTGTTGTCCGTCAAGATCCCATCCTGACCACTCTTAATCATATCTTCAATACCGCTGGCCTTAACCGCCACAACAGGGAGCCCGGCAGCCATCGCCTCTACTGCAACTAATCCTTGTGTTTCCGTAAGTGAAGCAAATACAAAAATGTCGCTTGCTTGATAGTGTGCAATCATCCCCGTCTTATCCAGAAGTCCGGTAAAAATTACACTTTCCTCCAAGCTAAGTTCCTTCACGAGCGCATCCAACTCATCCCTAAAGCTTCCCTCTCCTACTATCATCAGCTTAGCATCCTTGCGAGTTTTTCTGATAATCGCAAAAGATCTGATTATAAAATCAATATTCTTTTCAGGCACCACCCGACTGGCGGTTATTAGTAAAATTTCATCTTGTTTCACGCCATATTTATTCCTAATTTCATCTCGCTTACCACTATCTTTTGCAAAATGGTCAATATTGATTCCGCTAGGAATGACATAGACCGATTTTTTTATCCCCTTATCGAAAATTATTTTTTTAATAGCACCCGATGGAGCAATAATTCCGTCACACTTTCTGCAATAACGATTTACAAACCATTTTATAACACTTTGCGAAATCACCCTAGGAGTTAAAAAAATATAATGATAATAGTCTTCGTATTTTATATGATAGGTAAAAATTATCGGCAGATTGAGTTTCTTGGCGAATTTTGAAGCCTCCCATCCCAAAGAAAAAGGCTGATGACTATGGATGATATCAAGGTTAAGCGAACGGACAGTTTCCTCTATCTTGGGACCGAAAGGAACTGGGATTACGTAAAGATAATCATCGTAAGTAAAGGAGAAGGATTTGTAACGAAAAACATTTTTTTCTGTTTCCTTCCAATTCGGATAGTTGGGGGCGAAAATAAAAACCTCGTGTCCGGCATCCCGAAGCCCTTTGCTCAAATTAATAACGGAAGTTTCCATCCCCCCTTTTGAAGGAGTATAGAAATTAATAAACATACCTACTCGCATAGATGTTATCAGTTAGTGATTATTTTTTCGCTTTCAAAATCCGCCTAGAACTTCGATCCAGATGGTTGACGATCCCATACCAAAAAGAAGGAAAATATATAAAGCTTACAAAAAACAAAAAAATTACAACGATTGCATCATAGCTAGTTCGTGCCCAATAATCATCCTCCAGCCTCAGCCACATTCCAAACTCATCAAAAGTGAGCCCTAGTCCCAATCCATAGAGAACGCCGATTTTGAGGCGATTTTTTTCTTCCTGAAAAACCAAAGCCAAAAAACCCGCGATAGCCATAATAAATATACCATAATTCAAATGATGGATATGATAACCACGAATATAGATATAAGGGTCTTCTATGACACCTGACATAGCCAAAACTACATAACACCTGACAAAAATAAAAGTGAGGAGGAAAGAAATCAGCACAACAAAACTCACTCTTCTTTTGTGACGATCGATTAGTTTATCGTAGAATATTCCCATCTTGAAGAATTAAAAATTACCGATAATCATTTCTATCCTGGACCAGAAACTTTGTTTTATTATAGCACAAACGATTGCCATAAACAAACAAGGCACGCATTAAAGCCAAGGTTGTTTCTTATTACAAATCGACATTGCCTATTTTTCAAAACCGGATGAGATGCTTTTATCGATTCTGCTTTAATAGTTTTGAAAAATATAAAAAGGACAATAAGATGATAAGAAATAACAAGACCCACTGCGTCGCGGTGAACCCCCAAAAGTGTGGATCACAAAAATCCATATCTTCGCAACGGAGAAAATCCGCAAAAAAACGACAAAAGGCATAGAGAAAGCAAAATGCGACAAAAAGAGCCCCCTCCTTTTTTTGTTTTGTTTTTATGTCGAGGATAATAAAAAAAATTATAATCAAAAAGAATATTTCGTAAAGCGCAACGGGATGGCGCACAGTTCCATCAACGAATTCCCTCCCCCAAGGAAGCGTTGTAATTTTACCTATATGATCACCCACCAGAGAGCAACCAATTCTTGTAAAAATCAAAGCAGTTATAGCCCCTAATGTCAGAAGATCAAAAACCTGCGTAATGTTTTGCTTTTTATATTTGAGATAGGCAAAAACAAAGATTCCCGAAACCATCGCTCCGCCCATCAAAGAAAATCCACTGTGTAAGTCCGCAAGAGCAGAAATATTTTCATCTGACCCAAAAAATAAATAGAAAATTCTGCCACCCAAAATCATACCCAAAAGCGCGATAATCATAAAATCCCAAATGATTTCTTCTTCTATTCGCCTCCTTCGCGCCTCTCTCAGAGAGATGATAAGCGCTAAAATAAAGCCTAAGGCAACCCAAAAACCCCAAACCTGAATCACAATCGGACCGAAACTTAATTGAGTTATTGAAAAATATGGAAGCATAGATGTTTAAAAAAGTGAAAGTAAAATGAAAAAAGGAAAAAACGGATAGAAAAGACATTAGTTATTATGGAGAAACGACAATCAAAATGCCTGTTTAGACATCAAAATATTTCGATAGAAATAAAAATATTTAAAATCCACTTCACAAATATTCCTCATAAAATTATAATCATAACAACCAGGGAAACAGGGGGTAAAATCTTATGCATTCGTTATTCCCCCGAAAATCCTAACTGGGATTTTTTTATTTTATCACTTCTGAGTTTCCGATGATAGTTAATCGCAAATCGATGTGATTCATCGCGCACTTTTTTAATGAGATCAATATCAGGAAAGACGAAACCTTTGGGGGCGGAGAAAAAAAGTTTCCCCCCTTTGCGATCTGGACCTTTAGCAATTCCTACGATAGGAATTTCCAAATTCAGTTTTTTCAATATCGTCTTGGCAACGTTTGTCTGTGTAATTCCCCCGTCCATAATTATCACTTCCGGCAGCTGCCAGTCGTGATTGTTGCCGAACCTTCTTTCCAAAACCTCTTTCATCATCGCCACGTCATTAGCGCCCTGCACAGTCTTGATTTTGAACTTTCGATATTCATCCTTGTCAGGTTTGCCACGACGAAAAACAACCATACTTCCCACCGCCATCTCTCCGCTTATATTAGAGATGTCATAACCTTCAATACGCTCAAAATCGACAGACTGATTTTCCAAGAACAGATCGTCCTTGCTCAAAAAAGCCGTATCACGGATATGCTTGAGCGCAAAAAGCTGATCGCGAAACTTGGCAGCCTGTTCAAAATTGTTCATAGTCGCCTCTTTTTTCATCTCAACTTCCATCCGTTTTATAATACTATTTTTTCTGCCTTCAAGAAAATAACGAATATAATTTATTATTTTTCCGTAATCCCGTGAAGACATATCGCCAACTTTCCCAGAATTATATCCTTTCATATAATATTGTCGATACAAACTGGCAGTCGAATGTTTCTCGCTGTTTCGGCAAAATATTTTTATAAGAAAATCGGTCACTTTGGTCGCATCACGTTTACTCACATAAGGACCGAATATGTATTTCGCTTTTGGCTTTTCTTCCTCGCTCGCCCGAATCACTAGAACGCGCGGAAATTTTTCATCCGTTATGATAATATTCACAAAATATTTGTCATCTTTCAGCTTTATATTATAACGAGGCTTGTG
>Ga0172377_10001259_pt1 | contig 25229 bp, 19 predicted proteins | sample Pumphouse3metaG_FD_119749 | JGI IMG/M metagenome (GOLD analysis project Ga0172377, IMG submission 119749) | Leachate microbial communities from a municipal landfill in Southern Ontario, Canada - Pumphouse #3 metaG | ecosystem: Engineered > Solid waste > Landfill > Unclassified | place: Canada... | reverse complement strand
TAATTGTTCATTTTTAAAAGTTGCAGGTAGTATTACTGCTGCAGCAAATACGGGACCGGCGAGACATCCTCTTCCGGCTTCATCGCAGCCTGCCTCTATTCTGCCTTTTTCTAAAAATAGTTTTAATGGTGCTTTATGTTTCATAACTTGTTATTCTTTTGTTAAAAGTTATATCAAAGAAAAGTAAAAAAAGATTTCTATGCTATTGATAAAACTCTATAAGGGAATTTATTTTAGTAAAATCAAAACGATTCGAATCTTCTTTTTTTGTTATTTACGAATTTTAAAAGATTCACCTTAAAAAATCGAAAGGAGTATTACTTTTGTAAATAAATTTTGAGAAGGTAATCAATATTAAATTGTCAATATAAATTTAATGATGGAATCAATATTAAATAGCAGGGTGCTTTTTATTTGGGGTAATATTTTTATTGGAGCAGGATTTTTATACTTTGTTTTAATTTATATAAAGTTAGGATTATATCTGTTTCCTAAAAAGAAAGTAAAGCCACATTCTGTTTCTTCAAAACCTATAAGTATTTTAATGATTGTTCATAATGAAGAAAACAGAATTGAGAGAATATTGTCAGAGTTACTTAATCAGAAATATTTTAAATACGAAGTAGTTGTTGTAGATAATTTTTCGGAAGACAGTACTTCTTTGATTTTAAGTTACTTATCTGAAAAATATTCAAATTTACATTTTACTTCAATCAATCAGAATATTTATTTTTCAGATAAACAGTCAGTTAATCTGGCTTTAAAAGCAGCAAAATATGAATGGGTAGTTTTTGTTAGTTCTGATACTGACTATATTCCACCGACCTTTCTTGAAGAAATAAACAATGAAATTAACGAATCGTCTTCCTATTATATTAACTATTCTAATTATCTTCCGAAAAAGGGGAAATACAATCGTATTTGCAGGATGGAACGCTTCTTTTCCTTTATGAATTCAGCAATTTATTCCGCTTTTAATATTTCTTTTTTTACTCAGCGCAATAATGTTCTGTTTGCTAAAAAAAAATATTTTGACACAAAACCATTTAGGGGTAAGATGAATCGTTATGATGTTGATATTGAATTGCTTTTTAATTGTCAGGGGGATGGCAGACGAATACTTCTTAATAAATATTCAGGGGCAACACCTCTTTGTGAAAATAATTCTCTTTCAAGGGATGATTTTTATGAACTGTTTAGAAAGAAAATAATTTTAAGGAAGGAATATCGTTTCTGTCAAAAATTATTTATGAGATCGGAAATTCTTTCTTTTTTGTTAATGCTGCTTGGTTTTACAGGAATTTTGTTTTTGAAACCGGAGATATGGTATTATGAATTAATTCCTTTTTCCCTTTTGCTTATCATGTATATCGCAAAACTTGAAATTTTCAGAAATCGTTTGAAGGAAGTGAAAATAGTTTTACCTTCATTAGTCTATTTGTTGATAAGGCCGTTAATGTTTTTTTATTATAGTTTTTTATCTTTCTTTTATTATCGTCATAATAGATGAATCAAAAGTTAAATTTATCATATAAGGCTCAGCAGGATTATAAACTGGTTGAATCCGCCCTGAGAGGGAAGGGGGAAGCATTTACTGAATTACTCGGAAAATATAAAAATACAATTTATTATATGATGTTCAGAAAGGTTAATAATAAAAATGATGCTGAGGATCTTACATTTGAAGCATTTAGCAAGGCATTTAAAAGTCTTCCTGATTATTCTTCAGAGTTTGCTTTTAGTACGTGGTTGTTTAAAATAGCCCGGAATAATTGTATTGATTTTTTAAGAAAGAAAAAAGAATCTACTGTTCCTATTGATATCAATATGGGAAATAATGACGATAATCCTGTTATAAAATTGAGATCAAAAGATCTTGATCCTGAGCAGAGATTAATACGTATTCAGAGGGCCATTTTATTAAGACGGATTGTCGGGAGATTACATACCAGATACAGAACGCTTATAGAATATCGTTATTTTAATGAGTATTCTTATGAAGAAATTTCTAAAAAAATGTCTCTCCCTCTTGGTACTGTTAAGACCCAGCTATTCAGAGCAAGAGAGTTGCTTTTTAACATGACAGATCTTTCTGAAATGAAAGAAAGATAAGAATATGGATAACAGATCAACTTTGACGAGATTAAGAACAACTGACAATAAAAAAGGAATGGAAATCATAAAAAAATATTTTCCGGAAATAAATAAGGCTCAGATGGAAAAGATTGATGCACTGGAACCACTTTACAGAGAATGGAATGAAAAAATAAATGTGATTTCACGTAAAGACATTGACAGTCTATATGAAAAACATGTACTTCACTCCCTTGGTATTGCAAAAGTGATTAAATTCGTTCCTGGTACTAAGGTTATGGATGTAGGGACAGGCGGAGGATTTCCCGGAATTCCGCTTGCTATATTTTTCCCGGAAACCAGATTCCTTTTAATTGACTCGGTAGGTAAAAAAATAAAGGTAGTAAAAAGTGTTGTCGAAAGTCTGGGACTTAAAAATGTTGAAATAAAGCAACAAAGAGCTGAAACTGTTTGCGATAATTTCGATTTTATTGTAAGCCGTGCTGTAACTTCATTTCCTCTTTTTGTATCGTGGGTAAAGGATAAGATAGTGTCTGAACAAAAAAATAAGATTGAGAATGGTATTTTGTATTTAAAGGGAGGTGATTTCGAAGACGAGATAAAACCTTTCGGGAAAAGGGTTCATGTTTATGATTTGCAGAATTTTTTTGAAGAAGATTTTTTTGAAACTAAAAAAATAATTCATTTAAGACAGAATTAAAACAAAATGAATATTACCTAAATTACGCAGGGAAGTTTCGTAATGAGCCTTCAAATAAGACCTGAATTCCGAAAGGAAGTATTGTAATGAGCATTCAAATAGCAATAAATCAGGAAAGAAACCGATTGAAGCATAGCATGAGTTATGGATAAAGATGATTACCACCGATTTAAAGTTAGTTGGATGTATAGTAGATAATTCCTTGCGGATTTTAGGTATTACATTATACTCGGTCTTTTAAACTGTGAAATATCTTCGATTTTTCAACAATCATTTTCCAAAATCGTTAACAAATAACAAAGAACGAAAATAAAATACGGAAAAAAGTGATTTATATTTTGGAGAGAAATAAAAAAAAATTATTTTTGCAGTCCCAATGAGAAGAGTTATTGTGAAAATAAGAAGAAACTCAAAGAGTTGAAGAGAAATACAGGAAAAAATAATAGAATAAATAAAAAATAAATATATGAAAAGGACATTTCAACCATCAAGAAGAAAGCGATATAATAAACATGGTTTTCGTGAAAGAATGTCTACTCCAGGAGGTCGTCTTGTTTTAAAGGCTCGTCGTGCCAAAGGTAGAATTAAGTTGACAGTTTCAGATGAACCGAAACATAAGGGTCAATAGAAAATTCAATACGTATTGCAGGACAAAGGGGTAAAGAATTGTGATTCTTTGCCCCTTTGTGTTTTTAGAATATTAGTTTTTTTTATTTTTGATAGTAAAAACCAGTGAGTCCTTCTGAAATTAGATTAATTTTGTATTTAAATTATTAATTCTATATAATATGAAGTTAGGTGCTGTTGGATCCCGGTTTTTAAAAAACTTGATTCTTGTCGTAGTCATTACCATTCTTTTGATATTGATTACCATGTTTTCTATTCGTGTTTACACACATCACGGAGAATCTATAACTGTTCCTGATTTCTCAGGAATGATTGAGGAACAAGTTCTGGAAATTTTTAAAAAGAATGAACTAAATTATCAGGTAACGGATTCTTTATATATTATTGATGAAAAGCCAGGGACAGTTATTGGTCAATTCCCGGTTAAGGGTTCTCATGTAAAAAGTGGAAGAACAATTTTTTTTACGATTTGTGCCAGAAAACCTGAGCAGGTTTCCGTGCCTAAACTGACGGATATTTCCCTGCGCCAGGCAATGAATATTTTAAGCGAAGTTGGTCTTAATGTCGGAAAGATTACATATGTCCCTTCAGAATATACTGATCTTGTACTTGCTCAGACAAGGGGGGTAGAAGATATTGAGCAGGGATGTAAAGTAAATAAAGGAACAGAAATAGACCTTACTGTAGGAAACTCCCTGTCATCAGAAAAAACAGTTATTCCCGATTTAATTGGGCTTACTCTGGAAATGGCAAAGAATGAGATGACCTCGCTATTCCTTGTTCAGGGATCACTGATTTATGATGAATCTGTTAAAACCAGTGAAGATACATTGAATGCAAAAATATGGAAGCAGGATCCTGATCTCTCAGAAGAAAGTCTTAAACAGGGTTTCTCAATAGATATGTGGTTTACTATAGACGAAGAAAAATTGAAAAATGCGGAAGCTGTCACCGATTCTTTAAAAATGGTAGTCATTCCCGTAAATGAGGATAATAAATGACAGAAAAAATAACCGATCGTTTCGATGATCAGGAAAATCAGGAGAATAATAATGAGCTGTATGAACATTATCATATTTCTGTAGATTCAGGACAGGTTCCTGTAAGGATTGATAAATATTTGGCTCTTAGAATTGGTAAGGCATCAAGAAGTCGTATACAGTTAGCTGCCGGAGCAGATCGTATACTTGTAAACGGGGTGGCAGTGAAAGCTAACTATAAGATAAAACCGGAGGATGAAATATCTGTAGTTTTCGATTTCCCACGTGTAGAGTTTGAATTAAAGCCCGAAAATATTCCGTTAAATATACAATACGAAGATGATCAGCTAATGGTAATCAATAAGCCTGCAGGAATGGTTGTTCATCCGGGACATGGTAATTATACAGGTACGCTGGTAAATGGCCTGGCATATTATTTTAAAGGACTGCCAATGTTCAATAATGTTGAGGATGTTCGTCCCGGACTGGTACACAGAATAGATAAGAATACTTCAGGATTACTGGTAATCGCCAAAACAGAGGAAGCAAAAGTGAATCTCTCACATCAGTTTTTTTTGAAAACGACAAAGAGAAAATATATAGCTTTGGTCTGGGGTAGGTTAGATGAAAAGGAAGGGACAATAGATGCAAATATTGGAAGAAGCCGTAAAAACAGACAGGTTTTTACCGTTTATGATGATCCGGAAATGGGTAAGCATGCGGTAACTCATTATAAAGTGCTCGAGGAATTGGGATATGTTACTCTTATAGAATGTCAGCTTGAAACCGGCAGGACACACCAGATAAGGGTACACATGAAACATATAGGTCATCCTATTTTTAATGATGAGGTATATGGAGGAGACAGAATCCTCTGGGGAACTACTTTTACAAAATACAGACAATTTGTTCAAAATTGTTTCAAAATTTTACCAAGACAGGCATTGCATGCCAAAACACTTGGATTTGTTCATCCTGTAACCGGAAAAGAAATGTCTTTCGATTCTGAACTTCCGGCAGATATGAAGGAAGTCATTGAAAAATGGCGGAATTATATTAATCATAGGAAAATTGAAGAGTAACACAATTCCCAAAAATAATTATCTTTGATAATATATCTGATAGTCTGAAAAAATGAAAAATATTGCTGTTGTATATGGTGGAAATTCTTCTGAATACGGAGTTTCAGTTTTAAGTGGAAAAAATATTTATAAGTCGGTAGATACAGATCTTTTTAATCCGTATTTGGTTGAAATAAAAGGAATGGAATGGAAAGTGATGGAAGATGGATTAAAAATTGCGGATATTGACAGAAATGATTTTAGTTTCACAGCGAACGGGAAAAAAGTTATATTCGATTACGCATATATTATAATACATGGCACACCAGGCGAAAATGGAATTTTACAGGGATATTTTGAATTATTGAATATCCCTTATTCTTCATGTGATCTGCACGCCTCCTCTCTAACTTTTAATAAATATTTCTGTAGTAACTATTTACGTAATTTTGATATTCATATTGCCAGATCAATAAGAGTAAAACAAGGGGACGTTGTTTCTACCGGATCTGTTATAAAAGAACTGGGGCTGCCTGTTTTTGTAAAGCCTGATGCCGGAGGTTCTAGTTTCGGAATTTCGAAAGTAAAAAAGGAAGAAGAACTTATTCCATCTATAAATAAAGCCTTCAAAGAAAGCGATCAGGTACTTATTGAAGAATTTATAGGAGGAAAGGAATTTACATGTGGTCTTGTAAAACTGGAAAATAAGGAAATTATTTTTCCTATAACAGAAGTAATTCCTAAAAAAGAATTCTTCGATTATGAGGCTAAATATACCAAAGGAATGACCGATGAGATTACTCCTGCCAGACTTTCTAAAGAGCTTACGGAAAGTTGCGGCCGGTTATCATCGAAGATATATGATCTGTGTAATTGTTCCGGAATTGTTCGTATAGATTATATTCTTAAAGGAAATAGTTTTTATTTTCTGGAGGTTAACACAACTCCTGGCATGACAGAAACGAGTTTTGTTCCGCAGCAGATAGATGCTATGGGCAAAAGCCTGAAAGAAATGCTTACCATGATTATAATGGATAAACTTTAATAATAAAGGATAAAAACATGGCAGTAGACAGGCGAAATAATAAAACAAATACAGTTTCTGCAGTTGATCAGATAAATGCATTATATGGGAAATTGCCACCTCAGGCAGTAGATGTAGAGGAGGCTGTTTTGGGAACATTGATGATTGAGGAAGATGCTTACGATACAATTGCTGATATCCTTGATGTCAAAAGTTTTTATAAAGAAGAACATCGTAAGATTTTTGAGGTAATAAAAGAATTGGCCACTCATGAAAAAAAAGTGGATTTGCTTACTGTTACACAATCACTTACCGACAGGAATGAACTTGATGAAGTTGGTGGAGCTTTGTTTATTACCCAGCTTACCAATCGTGTTACAACATCAGCCCATCTTGAATTTCATGCCAGAATTATTGCACAGAAATATATTCAGCGTGAACTTATTCGTATATCCTCAGAAATTCAGACTAAATCATATGACAGCAGTACAGATGTTGATGATCTGATAGATTTTGCTGAAACTTCTCTGTTTGGTGTAACCGAAGGGAATATAAAAAAGGAAGCCTTGCCGATAAAGCCTCTTTTAAAGGAAGCTACAGAATTAATAAAAGCAGCTTCTAAAAGAAAAGACGGATTAAGTGGTATTCCCAGTGGATTTTCTGCACTTGACCGTATTACTTCGGGATGGCAAAATACCGATCTTGTAATTATCGCTGCCAGACCGGCTATGGGTAAAACTGCTTTTGTACTTTCCATGGCCCGGAATATAGGGGTAGACTATAAAAAGCCGGTAGCTATATTTTCTCTTGAAATGTCGAATATCCAGCTTATGAATCGTTTAATTGTTTCGGAAACGGAAATTGATGCAGATAAAATTAAAAACGGTCGTCTTGCTACCTGGGAATGGGAACAATTTTACAGCAAGGTCAGAAATCTGGAAGAAGCACCTATTTATATTGACGATACTCCTGCGTTATCCATTTTTGAATTCCGTGCAAAATGTCGCCGATTAAAAATGCAGTGTGATATTTCAATGGTTATTATTGATTATCTTCAGCTGATGACCACAGGAAAAGAAAATAGTCGTGGTAATCGGGAACAGGAAGTAAGTATGATCTCCAGATCATTGAAAGCTATCGCCAAAGAAATAAATATTCCGATTATTGCCCTTTCACAGTTAAATCGTTCGGTGGAAACCAGGGAAGGCAAACGACCTCAGTTATCCGATCTTAGGGAATCGGGAGCTATTGAGCAGGATGCTGATTTAGTCTTGTTTATTCATCGTCCTGAATATTATGGAATTACAGAAGATGCTGATGGAAATTCGCTTCTTGGAATTGCAGAAATTATTGTTGCAAAACATCGTAACGGATCGGTTGGAGATGTTAATCTGGCCTTTAGAAAGAATCAGGTGAAATTTGTAGATCTTGATACTTCAATACCTGAGGAAATTGGAGATGGTAAAGTTGGTCAGACCTTTAGTTCAAAAATGAATTCCGATTCAGGCTCAGGTATGCCTGTTAATTCTTCGTTTGAGAATGGAGATTCAGGAGATGGAGCTCCGTTTTAACAGTTTTTATGATGATTTTCGGATTTCGTTTTTTTGTGGCTTTCTTTTCCTTCGAGAATTATGACAATTTCACCTTTAACTGTTTTTTCTTCGAAATGAGTAATTACTTCAGTAAGGCTGCCTCTGAAAGTTTCTTCGAATAATTTGGATATTTCGCGGGAGACAGAGACTTTACGGTTGTCTCCGAAAATTTCACAAAATTGTTTAAGTGTTTTTACCAAACGGTACGGAGATTCGTAAAAGATCATTGTCCTGTCCTCTTCAATAAGTGACTGCAATTTTTTCTGTCGTCCTTTTTTTACCGGAAGAAAGCCTTCAAAACAGAATCTTTCGCAGGGGAATCCCGAATCAACAAGTGCCGGAATAAGAGCTGTAGGTCCCGGTAAACATTCCACTTCAATTCCTTTTTCCACACAACTTCTTACCAGAAGAAATCCGGGATCGCTTATTCCCGGAGTTCCAGCGTCTGAAATTAAGGCAATGCTCTCTCCGGCAATAATTTTTTCCGTAATAGAATCAACTGTCTGGTGTTCGTTGAATTTATGATGTGAAAGAAGGTTATTCTGGATTTCGTAATGATGTAATAATTTTGAAGAAGTTCTTGTATCTTCAGCTAAAATCAGATCAACTTCTTTTAAAATTCTCACGGCCCTGAATGTCATGTCTTCCATGTTTCCTACAGGAGTTGGTACCAAATAAAGTTTTCCCATATCTCAGACAAAAAAATGATGACTGTTTAATATTGTTGAAACAATCTGTTTATCCACAAAAATAAAGATTATTTTTATACAACAATAATTATCTTTGTAAAGGTACAAAAGAAAAAGTCAAATATATGAATTTTAAAGAAATAGCTGATCTCATCGGCGGAAAATTTTTAAAGGGAGAAGCACAGTCTTCTGTCAGAAATGTTCTGACAATATCTATTGACAGCAGAAATATTATGGACGTTAATTCCTGCTTATTTATTGCAATAAAGGGAGTTCGTCATGATGGTCATCAGTATTTAAAAGATTTGTATGTGCAAGGCGTCCGTGCATTTTTAATTTCTGATGAAACATCTGATCTTTCACAATTTGAAGGTGCATCGGTTCTTTTGGTTTATAATACTCTGGAATCTTTGCAGAAACTTTCAGCTTCAGTACGCAGAAAATATACATACCCTGTTGCGGGTATAACAGGGAGTAACGGTAAGACTATTGTTAAAGAATGGCTTTTTGATCTTTTTCAGGGATACAAACGTGTTATCAGGAGTCCCAGAAGTTATAATTCACAGGTGGGAGTTCCTCTTTCGGTCTGGAATATGAATGAAAATTTTGATTTGGCTGTTTTTGAGGCCGGAATTTCACAAAAGGGGGAGATGGGGAAACTAGCCAAAGTAATTGTGCCTTCCATAGGTCTGATAACAAATATCGGAGAAGCTCATCAGGAAAACTTTACGACAAAAGAAGAAAAGACAGATGAGAAACTTTTGCTTTTTGAATCCTGTAAGGTAATTATTTACAGGCGCGACCATGAAATTATACATAAACGTATCTTTAAAAAATATGGCAATTCCGGTAAACAATTATTTTCGTGGACTACAGGCCATGAAAAAAAAGCTGATCTTAATATTCAGACAGAAATCCTTTCCAAATCTACTGTTTTGTCTTTTATTTATAAGGGAGAACAAAAAAGTGTAGAAATTCCGTTTACAGATGAGGCTTCAATAGAAAATAGTTGCCATTGTCTTGCCTTTATAATTGTCACCGAAAATTGTAATGGAAATGTTCTCATTCGTTTTTCTCATCTACAGCCTGTTGCAATGCGTCTTGAAATCAAGCAGGGTATCAATAATTGTACTTTAATAGATGATTACTATAATTCGGATATAAATTCTCTGAAGATTGCATTACAATATCTGAATCATCAGAATACAAAAAATAATCAAAAACAGGTTCTTATTTTATCAGATATATGTCAGTCGGGTATGGCTCCTGAGAAAATTGTTAAGGAGATTTCTGATATGGTAAAACTATATAAAATAGACTGTTTTATTGGAATTGGAACGGTGTTATCTGATTTTTCGAAAGCCTTTCCTAAAAATTCTTCATTTTATCTGAATACTGAAGAATTTCTTAAAACGGTTGATAGTTATGGCTTTCAGAATGAATATATTCTTCTTAAAGGAGCACGTGAGTTCCATTTTGAAAAAATTTCCTCGCTCCTTCAAAGGAAGTATCACAGAACAATGCTCGAGATAAATCTGAATGCACTGGTAAATAACCTGAATGATTACAAAGCATTATTAAAACCTGAGACAAAAATACTGGTTCTTGTAAAGGCTTCTTCCTATGGACATGGAGCAATTGAAGTTGCACGCACACTCCAATTTCAGAAAGTAGACTATCTGGCTGTTGCCGTTGCAGATGAAGGAATTGATCTTAGGCAGAACGGCATTGAAACTCCTGTTTTGGTAATGAACCCCGAGGAACATAGTTTTGAAACTATGATTGAATATGGACTGGAGCCTAATATATATTCAATGGAGGTGTATAGTAAATTTGAAAAGACAGCCAGACGTATGGCTGTCTCAAAATATCCTGTTCATCTGAAACTCGATACAGGTATGCATCGACTTGGTTTCTCCGGCGAGCAGGAAGTTCTTGATATATGCAGGTTAGCTGATTCTTCCGATTATCTGTATGTGCGTTCAGTATTTTCGCATTTTGCTGTGGCTGATGATCCTTCTGAGGATGATTATACACATGCTCAGATTGCATGTTTTAAGAAACTTAGTGATATTGTTCTGTCTACGCAGCATCATCCTGTAATTCGTCATATACTGAATACCGCCGGAATAGAACGTTTTCCGGAATGTCAGATGGAAATGGTAAGGCTTGGAATTGGTATATACGGAATTGCTCAGTCTTCAATAGTTCATCCTGTTATGGTAGCAAGATGGAAAACTATTATTTCGCAGGTAAAACGGCTTAATGCAGGTGAAACTGTAGGGTACGGACGGCACGGCAAGGTTTTAAAACCTTCCGATATTGCTGTGATTCCTGTAGGCTATGCAGATGGTTATGACCGGCGTCTTGGTAATGGAACAGGAAAGGTATGGATAAATGGTGCTTTCGCCTCTGTTATAGGGAATATATGTATGGATATGACTATGATAGATGTTACAGGTATTATAGTTAAGCCAGGAGATTCTGTAGAACTAATGGGCGAACATGTAAGAGTAGAAGAAATGGCTCAAATAATAAGTACAATCCCATATGAAATATTTACAGGTATTTCTCAGAGAGTAAAAAGAGTATACGTCGAGGAGTAATATAATAATTATCCAATTTTACTTATCTTTTGCAGCATAGGAAGATCAAGGATTTTAATTTTCCGGCCGTCAATGGCGATGACTCTTTCTCCGGCGAATGTTGATAATGTACGGATTGCATTAGATGTGGTCATGTTCGAAAGATTGGCTATGTCTTCTCTTGAAAGATATGCTTTTAATGAAATTCCGTCGTTTTCAAATCCGTATTTATTTTTTAGAAGAAGAATAGCTTCTGCCAGACGTCCTCGAATATGTTTCTGTGTAAGTGTAACGGTTCTTGAGTTGGAGAATCCTAATTCCTGAGCCAGCTTTTTCAGGATACTCTGGCAGATTTCCGTATTGTTAAGCATGGTATGGAAAAAGAAATCCGGAAAAACCGAAAGAACCAGAGATTCTTCAAGTGTGACAGCCGATCCGTTATGAAGTTCTTCTGCCAGCAATGAACGATAGCCAATAAATCCTAATGTTTTTGTCATCCTGATAATTTGTTCTCTGCCACCAACTCCTTCTTTAAATATTTTTACTTTCCCCTCTATCAGGAAAATGAAAGAACCCGGTTTATCTCCTTCTTTGTAAATGAATTCATTTTTCTTATAAATGGTAATTGTATTCTGATCCAAAAATCTTTTTTTCTCATCTTCTTTAAGAAGACTAAAAATAGATTTAGGATTCTCTAATACTTTTTTTATGACAATTTCTTCATTTAACATAGAAATAGAATTATGTTACATACTTATCAAAGTTAATGAATTTTGTTGATTAATGCTTAAATTATGCGGGGAAGTATTGTAGTGAGCATTCAGAAAACAAAAAATCAGGAAGTAAACCAATTGAAGAATAACATTAGCTATGGTGATTGGATTACTTAGTGAAACTACTGATTTTAAGTTATATGGATGCGTAATAGATAATTCCCTGCAGATTTTAGGTTTAAAACCGTGCTACAATTGGTATTTTTCTTCCAAATCCGAAAGCCTTGGAACTGATTCGTAAAATTGGTGCTGCCTGAAAACGTTTATATTCGTTTCTGTTTACCATAAGGATGACTTTAGTTACTGTTTTTTCATCAAATCCTGCTTCTATAATTTCTTTTGGTGACTGATTCTGTTCTATATATCTGAATAGAATAGCATCCAGTATGTCATAGTCAGGAAGAGAATCCGTATCTTTCTGATCAGGGCGAAGTTCGGCTGAAGGTGCTTTTGTAATGCTATTCTGGGGAATAATTTCTTTTTCTTTGTTGATATAATTGGATAATTTGTAAACATCAGTCTTGTACAGGTCTGCAATTACCGCCAGCCCACCGTTCATATCACCGTATAGAGTTCCGTATCCTACCGCACATTCACTTTTGTTTGTTGTGTTGAGCAGGATAGATCCGAATTTATTTGAAACTGCCATTACCAGTACTCCGCGTGTACGTGCCTGGATATTTTCTTCAGCTACTCCCGGGGCAAGTCCTTTGAACAATGGCTGTAATTGTTTTCCGAATTCATCAACCATAGGTTGTATTTTTAGAATATCGTATTTTATTTTCAGATTTTTTGCCAGTTGTAATGCATCAGAGATACTGTGGTCCGAAGAATAAACAGAGGGCATCAGTATTCCTCTTACATGTTTTGCTCCCAGTGCTTCAACTGCAAGTGCGCATACAAGAGCGGAATCTATACCTCCCGAAAGCCCGAGTACTGCATCATATAAATTAGATTTAAAGAAATAATCCCGTATTCCAAGGATTAATGCCTGATGGATTTTACCAATAACATCTGTTTCTGGTTGTTTTATAACAGGAGGATTCTCTGTATCAATGATCTGAAAGTCCTCTTTAAAATAAGATAATTCAGTAGAAATTTCCCCGTCCGCCTTTATAAAACATGATCCACCGTCAAAGATCAGCTCAGTATTGGCGCCTGTCTGATTAACATATGCAATTGGAAGGTTATATCTTTTTGCATTTTTGACTAATATATTTTTTCTAAGGTTTTCCTGATTATATGAGAATGGAGAAGCTGAAAGATTTATTATAATATCGGGTTTGAGTTTGTTTAATTCATCAAGAGGTGAAACCGAATAAAGTTTTTCCTTGGCAAATTTATTGGCAGGAGGCTGTTCATCCCAAATATCCTCACAGATAGTTACCGCAAGTTTTTTATCTTTATATTCTATCAGCTTAAATTCATTATTGGGTTCAAAATGCCTGTATTCGTCAAATATATCATAGGTAGGAAGTAATGTTTTGTTTTTGACAGCAGAAACTTTTCCGTCTTTCAGAAACCATGCTGAGTTATGTAATTGTTTCCCTCTTTGACTGTTGTTTATGCTGGGTCCTCCAACCAGAGCGGCAATCCCTGTACAGTGAGCGGCGATTTTATGAATAGCTTTTTCTGCTTTTTCTACGAATTCTTCCCGTTCCAGAAGATCATTGGGATAATAACCTGTGACGGAAAGTTCTGAAAAAACAACCAGATCGGCTTCTTCTTTTTTTGCTTTTTCTATTGAGTCAATGATTTTTTTTGAATTGCCCTCAAAATTGGCAATGTGATAGTTTAACTGTGCTAGAGCTATTTTCATAAAATTGTTAATTGAAGATTAAAAGATTAAACCAAACTTAAATTGAATGGAGTTAAGGGTTGTCCTGTTGTCAATATTGTTTTTTGTCTGATCCAGTAATCCGTTTTTATATACTATTCCCATTATTACGGAATTCTCTGCTCCCAGATTAAAATTGGCTCCTGCCCCTATATTTAAAGCTATATTAAAAAGTTTGAAGTTATTATTAATATCCGATTTGTATAGAATCCCGTCACTGGAACTTGCCCTGGCATCGACATTTATAAAATTAGAAATTCCGAATTGTCCCCAATATGTCCATCTTCTGAAAGGGACTGTCCTTAATTTAAGGGCAAGAGGAATTTCCAGGGAATGAATTCTGTAACGTATGCTGCTCCCTGCATGAATTGTTTTTCCTGCCATTAAAACGCCTGAAGGATAGTCTATTTCGCCTCCTGTATGGTTATATAACAATCCGGTTGTTATGGCATAAGTGTTATGTATATTAAAAAAAAAGTCACCATTTACTCCAAAATTAAAACCAGGTTCAAGGTGTCCTCTTTGGGCATTATTACTTCCTGAATTCATCCAGTTAATAGACGGAGCTCCTGTAAAAGAAAGCTCTACGGGGATTTTCTGAGCAAAAGCTGATAAGGAAATCATTAAAACGGAAAGGAAAATTACTGTTCTTTTCATTGTTTAAAAATTTATTTCGGGTTCATGACCATTATTAATTTTACAGGTTGAAATTAATTATTATCTTTTTAACTACTTTTCTTGTTTTTTGTAAAGTGTCTAAAATAAAGTTTGAATTCTTTCTATAAATAGTTTATATTTTAAAAATCATTATTTAATTATGTATCTTGTTCGTATCAAAAAGAGACCATCGAATGTTTAAAAAATCATTATTCTCTGTTAAAAACATGATCTGATTATTGCTTATTGAGCTCTATTTTACAAAAAAATTATTTATTATGGCAATATTGCCAATCACACTGTCTGATTTCGAAAATATTTGATTCTCGATTAATATAGGGAAAAGGGGGTTATCGGAGTGGACTTATATATTAAGTTAGATATTAAGATGATTAAAAAAAATGCATTTATAATATTATTAATTTCCATTCAATTGTTATTTTTTGCATGTGGTAATAACAAAAACGAGATTATTTCTGATGGTGGAGATTCTACAGCAGAAGATTCCATATCAAAAGTAATAACAAAACACGATACAATCAGGGTCGGATTACGATTATTCACTGATTACTATGATGATTTAATAAAAGATTATACTGTTGAAGATTATCTTTTCTGCTATAACCATGTATATTTCGCTTATGATTGTGGTGAAAGTAATTGTTTTAAAACAAAAACAACTTTACCTGAATATTATATTTGGTGGGAAGAAGGAGAAATGGATACAGTTCCGGCTACAAATCCTTTAGTTCAGTTTTTAAAAAAAGAAGAAGCCAGTTGTGAAATATACGGTGTTGACATTGCACGTGAGGCAATGTGGGGATGTCCTGCAGGTCCCATAACAGCGGATCGCAGAATTTTGTATGAAAGTGATATGACAGCCATTAGAAAAGTAATTAAACTGGCAAAGGAAGAGGGTATTCTTCTGCGTGATAACTATAAGATTTTTCAGATGCTGGAACAGGACAACGTTTTTTGTACCAATAAGCGTGCAATGAATATTGTGCGGATGATGGACGGAGCGTGTCTCGAAGTTCATCATTATAATGTTCACTGGCCATTGGACGAAGGTAAAATAAAAATTGCAGATGTAGTTGAAGGTGCCAAGTGGACACTTAATCAGGTTAATACTCAGGGTGACTCTTTGGAGTATGTATTATATTATGGTCCTTATAAAGGTAAAGATTGTGCTGATTACACGCCAGCTTTATTTAAAAACTGGCTTCGACGGTTTTGGTATGCTGGTTTACCTAAATATGATAAGAGAATGATTTATCATCTAAATGCCTTTAAATATGGTTGCGGAGCATCACGTCCTGTTGCTCCTGAATCTGATTCGTATTCGGTAATGGGGTGTACAAAATGGTTAATTGAAGAATTAAATCCATGGATGGAATAGTTAAAAGAAGGGCGTTTTTTATTATGAAATTCTAATTTTGAGCCCACTCTTAAAAATAGGTTTTTAAAAATTGTTTATAAATAATTATATACAATCTATTGATTAATAAGTAAATATCATAAAGTACAAAGCAACTGTTTTAACTAAAACTTATAAATAATTGCATATCCGACTTTTCGGAGTGGGCTCAATTTTTAAAATCATTGGTAATTTAATAATATATAGTTAGCTGAATAATATAAATTATTGAATCTTTTACAAAAAGTATTTGTGTTTTTTTAAAAAATTATTAATTAATTGTATTTTTAAAGTGTATTATTTATCTTGTTTTCAGTTAATTCGCTTAAAATGTACGAAGATATAAATAAGCCTGGCATAATTAATTTCGGAAACAGATTACAATGTAGATGTATGGAAATATTTTTATCGGCAAATATTGCCAATCAAAATGTCTGATTTCGAATATGTTTTATTATTAATGAGTTGAAAAAATGTCGGAATGGACTTATATATTAAATTAGATATTAAGATGATTAAAAAAAATGCATTCCTATTATTAGTTTTCATTCAATTTTTATTTTTTGCATGTGGTAGTGAAAAAAATGAAATTGTTTCTGATGGCGGAGAGTCTACGCCAGAAGATCCCACATCAGAAGAAATAACAAAACACGATACAATCAGGGTTGGCTTTAGATATGTATATTACGAGGACGATTTAAGAAAAAATTTTACTGTTAATGATTATCCCTTCTGTAATGAACATGTATATTTTGCATCTGATCGTGGAGGTCGGTATTGTTTTAAAACAAGAATAATTTTACCTGAATATTATATTTGGTGGAAAGAAGGAGAAATGGATACAATTCCGGCTACAAATCCTTTAGTTCAGTTTTTTAAAACAGTAGAAGCCAGTTGTGAAATATACGGTGTTTACATTGCCCGTGAGGCGATGGTAGGATGTCCTGCAGGTCCAATAACAGATGATCGCAGAATTTTGTATGAAAGTGATGTGGAAGCTATCAGAAAAGTAATTAAACTGGCAAAGAAAGAGGGTATTCTTCGGCGTGATAACTATAAGATCATTCAGATGCTGGAACAGGACAACGTTTTTTGTACCAATAAGCGTGCAATGAATATTGTACGGATGATGGACGGAGCGTGTCTTGAAGTTCATCATTTTAATGTTCACTGGCCATTGGATAAAGGCAAAATAAAAATTGCAGATGTAGTTGAAGGTGCCAAATGGACACTTAATCAGGTTAATACTCAGGGTGATTCTTTGGAGTATGTATTATATTATGGTCCGTTTAAGGGTAAAGATTGTGATGATTATACGCCAAATTTATTTAAAAGCTGGCTTTCACAATTTTGGCATGCTGGTTTACCTAAATATGAAAAGAGAATGATTTATCACCTAAATGCCTTTAAATATGGTTGCGGGGCATCACGTCCTATTGCTCCTGAATCTGACCCGTATTCGGTTCTGGGATGTACAAAATGGTTAATTGAAGAATTAAATCCATGGATGAAATAGTTAAAAGAAGGGTGTTTGTCTTTTTATTATGAAATTCTAATTTTTAAAATCAGCGGTAATTTAATGATATAAAGGTGAATAAAAGATGAAAGGTTATAATATTAATGTAACAAAAGTAGAATCGCTAAAAAGCGAAGCATTGCAATGAGCCGGTAAGAATGATAGATCAATCAATAAATAAGGGTCATATATACGGTGTTTGTGAGTTAACTTTGTCAGAATGCTGAAATACATAAAACAATTATGTCAAAGAACAATATTCCCTGTTAAATACAGGATCCAATTATTACTTATTGAATTCTATTTTACAATAAAATTATTTATTATGGCAATATTGCCAATCAAACTGTCTAATTCCGAAAATATTTGATTCTCGATTAATATAGGGAAAAGGGGTTATCGGAATGGACTTTTATATTAAATTAGATATTAAAATGATTAAAAAAAATGCATTTCTATTATTAGTTTTCATTCAATTTTTATTTTTTGCATGTGGTAGTGGCAAAAATGAAATTGTTTCTGATGGCGGAGAGTCTACACCAGAAGATCCCACATCAGAAGAAATAACAAAATACGATACAATCAGGGTTGGATTACGACTAGCCAGTTATCGGGATGTTTTAAGAAAAGATTATACTGTTGATGATTATCCTTTCTGCTATAACCATGTCTGTTTCGCTTATGATCGTGGTGGCAGGAGTTGTTTTAAAACAAAAATAACTTTACCGGAATATTATATTTGGTGGGAAGAAGGAGAAATGGATACAGTTCCGGCTACAAATCCCTTAATTCAGACTATAAAAGCAGAAGAAGCCGATGGAGAAATATACGGTTTTGACATTGCCCGTGAGGCAATGTGCGGATGTCCTGCAGGTCCTATAAAAGAGGATCGAAGAATTTTGTATGAAAGTGATGTGGTGGCTATCAGAAAAGTAATTAAACAGGCAAAGAAAGAGGGTATTATTCGGCGTGATAACTATAAAATTATTCAGATGCTGGAACAGGACAACGTTTTTTGTACCAATGAGCGTGCAAAGAATATTGTGCGGATGATGGACGGAGCGTGTCTTGAAGTTCATCAGTTTAATGTTTACTGGCCATTGGATGAAGGTAGATTAAAAATTGCAGATGTAATTGAAGGTGCTAAATGGACACTTAATCAGGTTAATACTCAGGGCGATTCTTTAGAGTATATATTCTATTATGGTCCGTATAAAGGTAAAGATTGTGATGATTACAAGTCAGAGGATTTATTTAAAAACTGGCTTCGAAGATTTTGGTATGCTGGTTTACCTAAATATGAAAAGAGAATGATTTATCACCTAAATGCCTTCCCACATGATTGCGGAGCATCACGTCCTGTTGCTCCTGAAGCTGATCCGTATTCGGTAATGGGTTGCACAAAATGGTTAATTAAAGAATTAAATCCATGGATGGAATAGTTGAAAGAAGGATATTCGTTTTTTTATTATGTTATTCTCTGCATGCCCAAAGTTATTGCAGATAATGGAATTAGGGTTGGCGCAATCATTCTGTCCTTAGGGACAGAATGATAAAATAGGGTTAATGTAAATTGTTACACTATCTGCACGTACACAAACCCTGTTATGATTTTCCTTTTTTTAATCAGCGTTAATTTAATGATATAAAATTGTATGATTTATTTTGATAATGTAAATATTGAGTATGCTATGAAAAGTATTTGTATTTTTTAAAAATTTAAATTCATGAATGAGTTCAAGAATGTATATTAAACCTTTTATTAAAATAGTTGTCAAAGAAAATAAAATCTAAAAAAATATAGCTGTGGAAATATCCATTGAGAACTTATGCAAAATATATGACAATGGGAAGAAGGCGATTGATCATATAAACCTGAAAATAGATGAAGGAATGTTTGGGTTGCTGGGACCTAACGGTGCCGGGAAATCCACGTTGATGCGAATGCTCGTTTCCCTGATGAAACCTACTTCGGGGAAAGTTACTGTGGATGGATATGATCTTATTAAGGACAGAAAAAAAATTCGTTCCATGGTTGGATATCTGCCTCAGGATTTTCATTTTTTCTCACAGTTAAAAACATATGAATTTCTGGATTATGTAGCTCGTCTTTCGGGAATGAAATCAAGAGGGGAGAGATCTGATGCTGTGAATAAAATGCTTGAAGAAGTAGGTCTTTTTGAGGCTAGAGACCGTCTGGCTAACCGTTTATCCGGAGGTATGAAAAGGCGTTTGGGAATTGCTCAGGCTTTGATTAATAATCCCAGGCTGATTATAGTGGATGAGCCTACAACGGGGTTGGATCCGGAGGAACGTATACGTTTTCGAAATTTGCTTTCTACTATTTCTACACAGGATGTAATTATTATTCTATCCACCCATATTGTGGGTGATATTTCCAGTACCTGTCGTGATATGGCTTTTTTGAATAATGGAATGCTGGCATATAATGGATCTCCCGATGATTTTGTTGCACAAGCCAGGGGTAAGGTTTGGCTTATTAAAGCGACTGAGTCGGATTATATGAAAATTAACGAATATTATTCGGTAGTTTCTAATGTTCCGGTTCAGGACGGATGGGAAATTCAGGTGGTGGCCGATGAAATAAAAGGATATAAAGGTGTTTCAATTGAACCTAATCTGGAACACGCTTATGTTTATTTTATGGAAAAGGAGAAGAATCAATAAAAAATAATTAATAATAATAATTGTCAGTATGTTCTCTTTTTATCAAATAAATTCCATCGCTTATTATGAGACAAAGACCCTTCTTAGAAGCTGGTTCTTTCGTATTTTTGCATTGATAGCAATTGTTATTCTTATTTTTTTCAATATTGGAACACTAATTACATTTGGAGGAGGATCCGGAATATGGGATATAAAGGCTATCCCTTCAAATATTCCTTATGTCAATCTGATGCTGCTGAATGTGGTACAGGCTGTAATTGCAATTTTTCTTGCATCTGACTTTTTAAAAAGAGATAAGAAACTTGATACGACAGACGTAATTTATGTCCGTCCTATGACCAACAGGGAATATGTTTTTGGAAAAACACTCGGAAATCTGATTGTTTTTTTCATTTTGAATGTAATCATCTTAGTCATGGTTATGGTTTTTAATATGGTTGCAAAAAATGTAGAAATTAATTTCCTTTCTTATATTTATTATTTTTTGATCATCAGTATTCCGACGCTGATTTTTATAATGGGATTTTCTTTTCTTCTGATGTCTCTTATCAAAAATCAGGCAGTGACGTTTCTTGTTTTGTTAATTTATATTGCAGTTTCCCTGTTTTATCTTGGAGATAAATTTTATCACCTGTTTGACTATATAGCTTACCGGATACCGCTTACTTTTTCAGATTTTGTTGGTTTCGGTAATCTGAAAGAGATACTGGTTTTGCGTGGAATGTATATTTCACTGGGTATTTCTTTTATCTTTTTTACGATTGTTTTGATGCAACGGATGCCTAATTCCAAAACTACCCGTGTGTCTTCTATGTTATGGGGAATATGTTTTTTATTTTTTGGTGTTTTCCTGGGATTTGAGCATGTTAATTCCTATAGTCATGATAAAAACATGAGGGCTGAGATGGTAAGTCAGAACGATTGCTTTGCAGGTATTGGGCAACTTACGGTTAAAGATTACAAAATAAGTCTTGAACAGGTTGGAGAGAAAATTCGTTGTGAAAGTATTCTTAAGGTGAAAAATGAAACTGGCAAAGTCCTTGATAAAGTTGTGTTTACTTTAAATCCGGGGCTGAAGGTAAGTAGTGTTCTGGTAAATGGGAAAGATCAAAATTTTTTACAGGTTTCCGATCTTGTAAAACTGAAAGGATATTCTATTTTGTCGCAGCAGGAGGCGGATTTTTCATTTTGTTATGAAGGCGGAATTAATGAATCATCGTGTTATCTTGACATCAATGATTCTGTCAGAAATAGTGGTCATAAGAATATAATATATTACATAGATAAAAGATATGCATTTGTTACTCCTGAATATTTACTGCTGACACGTGAGGCGGAATGGTATCCTGTTCCGGGGGCCGGGTATGGCCTTAAAAATAAACAATGGTTTAACCGTCAGTTTAGTAATTTTGAACTTGATGTAAAGGCGGAACCCGGACTAATGGTTATATCACAGGGACAAAAAAAGATAAAAGATGATCACATTGTTTTTACTGCAGGGCATCCTTTGTCTGAAATTTCATTAATTGTCGGAGATTATGAACAAAAGATTGATACTGTAGATTCTTTGGTTTTTTCAGTATATGTAAAAAAAGGTCATGATTATTTTTCAGATTTCTTTGAGGAGATAAAGGATACTATTCCAAATCTTATTTCAGAAAGATTTCATGATTTTGAACGGGAGATTGATCTGAGTTATCCGTTTAACAGGTTTTCTATAGTTGAGGTTCCTGTTCAGTTTTATTCTTATGACAGAGTTCTGACAGGAATGAAGGAACAGATGCAGCCGGAAATGGTTTTATTTGGAGAGAAAGGTGTTTTTTGTGACGATGCGGATTTTTACGGAAGAATGCAAAGAAGAAATAGCAGGCGGGGTCCTGGGAGAAGAAATAACGATTCGGATATGACGCCGGAAGAAAAAAAGATACAAATTTTACAAAATTTTACATCTACATTTACTAATGAAAATGGTCGGCCTAATTTTTCCCGTTCACAGGGACAATTTAATGTAACTAAATCAATTAATCCTTATTATATTTTCCCATTATTTTATGATGATGCCTATTTTATAAGTTCTGATAAATGGCCTGCTATGGATAGGGTTTTTGAAAGTTACAAGAAAAGTTCTGTTTCAGATAATCGTATGGGCTGGATGCGTAATTTTAGTGGAATGTCTGAAGATGAAAAGGCGAATATGGCTCTTATGTCACAAAATTTTAAGGAGATTCTAAATGATCCAGGTAAAATAGATATTGTGGAGAATGTTATGCGGCTGAAAGGAGAAACGTTCTTCTCTATTATCAAATGGAAAGCAGGGGATGAAGTTTTTGATGATTTTCTGAATGATTTTATTTATCGTCATAAGTTTAAAGTAGTAAATGTTGTAGATTTTATTGGGGAAATAAAAAATAAGTTTGATATAGAAATTCTTCCATATATGGAAGAATGGTATAATAGCAAAAAACTTCCGGCATTTCTGTTTGGAACTGTTAATGCCGTAAAGGTGCTGGATAAGGATGAGCAGAAAACAATGATAAAGTTTAAGGTTACTAATATTTCCATGGAGGAGGGAGCATTTACTGTTGATTTTCGTACAGGAGGAGGACATTCCAGGATGGGCGGTTTTTCGGAAACCATCAGCAAGCTGGTTTATCTTGAAGGAAATCAGACAAAGGAGATCAGTTTTTTGATAGACGGAACCCCAAGAGGAATAACATTAAATACTCTTGCGTCAATGAATATTCCCAATGAAATCAGACTTTCTCTTGATAATGTTCCTGAGGATGATAAAGCTGTGCCTTACGAAGGAGAAAAGATAGTAGATAATCCTGTTAGTCTGATGGGGAAAAATGAAATTATTGTGGACAATGAAGATCCCGGATTTTCCTTGACACAGGGGAAAGGCAGAACAAGTCTTCTTCGTGAAATATTATTCTCCGAAAAAGTAGAAACTTCGAAATATTCCGGGTTTAATACGTGGAGGAGTCCGACGGAATGGAGACTTACTACTAATTCTGATTTTTACGGGGCTTATATACGTTCGGCATATTATATTCGTTCAGGTGAAGGAGGTAAAAAAGCACGATGGGAAGCTTCTATTAAAAAAGCAGGATATTATGATGTTTACGTATATATTTATAAGGATAATAACCGCCGTCATCGTAGTGATAATAATAAAGGAGGATATCATTACACGGTTTATTCAGACAACGGAAAAGAAGATATTACACTGGAGTTGAAAACAGCGGATAAAGGATGGAATTTACTGGGTTCTTATTATTTTTCTTCAGATTTGGCAGTTGTAGAACTTTCCAATCAAACAGAAGGTAATATGGTAATAGCAGATGCTCTAAAATTGACAGAACAGAAATAGAATAAATAAAAATTTTGTGAAAAATTAAACATATGAAATTAAGAATATTCCTTTTAATGTTTTATTTGCTTATAGGGACAAAATTACTTGTAGCCCAGCAGATTCTTACGCTTGAACATACTTTGGAAATAGCTATGCAGAATAGTCCCAAGATACAGAGTTCAATATTGGATATGAAGAGATATCAGGAAACTCTTAAGGCAAACAAGGCCTCATTGAAGTCACAGTTTACACTGAGTTTAAATCCTCTTAATTATTCGAAAAAACGTTCTTTTGATGAATATTCGTCATCATGGTATACAAATGAATCATGGGGTTCTTCGGGAAGATTAAAGGTTTCTCAGCCTATTCTTCTGACTAACGGAACTGTTTCTCTGGTGAATGATTTTGGATGGCAGAAGAGTAAAAATATGAATAATCCGGAGAACAAGGCTTTTTCCAATGATCTTTATCTGAGTGTTTCGCAGCCATTGTTTACTTATAATAAACTGAAAGTCGAACTTAAGGAAATTGAATTAAACCTCGAAAATTCAAAATTAGCTTATGCCTTAAAAAAGCTGGAGGTAGAAAGTGCTGTAACGCAAGATTTTTATAATGTATATATGGCCCAGATGGGTTTAAATATTGCAAAGGAAGAAGAAGCCAATACCCAAAAAAGCTATGAAATTATAAAAAATAAGGTTGACGCGGGTTTGTCTGCAATGGAAGAACTGTATCAGGCTGAATTAAATTATTCTTCATCACAGTCATCTGTTCTGGATGCCAGAGCATCTCTTGAACAGGGGAAAGACCAGCTTAAACAGTACATCGGAATGGATATTTATGAAGAAATAACCGTGATGGCAGATGTTAATACCGAGCCTGTGAAAGTAGATCTGAAAAAAGCTATTGATAACGGTCTGAAGTCACGAATGGAACTTCGTCAGTATGGAATACAGGTTCAGACTTCACAATTTGATATGCTGAGTGTAAAGTCTCAAAATGAATTTGATGGAAGTTTAAATTTCTCAATGGGGATAATAGGGGAAAATGAAAATATAGCTGATATTTATAAAAATCCTACACAGAATCCTACTGTTTCTCTTTCTTTCAATATTCCGCTTATCGACTGGGGCGAGAAAAAAGCAAAGATTAAAGCACAGGAAGCCAGAATGGCTCAGACACAACTTAGTTTTGACGATGAAAAAACGTCGATTGTTGTGAATATTCGTCAATCTTACAGGGAGATGGAAAATGCATTAAGCCAGATAGAAATAGCAAAACAGGATGAGAGAAATGCAAAGCTTACATATGAGATAAACCTTGAAAGATATTCCAATGGAGACCTGACGGGAATGGATCTAAACCAGTTTCAGAATCAGCTTTCCACTAAGAAAAAGAATTATGCACAATCACTTATTAATTACAAGATTCAATTGCTTAATCTGAAAATTCAGTCAATGTATGATTTTGAAAAACAGAAGGCACTTTTGCCGGAAAATATGATGAAAGTCGCAGATGTTAAAGTAAAGGATTATAGTTATAAAAGATAGATTAATAATCAAATAAGACAATTCGAAAAAAGACAGACTCATGAAAATAATAAAATTAGCAATCCCGGTTTTTTTGATAGCCAT
>Ga0172377_10001258_pt1 | contig 25239 bp, 17 predicted proteins | sample Pumphouse3metaG_FD_119749 | JGI IMG/M metagenome (GOLD analysis project Ga0172377, IMG submission 119749) | Leachate microbial communities from a municipal landfill in Southern Ontario, Canada - Pumphouse #3 metaG | ecosystem: Engineered > Solid waste > Landfill > Unclassified | place: Canada... | reverse complement strand
CCAGCTGGTTCTTATGGGCAAGCAGGGCTAAGTGCAGATGAAAAATATTTTATTGTATATGATAAATATGATGTTTGGGCTTTACCTATTAATGGAGATTCTAAAGGGGCCTATTCTATTACAAACGGATATGGTAGAAAAAATAATATTAGGTTTAAAGTCACAAAAATTAGTAAAGGAACAAGTAGAGGAAGGGGTAGAGGCAAAAGAAGTTCCAACGCTGTAGATCTAACGCAGGAGATTACATTGGAGTCGGTTAATTTAGATAATATGCACTCTGGCTATTACAGGGTATCAAAAGGAAAAGACCCTGTGAAATTAGTTGAAGGGCCATATAAATTCTCAACTACTAAGCATTTTGAGAATGGCAACTATCTTGTAAGAAGAGAGAGTTTTAACGAAGCTCCAGACTATTGGCTTGCAAATAAAGATTTTAAATTTATTCGTAGAATTACCTCTTTAAATGATCAGCTGAAAGAGTTTAAAACTGGAGATTCAAAAGTAATTAGTTGGAATGATAATAGTGGTGAAAAACAGACTGGGATTCTCTATACTCCAGAAGATTACGACTCTACTAAGTCATACCCAACCATAGTCTATTTTTATGAGACTATGAGTCAAGATGCTTTTCTTTTCTATGACCCGGCTCCTACTACCTCTACTATTAACCCTATTATGTTTGTTAGTAGAGGGTATGTGATATTTATGCCAGATATTAGATATGAGATAGGGTGGCCTGGAAAGAGCTGTCTAAATATTGTTGAAAGTGGTACGCGTCATTTAATAGATAAGGGTGTTATAGACCCAAATAAGCTTGGCTTGCAGGGGCATAGTTGGGGAGGTTATCAGGTGGCTTACTTAATTACGCAGACAGACCTATTTACAGCTGCTTGCTCTGAAACAGCTGTTGCGAATATGACCTCGGCCTATACAGGAATACGTACTGGGCCTGGTAAGCCAAGAATGTTTATGTATGAGTCTACTCAGAGTAGAATAGGTGGTACTTTATGGGAGAAAAAGAGAAACTATATAGAGAACTCTCCTCTTTTTTACTTAGACCAAGTGACTACTCCTCTACTTTCTAGACATAGCGATGGAGATGAGGCTGTTCCATATTCTCAAGGATTGGAGCTTTTTATTGCTTTAAAGAGATTAGGTAAAGAGGTGTGGATGTTCAATTATAAAGGCGATGGACATAATATAAAAAAGAGAGCAATATCTCTAGATTGGACAAAGAGAATGGATGAATATTTCGATTATTATCTTATGGGTGCTCCTAAGCCTAAGTGGATGATTTTAGAGTAACTTTTTAATTATTATTAAGCAAGTAGATGTGCGTGAAGAGTTATTTGTAAAGGAGAAATTTATAGGTTTAAAACCTTTTATTGAATCAATACCAGAGAGTTTCGACTCTGTGGGTAAAACTATTTACAAGGGGAGAAATATTGTAAAGGTTGTAGAAAAAGATGGTGTGCTACTCACTATTAAATATTTTAAGAAAATATTTTTCTTAAATAAATTTGTTTATGCATATATTAGAAAGTCTAAAGCTCAAAGGTCTTATGAAAATTCAGAAACTTTGGCTTTAAACGGTATTACCACTCCAGAGCCAGTTGCATGGGTAAATTGCTATAAAAATTCACTATTGAATAAGAGCTATTATATTTCACTTTTTACAGATTACTACCCATTAGAGCAGCTTTTTGAGCAATCTATTTACCAAAACAGAGATGTTATAAAAGAGTTTGCTAGGTTTAGTTCCAGCTTACATAAAAAAGGTATTTTTCATAAAGATTTTAATGTTACTAATGTCCTTTTTTCTACTAAAAATGGAGAGCTAGATTTCTCTTTGATAGATAATAATCGTATGAAATTTTCTAACTACTCATATAGTAAAGGAATAAGAAATATGAGGCGTCTTACTGTAGATGCCATTCACCTAGAGGTTATTGCAGAGGGATATGCAAAAGAGATAGGTTTAGAAGAGCCTGTGGTATTAAAAGATTTAGCTGCCTCTAGAGCAAAGTTTTTAAAGCGATACCTATTTAAAAGAGAGCTAAAACAAAAAATAAGGCGTCTCTTTATTTAAATTTATTTTTGTTTGCGTAGAGTTGGAATAGTATAAACATTATTGCCGATATAGTAATTCCAAAGAAGTTTGCGTCTAACCCAAAGGGTAATTCCAAGTTTAGTAAGATGAGTGTTAGTGTAGTTCCACCTCCAAAGATCATTGCCATGATAGCTGCAAGAGGAGATGGTTTTTTTACTGCAAGGGTGCCAACAACAGGAACAAGTAGCCCCGATACCATAAATGCATAGGAGTAGAGCATAAGCTCAAGTACATTTTGCATATTTGTTGCTAGAAGTACGGCAAACACCCCTATTACTAGAGTTATTATTTGAGAGTTCTTTATATTTAATTTACCCAGCTTGCCTTTAAAATGCCCTAATATATCTGTTGTTAGGTTACCTGAGGCTGCCATAAGGCAGCTATCTGCAGTAGACATTATTGCGCTAAAGTAGGCAGCCATCATAACTCCCATTAGGCCTACTGGTAGTATAGTTCTTAAAAGAAGAGGCAACCCCAGCTCTGGGTCTATATTGGCTCCTGCGGCAAACCCAATTCCTGCAAACATTCCTTGCTCTAGTGCAACTTTAGCAAACATCCCTAGTATAATTCCCATAAATGCCATAACTGGCCATTCAAAGAGGCCTGCTATATACCATGCTTTTTGGGCTGTCTTTTTATCTTTGCAGGCATAGATTCTTTGATAAAGAGTCATTCCAACAAACCAAATAGGTACTATTGTAATAAACCAATTAAAAAATTGAACAAAAGAGATATTGGTGAGAGAAAAGAATTCATTAGGTAGAGTACTGCTTATTTCTTGCCACCCACCTAGTTTGAAGTATCCAATAGGTATTCCAATAAAAATAAGACCAATCATTAAGATGCTCCATTGAACTACATCTGTATAGATAACTGCTTTAATTCCCCCAATTGTAGTGTATGCAACAGCAATTACTCCCATTATTAAAATGGCATTACCAATTGTAATTGTTGGGAAAGTTGCCGATGCTAACTTAGCTCCGGCTAAAAGTTGAGAGCTAGTAAAGCCAACGTAGCCTATAAGAGAGATGATTCCTGCAATTAAGGCTACTTTTGAATTATAATGAAATGCTAAAGATTGTGGGAAAGTTAAAAATTTCTTCTTTTTTGCAATAGGATATATTTTAGGAATAAGTATAACTGCACTTAGCCATGCTCCAACTAAACCTGTAAATAACATCCAGCTGCCAGAAATCCCCATAATAAAACCTAAACCTCCTAGTCCAATTGAAAAGCCTCCTCCAACATCTGTAGCTACTGCCGATAACCCTATTTGACCGGCAGACATAGTTCGGCCACCAACATAGTAATCTTCTTTAGAGCTGTTTTTTAACATAAAATAGATTCCTATACCAAGCATAGCTAGTAGGTAGGCAATGAAAATAAGAAGGTCAATAAGGTGAATAGACATAGTTTTTTTTGTTTAGATTTATCTTTTTTGGTTTCAATATTAACAAATTTAAAAAAAATGCTGTACTTGAAAATGTTTCTTGTACAGCATTTAGCTCTAAAACTAGTTGACTATAATCTATTTAGATACGTTTATTTATTCGTTTAAATATTTTTTAAATAGAAAAAGATGTAGGTCTAATGCAAAAATCCAATAATCCCAAGTGTGATTACCCGGGCTAATTATTAAGGTATTTGCAATTTCCATTTGGTTGCAGCGCTCTGCAAAATCTTTGGCACTTTTAACTAGCCCATCTTGTGCTCCACAACTAATAACCATCATTTTTTCACTTCCTTTTATAGAGTCTAATCTATTTATAGCCGAGCTGCTGTCAAAGAGAGAGTTTTCTGGAGAGTAAGTTCCAAGCACTTCATTCATTTGTGTTTTCTTAAGCCTAGTATCTTGTAAGTTAAGAACACCAGACATGCTCCCTGCAGCTCTAAAACGTGTAGTATCGTCTATAAATATATTTATAGCTCCGTGACCTCCCATGCTTAAGCCTGTAATAAAGGTTCTTTTAGCATCTAAATTGTATCTCTCCTTCATCTTTGGGTAGAGTTCTTTGTCAAAGAAAGTTCTCCACTGCATTTTATTTGTGTCTACATTATTTAGGTACCAGCTATTATAAAACCCGTCTGGAGTTATTATTCTAAAACCAAATTTATCGCTCACTTTTTGGATGTCTGTTTTACTGCTCCAATCGCTATATGCTCCACTCCATCCATGTAGTAAAAAAAGAGTAGGGCTCTTCTCATTTACATTAGAAGGGGTGAAAACTAGTACAGTATCGTTGCATTTTAAATATTGAGACTCAATAATAATCTGCTCTTGGGCAGTTGTGCTATTAGCCAAAAAAAGCAGTAAAAATGAGATTATGGGTATGTGTAATCTTGCGGAGAGAGATCTGTTTTTAATAGTAGGTTTTGATATTAAAGAGTCCTTTATCATAGATATAGATTTTAAATAATTATTCTAACTTGGTTGATTAATCAAAATTAGAGTATTTTTGTAGATAATGCGTTATAAATTTTATGAAACTTAGATAATGTTCAAAAAAAATAGTTATAAAAAATATTGGTTTATAGTTAATATCTCTTTAGTAGTTATACTTTTAACCTTTTTGATGCCTAATAAAGGCAAATTTAAATATGATTACCAAAGAGGTAGGCCTTGGCTCTACGAAACCTTAATTGCCCCGGTAGATTTCCCGGTTATTAAAACAAATTCTGAACTTAGAGAGGCTAGGTCTCAAATTGCCTCCACTATGGTACCCTACTATAAATCAAGACCTTATTTAGAGCATTTAAATTATTTAAATGAGCAATTTAAACAGACCATTTCTGATAGCACTATTGTATCTACTCTAGAGGAGTATCTTATAGGAGTGTATAAAAAGGGAGTACTAGACGAGTTCCCAGACACTCTATACTCAAGTGATGTTATTGCCATTAAATCAGACATTAACACTACATATCTCTCTTTGAAAAACGTCTCTTCATCAAAAGAAGTATATAATAATATCTTTAAAATAATAGATACTATTAGCGTAAAAGATAAAGAGGTTGTTCAGAAATTGTTTCCTTCTGGTAGAGTCTCTCCCTCGCTTATTTATGACGACACTTCAACTCAACAGGTTTTTAAAGATGCCATTGCCAATATTTCTCCTACTAAAGGAATAGTCTATTCTGGGCAATTAATAGTTAGTAAAGGAGAGATTATTACTGCCGAGACCGAACAGCTTTTAGACTCTTTTAAAGCTGAGTATGATGTTTCTATGGGTTTTTCAGGCAATATTTATCTACTTAAGTTAGGTCACTTTTTTTTAGTGCTCACCATTGTTTTACTTTTGATTGTAACTATCTATTATTTAAGAAGAGACCTATTAAGAAATTTTGCAAAACTTAATTTTATATTGCTTTTGCTAGTTGTAGTAGTGCTTTCTTCTATTTTAGTAGTAGATTATGGGAGTAATTTTCTCTATATTTTGCCTTTTAGTGTAATTGCGCTATATCTCTCTTCATTTTTTCGCTCCAAAATAGTTGTTCCTCTTTATATGATAATATTGCTCCCCATTATTTTTACAACATCGGGTGGGTTTGAACTCTATTTTATTAATATTGTTGCTGGTGCAGTTGCCTTTTATACTTTTCAATTTTGGGATAGAGGGTGGTCTCAATTTATTAACTCACTATTTATATTTTTCGCTCTCTCTTTAACATACACCTCATTTAGACTGTTAGAAGAGGGAACACTTCTTTCGTTGGAAGGCTCCTATTTTCTCTATTTTGCTTGGAACTCTCTATTAGTAGTAGCTGCATATCCTTTTCTCTTTCTTTTTGAGAAAGTTTTTGGTTTGGTTTCCAATTCAAGATTAAGAGACCTATCAGATGCTACCTCTTCTCTTTTAAACACATTGGCAGAGAAGGCTCCTGGGACATTCCACCACTCTCTCCAGGTGGCTAACTTAGCAGAGAGTGCAGCTAATATAATTGGAGCAAATGCTCTTTTAACACGAGTGGGAGCACTCTATCACGATATTGGAAAGCTCTCTAACCCTCCTTACTTTATAGAGAACTTACCTGCAGGTGAAGTTAATTTGCATAAAGAGCTCTCTCCAGAAGAGAGTGCTTCAATTATTATAAATCATGTAGACGAGGGTGTGGCAATTGCAAAAAAAATGAGGCTCCCTCAAATTGTGACAGACTTTATTCTTACTCACCACGGTAAAACACAAACGCTCTATTTTTATAACCAATTTATTAACAATGGAGGAGACTCCTCTAATATAGATAAGTTTACTTACAATGGTAATCTTCCAGTAACTAAAGAGCAAGTAATTGTTATGATGGCAGATGCTGTAGAGGCTGCTTCTAGAACTCTTAAAGATTACTCTTCTGAATCTATATCTGCTTTAGTAGAAAAAATGATAGAGGAGCGAATTTCGGAAGATCAACTTGTGGAGTCATATATCTCAATTAGAGAGATAAACTTAATAAAAGAGGTGTTTAAATTAAAGCTCTCACAGACATATCACGGTAGAGTTGCTTACCCTGAAAGGAAATAGTTCCACTACTGTCCCGATCTTACGCCTTGCAACTTGCACTCATATAATTATTAGTGAGTTATAGGATTCTTGTGGAGATGGGCGGACTCGAACCGCCGTCCAAACAAACCATCCAAAAGCTTTCTACACGTTTATCCTCTCTTCGGTTTTCGACCTTGAGCTGCCGAAAGGCAGGCCACTCAAAACTTATCCTTTATATCTTAAGAGGCTTTAAAGGAGTAGGCCCCAGCATCCACTCTTGATATGATACCCCATAAGCCAAGACAGAGAGGGCTAAAAGTCTGGCGGGATACTCGTCGCAACCGGCCTAGCCGGGGCGATTAAGCGATTAAGCTGGGCTTAATTACGCAGCGAGTGCATAGTTATTGTTGCCTATTATGGCTTGTACTCTGGGATTTACGAGCCAGTGATACAACGCTCGACGTGCTTACTTCCCGATTGTGAATGCTGTCAAAACCAAAACATCCCCAAGAAAGTTGTACAAAAGTACAAATAAATAATTGCAAAAACCATGCAGCTATTGAAAATACTTTGAAATAAGTTGCCAAATGCCATTAAAGAGGGAGAACAGCCCTATTATAACAATAATGACGCCTGCAATTCTATTTATTAAAAGAAGTTGGCGAAGCCTGAATTTTGTTCTAAAGATATTAATTGAGGTACTTAAAATAAACCACCAAGCCATTGCTCCTATAAATACACCAGCTAGGGAACTTATAATAATTTTCCAAGAAGAGGCACTATCTACCTTTAATCCAGTAAAAGCAAATAGCCCTAGTATAAGAAAGATTGCCCCTGGGTTTGTTATTGTCATTATAAATGCAGAGATAAAATCTTCAAAAAGCTTTTTGCCACCTCTGTTTTGACGTATCTGCTTTACAGGGTTTGTTAAGAATATTTTAAGACCTATTGCTATAACTACAACTCCACCTCCTAATATAACAAAGGCTCTATTGGTATTTACAAAATCTTGAATGAGAGCTAAACTAAGTATTGCTAAAGCTGCAAAAAAAGTATCACTTACAGTGGCTCCCAGGCCAGTTGCCATTCCAGATAGCCTCCCTTTGCTAAGAGTTTTCTGAATACACATTACGCCTAAAGGCCCTAGTGGTATTGATGCACCTACGCCTACAATAAAGCCTTTTATTAAACTATCTATCATTGCTGCTTTAAATAAACTTTAGTGATGGAGATTTAATAAAATTGCCTAACCCTAGTTTGTCCCATTTTTCATCTACTGCCTCTATGGTCTCTTTAGAAGAGAGAGCCATCTCTGGCCACTCCCTAACGTTATCTCCCTCTTTTTTAGTAGTAGAATCCATTACCAATTTATCTCCAACAAAATAGCAGTCTCTTATAGGGTCGCAGTTGCTCCCCCATATCCATAGCAGAGAGTAGAGATCTGTAATATTGGCATCTGTTATTACATTGATCTTTCCTTTTAGTATCTCTTTAGAGTGGGTGAAGTAGAGTGGAGTGTGCTCTTGCTGTTCTTGTGAATATGTTGATACTCCGCTCTCTTCTGGAAGTTTAACAGTAGCATCGAACATAACCTTGCCGCCATATGCAAAGGCTGGAGCAGAATGGTCTAAAACATCTAGTGGGCCACGGCTAAAGTGAGTGTCTCTTTTAGCTTTATAATTTTTATTTAAAACCTCAAAAATTTGGTTGTAATCTCTAATATCTATATCTGAGTTAGTTACAATCAATATTTTGTTGAACATCATTTGGCCTGCGCCCCACAATGCATGGGCAACTTTTATTGCCTGCCCTGGGTAACTTTTGTCTATTTTAACAATGGCTATATTATGACCAATTCCCTCTTCGGGTAGATGTAGGTCTAAAATCTCTGGTACCATTGTGAATTTTATTGGGTTAAGAAAGATCTTTTCTGTAGCAATAGCTATATATTTATCTTCTTGTGGAGGAATGCCAACTAAAGTTGCTGGATAGATTGCATCTTTTCTATGGGAGATACAGGTTACATTCAATAGGGGGTAGAGATCTGCTAATGAGTAAAATCCCGTATGATCTCCAAAAGGCCCTTCTGTTACAAGTGGGTCGTTTTTATTAATATAGCCCTCTATAACTATATCGCAATCTATGGGTACTTGCAAAGGTTGTGTTAGGCAATCGGTTAATAAGACTGGTTTGTCTCTAAGAAACCCAGCTAAAAGGTATTCATCTATTCCGTCTGGTAGTGGGGCTGTTGCTGCATAGGTGTAGACAGGGTCTCCACCAAGGGCAATTGCAACTGGGAATTGTGCCTCTTGGTTAGCTGCAAAATGTCTAGCGCCTGTTTTGTGTCTGTGCCAGTGCATTCCTGTTGTATTGTCTGAGAATATTTGCATTCTGTACATACCTACATTACGCCCGCCAGTTATTGGGTCTTTGGTATGCACTAATGGGAGAGTTATAAATCTTCCTCCATCTAGAGGCCAACACTTTAGTATGGGAAATCTACTTAATTCTGGTTTGTAAAGTACACTCTCTTGGCAAGGGGCGTGTGCTTTGGTTCTTTTTGGCATCCACTTAGCGGCATCTTTTAGATGGGGTAGGAGTTTGAGTTTATCAAAGAAGGAGCCTCTTTCCTGCATAATCTCTTTGAGAATGTTTTCGAAGTAGTTGCTTACTTGGTCAAAAGATTCTATACCTAAAGCATAGGCTACCCTCTCTTTGGAACCCATCATATTGGTAAGCACGGGAAAAGCTGTGCCTGTGTTTTCAAAAAGGAGTGCTTTACCACCTCCTGGCTGTTTACTTATTCTGTCTGTTACCTCGGCAATCTCTAGAATGGGGTTGACGTACTCTTTTATTCTAATGAGTTCATCTTTAGATTCTAGAAAATTTAGATAATCTCTTAAACTTGTATACATTATTTCTACTCATTTAATAGGTTAATCTCAAAATTCAATCTATTCTACTAGCTTCTTCTACAAGATACATAATAGAAGAGAACTCTATTCCACTATGATTAGATAACCCTATTTCACATGTTTTGCTTGTGGCATATCCCTCTGAACACCCTTTGCTTTGGTGGGCTAAGTTTCTTAAGCCATGTTTGTTTAACTCTGGAACAATAAAGCCTCTGTCTCCTGCAAAACCACAGCAGTTACTATCTATTACAACAACCTCTTTGGCGCACTGTTTGGCTATTTGGTAAAGATAATCTTCTACCTCCATCTTTTTAGCACTGCACACAGCAAAGATAGATATTTTTTTATCTAGCTGCTTTATAGCTAGTTTGTCCATTACATACTTAGCTAAAAATTCAGCTGGTTCATATAGTTTTAGCCTCTCTCCAAAGTTTGTTTGCATGGTATATAGGCAGGGGCTCATATCGCATAAGATAGGAATTTTGCCCCCTTGTGAGGCTTTATGCAGAGCCTGTTCTAGTTTGTTTGATGCCTCTTCTCCTGCTTTTACATATCCTTTACTAGAGAAGGCCATTCCGCAACATAAAGAGTTCATCTGTTCTGGATAGATAATGGTGTATCCAGCTCTTTCTAAAAGAGTTTTGGTTATCTCTGTAATATTTGGCTCATTAGATTTTCCTTTTGATTGACCCATACTGCGAGTGATACAAGAAGGGAAATAGACCACTTTAAGATTATTGTCTTTAGGAGTGCTGTTTTTATTAAGCGCTACAATAGACTCTGCTTCTACTTTATTAGAGACTTTGGGTGTCCCTTTTGGGAAGTATTCGTTCCATAGAGGTACAATTCCTCCACTTATTTTATGCACTCCACCTGCAACTGTTCCAAAGAGTTTTTTACCTGTAACAAGCCTTAGGTAGTAGAATGAACTTAGACTAAACCTCATTCCAGCTGTAACTTTATCCATGTTTTTAGCAATAGATAAAGCAACTTTTTCTGCTCTTGGGCTGTGAGCTTCGTGCCTTAGCTCTTTAACTAGTTTGCCTGTATCTATATCTAGGGGGCACTTAATAAAACATAGCCCATCTGTTGCACATGTATCTAGTCCTGCATATTTATATAGTTTCTGTAGCTCGGCAAGTCTATGAGGCTCTAAACCACCCTGCTTTAGTCTTTCAATCTCTCGGTAAACGGTAATTCGTTGTCTGGGAGAGAGAGTTAGCCCTTCTGAGACACAAATACTTTCACAAAAACCGCACTCCATACACATATCTACGCTCTCTCTTATAGAGGGAGTTGGCTTTAGATTTTTTATGTGAACAGTGGGGTCTTCATTTATTAATACTCCTGGGTTGAGAATCTCTTTTGGGTCCATTATCTCTTTTATCTCTTTCATAACAGTGTAGGCCTCTTCTCCCCATTCGGTTCTTACAAAAGGAGCCATATTACGGCCAGTACCATGTTCGGCCTTTAAAGAGCCGTCATATTTATCTACTGTTAGAGTGATTATTTCACTCATAAAGTTGTTGTATCTCTCTACCTCTTTTGGTGTTTGAAAGTCTTGAGTAAACACAAAGTGTAAATTACCATCTTTTGCGTGGCCCCATATAGCTGCCTCTTTATAGTTATATTTCTCAATAATCTTAATAAGATCTGATGCTGCACTAGAGAGTTTCTCTAGAGGGAAGCAGAGATCTTCTATTAATGGAGTGGTCCCAGATTTTCTCATTCCTGCAACTGTTGCAAAGATCTCTTTTCTAACTTTCCAAAGTATATTTTGTTTCTGAGGGTCTGTGGTAAACTCTATTGGGAGCTCTGTTTTTATCTCTGTTATGCTCTCTTTTATCCCTTCAATCTGTTTTTCTAAAGCCTCTTTAGATTGAGCTGTTGTCTCTACTAATAGTGCTGTGGCTCTGTTTTGTAGAGTTTTTAAATAGGAGGGTACTCCTTTGACAGAATCTACAGATCTTAGAGCTGCCCTATCCATAATCTCTGCAGCAGATACTTTCTGTTTTTTTAATTTTATAACTGCATTACAGGCACTTATTATATCTGGAAATATTATTAGAGATAGAGCATTATGGGGGTCTACTGTTCCAGCATCTAAAGTTTTATAGGTTATATCAGATATAAAACCTAAAGTGCCTTCAGATCCAATAAGTAGATGTTTAATAATATCAATTCCGTCGCTGTAATCTACTAATGAGTTTATTCCGTAGCCTGTAGTGTTTTTGATTCTATATTTATGTTCTATTTTCGCTTTTAATTCACTATTCTCTTTTACTCTTTTTGCAAGTTTTTCGAGTTTAGAGATTATTTGGGAGTGAGTCTTTCTAAATGAGTTACAGCTCTCCTGAGAAGAGGTGTCTAAAATTGTTCCATCTGAAAGAACTACTCTTATTTCACTCACGGTGCTGTATGAGTTCTCCATAATGCCAGAGTTCATTCCACTGGCATTATTAGAGGCAATACCTCCAATCATGCAGCTATCAATTGAAGCAGGGTCTGGTCCAATTTTTTTCCCATATTTTTTGAGCAGTAGGTTGGCTCTGGCTCCAATAATTCCAGCTTGTAACTTTATTCTGTTCCCATTATCGTAAATCTCATGCTTTTTCCAGCCATGTGATGCTATAACAATAACTGAATCGCTTATTGTTTGTCCAGATAGTGACGTGCCGGCAGCTTTAAATGTTATTGGGATTGAGTGCTCGTATGCTTTTTTTATTACATTTTCTAGCTCCTGCTCGTTGTGAACCTTAACAATGAGCTTGGGTATTAATCTGTAAAAAGAGGCATCAATCCCAAATGCAAGAGTGCTTAATGAGTCGTGTAGGAGTCTCTTTTTAGGTATGTAAGATTGTAACTCTTTATAAAATTGAAGATATTTTCCAGTAATCATTTTAGTAGCTTTAGTAGTTGAACTGTATTTATAGTTTTAGCTATAATTATGCCATCTCTATTTAATAGATAAGTTTGAGGGACAAATTCTATTTCAAAAATATTATGTAGGGGTGTTTGTGGGTTACTACCTTGATAAAGAACTTCCCAAGGTGGTTTGAACTCTTTAAGGTACTCTTTAAGTTGCTCTCTGTTTGTACCTGTATAGATTGCAATTACTTGTACTTTGTTTCTTTTAAGTTCTTTATAGATGTTTTTTATTTCGTATGAAAAGGGTTTGCAAATTGCACAGTCTGTGTTAAAAAAATAGAGATAGGTATATTTATATTTGTTAGCTTTTATAGCTTTTTTCCTCTCTTTGTGAGTATATAAAGTGGGTATGGGAAGTTTTGCTCCAATAGAATTACTAACAATTCTATCTCTCACTTTAGGTACTCTTGTCTCTATAAACCAATTGTCGAACCAGAGCTCTTTATAGGGAAGGATATAGTTATTAGCTAAAAAGAGAGCAGCATTTTTCATATATTGCTCTTGTTGTGTAGAAAGGTATTCATATAGCTGATAAAAAACAGCATTATACATATCTAAATTTTCGTTAGACAAACGGGTGAATAGTGGTTCAAATGCCTCTTTAACTTCTGTAGTATCTTTTAGGTCAAAAATAGAAAGGTACCCTTCTATAAACTCTTGGGCCAACTTAAAAGATTTAGAAATAGAGTTTTGTTCTTTATTTAGAAGCTCTTTAAGGGTGCTGTTATTTAAGTTGCGTCCAATTATTTTTTTATCTCTATCAAGTAAAAAAATCCTAGGTGTAGCAAGAACATTGTATAGTTTGTGAAAGTTGCTCTCCATAGTAGGGTCATATGCAAAGTGCCAATTGTTTAGTTCTTGGTTTTTGAAGTTATTGCTTATGAACTTACTTAAACCACTACTATCACTATCTGCATAAACGGCGTAAACACCTAATGAGAGGTAACTATAGGTTTTTACAATCTCTTTCAACTCTGGCAGGCCCTCTTTACAAGCAGAGCACTCTTTATCAAAAAAGTAAATAATTGTGTACCTATTTTTTAGAGATGTTAATGGTAAGTTATTGCCAGTTGTACTTTTGAGGTTTAATTGAGGTGCTTGCATCCCTATAAGAGAGTGCTCATTAAATTCGGTGTAAAACTTTAAGAGCTCTATTCCTCCTTGGCCGTGCCAAGTAAGTAGCCCGTTTAAAAAGTAGTTTTTAGAAATATAGATAGCAACGCTCTCTTGCCCCATTATCCCAGAGGTGCTAAATTTATTAAAGAGATAGCCTGCTATTTGAGATTTTACAGTAGTATCTTTTGCAAATGCTATTGAATAATCTACAGCTGCTATAAGAGAATCTGTATGTTGAGGTACTGAGTTTATAAAATTCTCTACATAATCATAGAGTGATTTCTCCTGTTTTATAGCTCTGTTTGCTTTTTCTTGTTGAGCATAAATAGTTATAAAAGAGAGAGAGAAAAATAGAAGAAGTATTAATCTACGTAATCTTTCCATATTTATTAATAGTAACACCATCTACCATAAAATCACTTATATCTCCACCGTTTATTAGTACATCTCTAACAACCGTAGAGGAGATAAAGGCATATTCATGCCCAGATGGAACAAAAACTGTAGTTATGTTGGGAGACATTTTACTGTTTGCTTGAGCTATAACTCTTTCCAGCTCAAAATCTGTTGTAGTTCTTAAACCTCTTATTATAAATTGAGCTCCTATTTTATTGCAGTAGTTAATGGTAAGACCTTGGTAACTATCAACTTCTACATTCTTTAACCCTTTGACAGAATCTTCAATAATTTTCAACCTCTCTTCGGTTGAAAAAAGACCGCTTTTTTTGACATTGTAACCTACAGCAACAATAATTTTGTCAAACAGTTTTAGTGCCGAGTTTAGAACGTCTAAATGTCCTAAGGTAAAAGGGTCGAAAGAACCGGGAAAAACAGCTATTCTCATTTTATTATCTCTATTTGCTTTAATTGTTTAATTGTTAAATTGTAATTTCGCAAGTGAAAACAAATGTTGCAGGGCCTTTGAGCATTATCTCTCTATATTGGTTGTTTCCTTCATATTTGAAATTAACTTCTAAATTACCTCCTAGAGCTTTAACTTTTGCTTTGACATTAGTTGGAAAAAAAAGCTCTTTGCTAAATCTGCTTTCTGTATTTTTGTTTAGTAGCCTGTGATATGCTATAGCCGATGCCACTATACCTGTTCCACACGCATAAGTTTCATCTTCTACCCCTCTTTCATATGTCCTAACAGATAGCTCTAGGGTGTTACCTGGTTCAAGCGAACGGCTCCACCCAGAAGAGTCTTTACCCCAGTTTCCCTGAACAAAATTTACATTGGTTCCTCCAGGGAAAACGGGATGATTCCTCCATAATTTTCCTTGACCAATTACATCGTACTTTTGAAGATCGTTTACAAACATTACTAGGTGAGGAGAACCTGTGTTAAGAAAAAAGCTTTTGGGAGAGTGCTCCTTAATATCGGTAACATCTATCATTCCAATCTCTACTTCAGATGTTAATGGTGAAGGCTTCAACACTTTTCCTATATGTACTCCATCTATTGCGTCAAATATAAATTTTTTTATTCCTAAGTGTGAAGCAAATGCTACTAGGCATCTACCACCATTACCACACATAGTGCCTATTTTACCATCTGCATTAAAGTAGCTCATAGAAAAATTGTACTTATCACTTGAGTTTAGGTACATAAGACCATCTGCACCAACTCCAAAACGCCTGTCACACAAGCGCTTGACCTGTTGAGTTGTGAGATCTATTTTACCATCTCTATTATCTATTATAACAAAGTCATTACCTGCTCCTTGATATTTGCTTACTTTAATTTTCATGATTTTAAGGACTTAATTATCTGGTTCTTCTGTGAAAAGGTTTGTATCGTTGGTATCAAATGCATCTTCGTGTGCTAGTAAAAAGCTTTTTTTATCTAGACCCATATTATATCCTGTGAGTTTATTATTGGAACTTACAATTCTATGACAAGGAATAATTATTGGTATAGGATTCATTTTACAAGCCATTCCAACAGCTCTGCTAGCATCTTTGTCTCCAATCTGTTTTGCAATATGGCCATAACTTTTTAAGTTCCCATATGGAACAAGACTAAGTTGCTTCCAAACTTTGAGTTGAAACTCTGTGCCCTCTGGTTTGATTGGGACGCTGAATGTTGTTCTCTCTTTATTAAAGTACTCTTTGAGTTCTTTCTTGGCTTGTATGAGCACTGGGGGGCAGTTGGTTGTCTCTTCTATGTTTTCCTCTTCTATATACTCTACAGAGAGTAGAGCACTGTTGCCCGAGGTGAGTTTTAACTTTCCTATAGGAGAGTTGAGTGTTGTAAAGTACCTCTCTTTATCTTTAATCTTTTCTAGTTCTTCTATCATTGCTGCTGCAACCTTAACAGATGCTCCCTCTCCCCCTAGTAACTCTCTAATCTTTTTATATTGAATAAATACCTCTTCCCTTTTCTTATTTTTGAAGAGTTTTTTAACCTCTTTAGTTATATTATTAGGGGTGCAGTGGTGCTGGAGTAGCTCTTTTACTAGAGGTTTGTTGAGTATTAAATTTACAAGACTTACATATTTAACTTTTACAAGCCTTTTTGCAATTTGAAAAGAGAGTTCATTTCCTCCATAACAGACTACTTGTGGTGAGTTAAGTAAAGCAGCTTCTAAGCTAGCTGTACCCGATGCCAATACAGTAACGCTAGCATGCTTCATTATAGGGTATGACTCCCCTGGCAGATACTTTATATTTGTTCCTTTAAGGTGTTTATTGTACGCCTCCTTTGAGATAGAGGGTGCAGCACCAAGTAAAAATAGATGATTTGGAAACTCCTTTTCTAACTGAACCATTTTAGGCAGTAAGTAGTTTATTTCCATTAGTCTGCTTCCTGGTAGAAGCCCTATTATTGGTTTATCTTCAACTCCTATTCGCTCTCTAAACTGCCGCTCACTCTCTTGTTGACATTTGTGCTGCATAATAGAGTCTAGAAGTGGGTTCCCATTGTAGATTGCTTCAATTCCATGTTTTTTAAAGTAATCTATCTCGAAAGGGAAAATAATAAAAAGTTTATCTATATCTTTTTTCAAGTTTTTTATTCTACTCTCTTTCCACGCCCAAACTTTGGGAGAGATATAGTAAAAAACTCTAAATTTATTCTTCTTTGCAAATCGTGCAATTTTAAAATTAAATCCTGGATAATCTATGAGAATAATTACATCTGGCTGGTATTCAATTATATCTTTTTTACATAGTGAAAGGTTGGCAGCTATTTTGCCCAAAGAGCCAAGAACTTCAATAAAGCCCATTACAGCAGTCTCTCTATAGTGTTTAACTAGCGTTCCACCAACTTCTTGCATAAGATCACCACCCCAGAAGCGGAACTCAGCATTTTGGTCGGCAATTTTAAGACCTTTCATGAGGTTAGACCCGTGTAAGTCTCCAGAGGTCTCTCCTGCAATAATATAATACTTCATAATGTACCTTTATTTTGAATTACAGTTGCAGAACAACTATAACTTCCATAGCTCTTCTAGGCGTGTAATTTCTTGGTAGTCTGTAGTGTCTATTTTATGAGGAACTATGCTAATGTAGTTATCTGAAACTAAATTGTGATCTGCTAATTTGTTTTGTGGCTCAATATTTAAAAACTCTCCAGTCATCCAATAGTATGAAGATCCGTAAGGGTCTTTTCTCTCTTCAAATTCGTTGATCCACTGGCCACGCCCCTGTTTAGAAAATTTAACTCCTTTAATCTCTTCTTTTGTGGTGGCTGGAATATTAACATTTAAGTATATATCTGGTTTAGGTGGCGTTTTTATGAAATTATCAACTATTATTTTTCCAAAATGAATTGCAGCTTCAAAGTTCGCTTTGGGGTCATGAGAAATTAAAGAGAAGCCTATAGAGGGTATTCCATAAATTGTTCCCTCTGCAGCTGCACCTAGTGTGCCAGAATAGAGAGAGGCAACGGAGGCATTAGCCCCATGATTTATTCCAGAAACTAGAATATCTGGAGCTTTATTGTTGAAGATTTTATTCATAGCCATTTTAACACAATCTGCTGGGGTGCCAGTACAGGCATATATTTTTAGGTTTTTTTCAGATTTAAGTTCGGTGAGACGGAGAGGCTTTCCAATAGTTAGTGCAGCAGACATTCCACTTTGAGGCTCGAAAGGGGCAACAACTGTAATTTGCCCGTATGGTCTCATAATTTCTGTTAAAATTCCTATTCCTATAGATTTAACACCATCGTCATTTGTTATAAGTATTCTTCTAGTCATATTCAATATATATATAGTCTTATATAATTGGCAAAGTTAACATTTTTTGGCGGGTTTTTTGCCTACTATATTGAGTTTTATTGGTGTAGTTTTTCAAAAATTGTTAACTTTGTGCACCCTTTTATCGGAGAAAAGGGTTATTTCGTTAAGATATTCAAATAAAATAGATTAGATATGAGTAAAATTAAAGTAGGTATTAATGGTTTCGGACGTATTGGACGTCTGGTATTCCGCGCTGCTCAAAAGAGAAGCGATATTGAGGTTGTAGCAATAAATGACCTTATAGATGTAGAGTACATGGCGTATATGTTAAGATATGATACAGTTCATGGTAAATTCGACGGTACAATTGAGGTGAAAGACGGAATGCTTGTAGTTAACGGTTCTTCTATAAGAGTAACAGCAGAGAGAAACCCTGCAGATATTAACTGGGGTGGAGTTGGTGCAGACTACGTTGTTGAATCGACAGGTCTTTTCCTTACAAAAGAGAAGAGTCAAGGTCATATTGATGCAGGTGCAAAAAGAGTGTTAATGTCTGCCCCTTCTAAAGATGACACTCCTATGTTTGTGTATGGTGTAAACCATAAAAAATATGCTGGAGAGAAGTTCGCTTCTAATGCTTCATGTACTACTAACTGTTTGGCTCCTATTGTAAAAGTGCTTAATGAGAATTTTGGTGTTGTAGAGGGTTTAATGACTACAGTTCACTCAATTACAAGCACACAAAAAACTGTTGACTCCCCTTCATTGAAAGATTGGAGAGGTGGCCGAGCTGCTGCTTCAAATATTATTCCTTCATCTACAGGTGCTGCTAAAGCAGTTGGTAAGGTATTACCAGAGATGAATGGAAAATTAACAGGTATGTCTTTTAGAGTACCAACTGTAAATGTTTCTGCAGTTGACCTTACAGTTCGCTTAGAGAAAGCAACTTCTTATGAAGATATTAAGGCTGCTATGAAGAAAGCTTCTGAAGGAGAACTAAAAGGAATTCTTGGATATACAGAAGACGCAGTAGTTTCCAGCGACTTTATAACAGACCCACGCACCTCAATATTTGATGCCGAGGCTGGAATTATGCTTAACGAGCACTTTGTTAAGGTAGTTTCTTGGTATGATAATGAGTGGGGATATTCAAATAAAATAATAGAAATGCTAGCTCACATGTCTACAGTTAACTAGTATTTTTCTGTTTCTATTTTAAGAGGGTGTCAAAATCTATGATTTATGGCATCCTCTTAATTTTTTGTATCTATATTTGTACTTTAAACTTAAGTTATGGGAATTCGAAAAAAAATCTCGTTAGGTTTTGTAGTAATTGGGTCTATACTCTTCCTTTCCAGTATAATAGCAGTTTTTGAATTTAATAGAATGAGAAGTTCTGTTACAGAACTAATGACTGCCAATGTAAATAGTATTAACACATCTAGATTACTTATGGAGCTTACAGATGAGTATAACTTTATTTTGATGAGTAGAGTTATTATTGACTCCTCTATAGCTCCTTCTCAAATTTCATATGACAATAGATTCGATAGTTATATAAAAAATATTAAAGACCATTTTTCAAAAAGCAATGATATTGAAATTGCAGATTCATTGGCTGCAGCATACTCTAAGTATCTTGCAGTATTAAGTAATTCTAGTGGGATAATGTCTGCAGGAATAGAAGAGAGGAAGGAGTGGTATGAAAATGAGTTAAGACCAGTTTTTACAGATTTAAGAAGATATAAAAAAGAGTTGGGAGCGCTTACACAAACAGCTTTATCTGAAAACACTAATGAGTTACAAGAGGGGTATTATAGAAGTATTATGCCAGGGATAATTGCTGTAGGTGCCGGTATTGTATTAGTACTACTTTTTAATTACTATATAAACATCTATTTTATCTCTCCTATATTGTTAATTTCTAAAGGAATAAAAAAATATAGAGATTTTAGAAAAAGTTACACTCTACAGCTCGATAGTGACGACGAAATTGAAGAGTTAAATTCAGAAGTTAGAAGCATTATTGAAGAGAATAAAAAACTCAAGAGTATAAAATGAATTTAAAGGTTATAACTCGAAATATTGGATTGGCTCTATTATTGAGTGCTCTTTTTATGTATATTTCGGCTATTGTTTCTGCAATATATAATTTTGATGCTTCATTTTCTCCTCTTCTTTTAAGTGCTTTTATTACATCTGTAGCTGGAGCCTTTCCCCTTATTTTTGTAAAAAAATCTTCTGATATTAACATTAGAGAGGGTTTTGTAATAGTAGTTTCTGCTTGGAGTATATCTTGTTTTTTTGGGATGTTGCCATATGTACTTTATGGTGGGGAGTTTTCAATTATTAACTCTTGGTTTGAGAGTGTTTCTGGATATACAACAACCGGAAGTACTATACTTTTAGATATTGAATCTCTTCCCAAAGGATTGCTATTTTGGCGCTCTTCTACTCATTGGTTGGGTGGATTGGGCGTAGTGGTTTTTATGTTATTAATACTGCCATCTGTAAGTAGTTTTAGGTTAAGACTCTCTAAAATGGAGATCTCTTCTCTTTCAAGAGATAATTTTAGATTTAAAGTAAACCAAACAATACGTATAATATTTTATGTCTATTTAGGTCTTACAGTATTGCAAACAATATTGCTTGACTTGGCTGGGATGGATCTGTTTGATGCTATCAATCACTCTTTTAGCACTATTGCTACAGGTGGCTTTAGTACAAAAAACCAATCTATAATGCAGTTTAACTCTTTCACTATAGAGCTTATTATTATGGTATTTATGGTGTTAGCAGGGATACACTTTGGGCTTTTATACTCTATATTTATTGGCAAGCCCGGGAATTTATTCCGTTCTGCAATTGTTAGATTCTATTTAGTTTCACTAATAGTTGGAGGGATTGTTTTGTCTCTTAATATTTGGTTTTCGGGAACAATTTCAAACTTTATAACAGCTTTTAGACAAGGTTTTTTTCAATTAATCTCTATTGCAACAACAACAGGGTTTGCAACAGCAGATTCATCTGTTTGGCCATCTTTCTCTATTCTTATTCTTATCTATTTTTCATTCCAAACTGCTTGCTCTGGTTCTACAACAGGTGGGCTTAAAGCAGATAGAGTATATATATTCTTTGCCTCAATAAGGGCGCAATTGAGAAAGCAAATTCACCCCAATGCTGTAGTCTCTATAAAGGTAAACAACCACTCTTTAGATAGAGAGGTTGTCTCTTCTGTAAACCTTTATATTGCACTTTATATAATGGTAGTATTTGTGGTTACTCTCTTACTCTCTTTAATGGGAATAAATTTAGAAGATTCTTTTACCTCTTCGGTTGCTTGTATGGGGAATGTTGGGCCAGGATTTGGTAGTATAGGCTCTTTAGGGAACTACTCTCATTTTCCTACCTTGGCAAAATTGCTTCTTTCTATAGAGATGATTTTTGGAAGGCTGGAAATTTATTCTATAATGGTTATATTTTTAATTCTCCGCTGGAGGTAAAGTATGAAAGATGGCAGTTGCAGATTATCTATTTGACAAATTAAACACCAATCTGGGATTTGAACCCACTATATGCCAAAGTTCGCTTTTTGCATCTTTGGCATCATTTATTTCAGATAGTTCGGGAAGTGACTTAATGTTAATAAATGGTTATGCTGGTACTGGAAAAACCTCTTCGCTCTCTTCTTTGGTAAAAGTGCTAAAAGAGTTTTCAAGGTTATTTGTTTTAATGGCTCCAACTGGTAGAGCAGCAAAGGTTTTGGCAGGTTATACTGGCTGTAAAGCACTTACAATTCATAAAAAGATTTATAGACAACGCTCTATGAAAGATGGCATAGGCCAATTTACTTTAGATATAAATAAGAGCAAAAACACTATTTTTATTGTAGACGAAGCTTCTTTAATCTCCTCGGCTTATGGAGATTCATCTGTTTTTGGAAGTGGAAGGCTGTTAGACGATCTGGTGAACTATGTAAGGTCAAATAGTGGAAATAAACTTATATTAATTGGAGACTCTGCACAACTCCCTCCTGTAGGAGAAGAGATCTCTAACGCATTGAGTTTAGATTATTTAAGAATATATGGAGAGGTAGAGTACTCTCTACTTAAAGAGGTGGTTAGACAAGAAAAAGATTCTGGTATACTTTATAATGCAACTGTAATTAGAGAGATGATAGAAAGAGGCCAAAGTGGGTTCCCTCCCTTGCGTACAGATGGTTTTGAAGATGTAGAGAACATTAGTGGAGAGTATTTGATTGAATCTATCTCTAGCTCTTACGATAGGTGGGGTATAGATGAGAGTTTAGTTTTGTGCCGTTCAAATAAGAGAGCTAATAGGTATAATCAGGGGATTCGAGCAAAAATTCTTTATAGAGAAGAGAGGGTAAATAGTGGCGATAAGTTGATGGTTGTTAAAAACTGTTACCAGTTTCTAGAAGAGATAGAAGATTTAGATTTTATTGCTAATGGAGATGTGGCAGAGTTGGTAAAGATTGGAGGTTACGAAGAGAGGTATGGCTTAAACTTTGCCCAGGCAACTCTTAGGTTTGCAGATTATAACAATGTTGAGGTTAAGGCTAAGATAATTTTAGACACTTTAGAGAGTGAAACAGCAAGTTTGAGTTTAGATCAAAACAGAAAGTTTTATAGTGAAGTTATGGAAGACTATTCTCATATAACCAATAAAAGAAAGAGATCTCTAGCGATAAGAGAAGACCGTTTTTATAACGCATTACAGGTTAAACACGCCAATGCTATTACCTGCCACAAGTCTCAAGGTGGGCAGTGGAAAGCTGTATTTATAGACAATCCGTTTTGGAAGGGCAATATCTCTATTGAAGATTTAAAGTGGCTCTATACTGCTATAACTAGAGCTGTAGATAAAGTTTTTTTTGTTAATTTTGACAAACGTTTTTTTATTTAAAATATCAATTTATGAAAAACCAGTTATTTGTAAAGTTTGGGGCAGTTCTTATATCTCTAATTTTTATTTTCTCTTCTTTACAGGCACAACATCCTGTAAAGTCTATCCCTATGCCACATTCGTGGAAAGATAATGCTAATGCAGTATTGGTTCATACCAAAGGGATGAAAAGAGAGTATTATGAATATAATATAAAGAAAGGTACAATGAAGCAGATTTCTCTAGAGAAAGCCCCTGTTACAGATCCTTCGGTCTCAATAAAAGACGATGATATCTATTTTTATTACCCTTCTGGAGAAGAGATACGTTTGACTAATACAGATGAGGTAGAGAAAAACCCAACCCTTTCTCCAGATTTTAAAAAAGTGGCTTTTACTAGAAATAACGATTTATACTCTATAGATGTAGAGAGTTTAAAAGAGGTTAGATATACTTTTGATGGTTCAGATCTTATTCTAAATGGTTGGGCTTCATGGGTCTATTTTGAAGAGATCTTTGGAAGAGCTAGTAGATATAGAGCATTTTGGTGGTCTCCAGATAGCCGCCGTATTGCCTTCTATAGATTTGACGACACCCGAGTTCCAATGTTCCCTATTTACAATGCACAAGGTAAACATGGTACTTTACAGCAGACAAGATATCCTAAAGCAGGAGACCCTAACCCCGAGGTGAAATTAGGCTTTGTAGATGTTCGTGGGGGTGAGATTGTTTGGGCTCATTTTGATGCTAGCGAAGATCAATATTTTGGTAAGCCTTATTGGAATTCAAATGGGGTTAACATTATGGTTCAATGGATGGATAGAGACCAGAGTAAATTTGTTCTATACAATGTTAATAGCTTTGAAGGAGTTAAAAAACCTATTTATGAGGAGTATCAGAAAACTTGGATAGATTGGATTGACCAGATCTATTTTGGGGAAACAGGTTTTTACTTTGTAAGAGATTTTGAACTATGGGAACATATTTACTTTCAAAGTTACGATGGTTCTAAGTTAGAGAGACTTACTAATGGTATGAATTGGGGAATAAAAATTAACTCATATGACCAAGAGAAAAAAGAAATATACTTTACTGCTAGAAGAGAGGCATCTGTTAGAAACGATATATATAAACTAACTCTAAGTGAAGAGGGGGGGAGTGTTAAAAGATTATCTGCAGGAGAATATAATTACGGTAGGCCATTAGTTTCTCCAGATGGTAAACACATTTTAGCCGTACACTCGGCACTTAATGTTCCTAATAGGTTAGTTCTGCTATCAGATAGTAAGCGAGGTGTTATAAAACCTGGCGAGTATAAAGTTATTGCAAACAGCAAATCTCATGATTTTGATTCAATTGATTTGCCAAAACGAGAGATGATTTATATAACAACTGCAGAGGGGTATAAACTGCCAGGAATTATTACTTATCCTAATGATTTTAATAAAAGTAAAAAGTATCCTGTGATTGTAGATGTTTATGGAGGCCCAAATTCAACAAATGTTATGGATGTTTGGGAGAATCTCTACTCTACAGAACTCTACTGGGCAAAAGAGGGAGTGATACAGGTCTCTCTAGATAATAGAGCATCTGGGCATGTTGGTAAAGAGGGAATTAACTTTGTTCATAGAAACCTGGGCCATTATGAGATTAAAGACTATATTCAATGGGCTAAATATTTAAAGAGTTTGCCTTATGTAAATGGAGAGAAAATTGGAATTACAGGTTTCAGTTATGGTGGTACAATGACTGTTATGGCCCTTACAGAGGGTGCAGAATATTTCAAATATGGAATAGCTGGTGCCGGTGTTTACGATTGGCTATTGTATGACACTCACTATACAGAGAGATATATGGATCATCCAGACGATAACCCAGAAGGATATAAAAACAGCGCAGTTTTAAATAAAGCTGCTCTATATAGAAGTGACCAAGGCTCTCTTTTATATCTTACTCACGGAACATCTGACGATAATGTTCATTTGCAAAACACTATTCAGTTAATAGATGCTCTGCAGAAAGAGGGGAAGCAGTTTGAACTTATGTTATATCCAGGAGCTATGCATGGATACAGAGGTTATCAAGGGAGACACTCCTCTAAAGAGTATTTAGATTTCTGGCGTAAAACATTGCTAGATAAGTAATAGTGTCTAATCCTAGAGAATATCTAAAGTTTACCACCTCGCAACTAGAAGAAAAACAGAATGTTAAGTTATAAATTGGTGAAATTTTAGTATAATATTGATGTGAAAACTCGATCTGATAATTCATCTGATTTCCCCCTAGGAGACGATTTCCAGGGAGATGATTACTCATAACTTATTTACAGTGTGGTAGTTAGCTTTTGAAAATAAGCCCTTTTGGGCTCATTTAGAAAAATTAAATACTTGTCTACTAAGTATTTACGTGTAATCATCTCCTGGCAATTTTTGCTCTGCTCAACATAAAGCAACATCTCTTTTTTAGCTAATTAGATGAAGTGGTTTGAGGGTATAGGCCGAGGACCGTTCAACTACCAAAGGGAGGCGCTCCCCAGGCCCCGAAAAACCACAAAGAGAATAGCGTCTAGAAAAAAGAGCGTTGCTGCTGGTGAGCAAAGCTAGGTG
>Ga0172377_10001252_pt1 | contig 25294 bp, 25 predicted proteins | sample Pumphouse3metaG_FD_119749 | JGI IMG/M metagenome (GOLD analysis project Ga0172377, IMG submission 119749) | Leachate microbial communities from a municipal landfill in Southern Ontario, Canada - Pumphouse #3 metaG | ecosystem: Engineered > Solid waste > Landfill > Unclassified | place: Canada... | reverse complement strand
TTCAGTGTTAGAATATCCTTTTTGCTTCATCTCAATTACCTTCAGTTTGTCTTCATATTTTAGTTTCATAATAAAAACCCCTTTCCATTGGATCTTTGGTCCAACTTTAGGGGTTCACTACATCTCCCGTGGTATTAAGATAAATTGAATTATTTATTGTCTGTAGGATAATCCGATGAATACTAATATTCCACAAACGATATTTAATATTCCTAACCAGATTGCTGCAGCACCTAATGATGCTTCAAAGTTTCCATATAAAGGAACTGTGCAGAACCAAAGAACAGCTGCTGTAATAAATAACAATATTGATGCAAAACCTGCAATATCGGATTTGTTCATCAATGCTGCTGTAATAATTCCTAAAAGCATAATGATAAATGCGGATAATAAACCGGGGTTAATACCAGCATATTCGTTACCGAATATCATCTTGAACATATTTAGGTTGGCATAGTATCCTTCGATTACTGGATTGTCGTATGACACACCCTTGGCTGCGAGTAGTAATAAACTTAGCAACCCCACTGCTATAGCAATGATTGAAAAGATATTTTTGGTAGATAATCCTTCTTGTTTTTTTGATTTATAAGGCATAGGTTTCCCCTTTCATAACTATAATATATTATCACATTTATTTTGCAATTAAAAACAATAGTTTTAGCACTTTTATACAATTTTTCACTTTGTTAGATTTAAACTGCAAATAAATTGATTATTTTAACCAGTCTAAGATAGAAAATACTTTAATTTATTTTGTGTTTAAACGCGAAATAGTACATAATTGAAGTTAAAGAAGGATTACGGCATGACAGAACTATTATTAAAGATTTTTGTTAAAAATTACAAAGACATAACGGATAGTAAAGTTCGTACAAAATATGGAACTTTAGGCTCTGTTTTTGGGTTGATTTCTAACTTCCTTGTATTTCTAGCAAAAATTGTTATAGGAATTTTTTCCGGCAGCATATCTATTATTGCGGACGCTATTAATAATCTATCCGATTTTGGTAATTCAGGTTTAACTTTATTCGGTTACAAGCTAGCTGCTAAACCAGCGGATAAAGACCACCCATATGGACACCAGAGAATCGAATATATTATGTCGCTCATAATAGCGGTTATAATTCTCTCCCTTGGTATCAATATTATGATTCAAGGCGTCAGCGCTATAATCACTCCTTCGGAGGCATACTCCGCTTTTCCCACGTTAAACGTTATTATTTTAGGAATAGCAATTCTCATCAAGATACTGCAAGCTTTCCTATACCGATCTCTTGGAAATCGCATAGATTCTATGCCTTTAAAAGCAACAGCAATTGATTCAAGAAATGACGTGTTATCAACCGTTTTTGTCATTTTAGGAATAATTATTTCATACTTCACTGGCTTCACTCAAATCGACGGCATTCTCGCTTGTGTTGTAGCTCTAGTCATCGTGTATTCAGGTGTTTCAATATTAACCCACACTTCAGATATTCTTTTAGGAGAAAAACCAAAAGAAGAAATTATTGAGAGTTTCATCAAAATACTCGAAAAGAATCCGAGAGTATTAGGTGTACACGATATTCAGATGCACATGTATGGTCCCAATCACACTTTCGCTTCCGCTCACGTTGAAGTTGATGGTAGAGAAGATGTATTTGTATCTCACGATATGATTGATAATTTAGAAGCTGAATGTTTATCAAAATTAAAAATAAATACAGTTCTCCACATGGATCCAGTTAAAGTTAACGATCCAGAAACTGATCACTGCAAAAAAATAGTAAGAGAAGCTTTGAAGACAATCGATCCTAAAATTACATTTCACGATTTTAGAATTGTTTCCGGTCCCACGCATACTAACGCGGTATTTGATATAGTGATTCCTTTTGAAAATAAAAAAGAGAAAAGGGATATATTGAGTGAATTGAGCGTTTTAGTTAAGGAAAAAGATCCAAAAATCATTCCTGTCGTCACCTGTGATGACGAGTACACCACCTTCGATAATGAAACCGAAAAATAATTCAATTTACTATCGCTCTCATAAGAATTTTAATGGTATTAATTTACTTTAATATACATAATATATATAATCTACATGGTTAAGTAACAAACTTAAAGAGAAAAGGAACAAACAAAATGGAACAGAAAAAGAGAAAACTCACCGATCAAGAACTCGCTCGACGCGCTAAGTTGCCTCGTTATGAAGCGCTAGGAGTATCTCCCTTCGGTCATAAATTTGAAAGAAACACAGTAGCTGTTGACGTCAAAGAAAAATATAAGGACTATTCCGAAGAACAATTGTCAGAAATGGAAGAGACTCTCATTTTAGCTGGTAGAATTAGATTTATCAGAAAAATGGGAAAAGCTTCTTTCTTCAATATTCAAGATAAGACCGGCATGTTCCAATGCTATATTAGAATCGACAGTGCCGGAGAAGAAAACTACAAAGTATTCAAACTCTCAGATTTAGGAGATATCGTAGGCGTTGAGGGTAAATTAATGAAAACGCGCACAGGCGAATTAACCTTGCGAGTTTCAAAATTCACTCACTTAACAAAAGCACTTAAACCTCTCCCGGAGAAATTCCACGGATTGACAGATGTCGAGGAACGTTATAGAAAGAGATATTTAGATCTCATAATGAATGATGAGGCGCGTAGAATTGCATTCATGCGTCCTAAAATTATTCGAGATATTCAAAACTACTTGGATCAAAGAGGATTCACAGAAGTTGAAACCTCAATTCTTCAATCTATTCTTGGCGGTGCAGCAGCTAGACCTTTCATCACTCACCACAATGCTTTAGACAAGGATTTTTATCTTCGTATTGCTACTGAGTTATCTTTAAAGAAGTTGGTAGTAGGCGGAATGGAAAGAGTTTATGAAATAGGTAGAGCCTTTAGAAATGAAGGTATGGATACAACTCACAACCCCGAGTACACTTCCCTTGAAATTTATCAAGCATATGGCGATCTTCAATCGATGATTGAATTGACAGAAGAAATGTTTAGAATGATTGCTATAGATGTAACTGGCGGAACAAAAATCACCTGGTTAGGTAATGAAATTGACGTTGGTCCCGAATTTAGAAAAGCTTCTATGGTAGAACTAATTAAAGAAAAAACCGGTATAGACTTTGTCGCAGTCACTTCAACTGAAGAAGCTTTAGAACTAGCGAAAGAACACCAAGTACCTGTTGAAAAACACTTTACTTACGGACATGTTATAAACGCTTTCTTTGAAAAGTATGTTGAAGATTCACTCATTCAACCCACAATAGTCTATGGTCACCCGATTGAAATTACTCCTCTTGCTCGCAAGGACGAGAAGGATCCTAGATTCACTCAGAGATTCGAATTATACATTGGTTGCAAAGAATTTTGTAACGCATATACAGAACTCAATGATCCTCTAGATCAGAGAGCAAGATTTGAATCACAGGCCAAGGAAAGAGCCGCAGGAAATGATGAAGCTAATGAAATAGACGAGTCATTCTTAGATGCTCTTGAATATGGTTTACCGCCTACAGGTGGTATCGGATTCGGCATCGATCGTATGATCATGTTCTTCACTGGAACCGATTCAATCAGAGATGTTATTCTATTCCCTACAATGAAAGACAGATAAATCAAAATTATTTAGTCAGCAACTTCTTCAGTTGCTGGCTTTTTTCTTAAAAGAATTTACGAAATTCATGTTTTAGAAAGCATCCATAAACAAATGACGTATTGCAGGACCTAACACCTTCTAACAAAGTCACAAAAGGCAAACAAATGATTTCAGTAGTCAAAACCAATAGTAACTTGTATATTAAGAGAAATTAATTTAATTATTAACCAATTAGTTTAGTAAAAATGGATATATTTTATTCTTTTTATACAAAGTGAAAGCCATTAGTTAACTAGTCTTATCAATAAAGTATTTTAGGGTATTACAATGTTAAGTTAATTGTGATATCGGTTTACCTTCAACGTAAAAATATGTATATTAAGAAGGACTTAAATAAGAGGTATTGGTTATGGAATTAGAAATAGTATTACTTAATGATCTTACACAAGGTAAATTGGTGGCTTCATACGACAGTAAGAATGTTGGAAGTCTATCTTATTCTTTGAATGGCATTAAAAATGTTGATATAAATGATTTGACCATTACAGAAGGATACGAAAAACAAAACATCGAGATCGAACTTGTCGATGCACTTGTTGAACTTGTCCGCAATAATAGAAAAATAATAAATCCTAAAAATTCATTCGCTAAACTGTTGTTAGAAATGAACGATGAATACAAAGATGTTTTGTCCGTTGCTAAAATTAAACAAGTAATTGCTTAATTTTAATCTTATCGCGATTTAACTGCTCGATTAATTCTTCTACGGAATTAAAGTTTTTCTCATCTCTGATATATTCGTAAAAGCTAAGTTTTATCTCTTTATCATATATATCTTCGTTGTAGTCAAAGATATTTGTTTCGATAGATGGATCATCCAATCTATTAATCGTTGGGTGAATACCGATATTTGTCATCGATGAGTATTCTTTACCATCAATTTCTATCTTGGTTGCGTAAACGCCATTTTTAGGAAATATATACTGCCCTGTCATTTCTATGTTAGCAGTAGGAAAACCCAATTTTTTTGACCCAGCTGAAAAGCCGTGGATAACTTTTCCTCTTATAAAATACTCTCTTCCAAGCAATCTGTTCGCCTTACCAATTTCACCATCGCTCAAATATTGAAATATAGTTGTTGTTGATATCTTTTTACTATCGTCCATAATAAAATCCACCACTTCAACGTTGAAGTGTTTTTTTAATAATTCAACATTTCCTGATGCGTGTTTTCCAAAGCTGAAATCCGCACCTACATAAATAGTATTAATGTCTAGGGGTTTTAAAAATCTTTCGATGAATTCCTCGGGTTCCATGTCCATAATTCCTCGTGTGAATTCAATCACAAACAATACATCAACGCCCAATTCTTCCAATATTTTAGATCGATCTGCTATCGTTGTAATCAATCCATTTTTTCTTTTATTAGTAATGCTCTTCAAGGAACCGTCAAAAGTGAACACTCCCAATCTAACATTTGGCTCTTTCGCCTGTTGAATCAGATACTTATGCCCTACATGTAATCCGTCAAAGAAACCTAAACAAAGGTTTATTTTACTATCTGAAGGTTTTTTATTTACCAATCCATTTTCGCCTAATATATACTCTATCATACAAACTCCTTAACTACTTTAAACCATCCACGTCCACAATTTTTATACAAAGCTATCGCTTTTTCATCTTTATCTATCAGTAATACCTCATCTTCTTCTAAATCCAATTTTACATCGGCTGCATTTCTCGCTCTTTTGTCATTTTCACCGGTAATTCTCACGTGAAATACATCTTTGTAGAACTCAGAAATGTCGATTAAATCTTCTATTCTTGTATCTTCAACTTTCTTGGCATTTTTAACATTAAACTTGCCAACTTTGGTTCGTCTTAAATCTTCAAGAGTTCCTAACTCATTTAAAGCTAAAGCGATATCTTCTCCCAATGTTCTTATGTACGTTCCCTTGGAAACATTTGCCAAAAATACTAACGAAGCATCTTCTCGATCATAAGAGATAAATTGAATCTCATAGATTGTAATTTTACGAGATTTTCTTTCTACTACTTTATTCTCACGAGCAAGTTTATAAAGCGGAACACCGTCTTTTTTTAAAGCGGAAAACATCGGCGGAACTCGTGTAAGTTCTCCTTGAAAAGTTTTTAACACGCGTATTATTTCTTCATCGGTATGTTCAGAAACTTCTTTTTTTTCAATCACTTCACCAGTGATATCGGCAGAATTAGTCTTAATTCCCAATTTTAGTTTAGCAATATATGTTTTATCTTCGCCTTCTAACGCATTTAATAATTTTGTTCCCTTATTCACCCCACAAATTATTAATCCGGTTGCAAAAGGATCTAAAGTTCCAGCGTGACCCACTTTTTTTGTTTCAAAAAGTTTTTTCAGCCCATACTCTTCCCAGGTCGTTGATTTACCCTTTTTTTTGTCTAACAATACTAATCCATTATATTTCATACGATTTCACCACAAATATTATATAATGAATACCGATAGATATCTATCAAATAAGAGGTAAAGATATGACATCTGAAAAAGCATTGCTAGCCTGTGTAAGGAAAGCTGACTACAATTTCAATCTAATACAAAATAGGGACAAGATACTCGTTGGTCTTTCTGGTGGAAAAGACTCGTACGCTTTAATCAAACTTCTCAATAAATATTCTAGGTTTAAAACTAAGAATTTTACTTTCATGGCCTTTTTTATTGATTTGGGTTTTGGAATGACAGACTATTCCGAGCTTGAGGATTTTTGTGCAAAAGAAAACATAAGACTAATAGTTAAAAAATCTCACGATGTTGCAAAAATACTGGGTATGCACAAGAAAAATGGATTACTTCCTTGTTCAATATGTTCAAGAATGAAGAAAGCCATCATAAACCAGGCGGCTCACGAATATGGAGCAAATAAAGTGGCTTTCGCACATCACACTGAAGATGCGATAGAAACACTATTTATGAATATGACTTTTGGTGGACGTCTTGCTACTTTTGCCGCTAAAATGCATTTAGACAAAGAGGACATTACTTTTATACGTCCTTTAATATACGCACGAGAGAAAGACATAATCGCATATTCAAATAAAGAGCATTTCCCAATTTTAAAAAATCAGTGTGGAAATGATAAAAAGACAAAGAGAGAAGACTTCAAGTTATTCTTAGAGGACTACTATAAAAAATATCCAACAGCTGTATCAAATTTTCAAACCATGCTTTTAAACCAGGACAAGCTCCAACTTTGGTTTAAGGACTTCGTCTATGGTTTTGACGATGGTTGTTACGTCAAGAAAGTAACTTCAGCTCAAGACATGATTCGATGTTATCTCATACGCAAAGAAGTGTTCATGAAAGAACAATCCGTTCCCGTAGATGATGAGATAGAAGAAACGGATTTAATCTATACTAACTATTTATTCTTCACCAAAGAAAATGAAGCGGTGGGCACTATGAGAATTTTGTTAGATGAAGATACACATGTCGTTTTATTTGGTAGAATAGCTATATTGAAGAAATATCGTAGAACTAACTATGGTAGGCGAATGGTATGTCAGTTAGAAAAACTTCTATCGCAAAAATTCTCACCTTTAACAATTAAACTTGCTGCTCAAGATCAGGCCCTAGGTTTTTATGAAGCCATCGGCTATACAGTCAATTCCGATATGTTTATGGAGGCTGGTATCAAACATTACAACATGGAAAAATATATAAAGTTTCCCATTTTAGACAAAAAGAAGATATATTAAATAATAATAGAGGCAATATGAAATATTTTGTAAGTTATGCAGAGATCTATGGTAATAAAGATAACGTAAAGCGTGAAAAGCTAAGGTTAGAATCTTACAACCTGGCTATCAACTTTCTTGATCGTGGAAAAAAATCAGAGAACTACATATTTGAAAGATTTGATTATTTGAAAAGATATTTTGAATCTAAAGAATTTTGTTCGGTCTATTTCTTGTCCCCTTTTATTTTAAATGAGTCCAAATTAGTTCGAGACTTAGTAGCGTTCATTATGACTTCGGGTGAAACTAATCAATTCAACAAACTCATCAACGAAATAATACGCGAGGTTGAACTCATTAAACCAAGCAACGATTTTCAAACAAAACATCGAATTCAGGTCAAAAATGCCGACGATTTCTTGGATATTTATTTTAAACATGAAACCCCTATTGAAGAACTTTACCTGGTTGAAGATTCAGAATACAAACTACTTATGCAAATTGCAAAGAACGGTTATATGAAGAAAGATGAAACTTTATCAGTACTCTACGTTCAGCTTTTGCTTCGAAACGCCACTTCGAAAGATGACATTGACAAAATAATAGCAATCGGAAAAAAACTATATGCAACTTTCAAAGACAATGCGGATTTAGTTTTGCTCATTGCAGCTTGTTACTTTAACCAATATTATAGGAAAGATGACAAGGGAAAGTGTTGTTTACACTGGTACGGCATCGCAGCTACCAAGTTTAATAAACCTTCCGCTATGTACATGGTTGGTTTAATACACTTTATGGGAATGGGCGTTAAAAAGAATCAGGAAAAAGCTATTGCCAGTTGGTCTGAAGCAGCCCGTTTAAACAACCTAGATGCTATTGCATGTATCGGCATATACTATTTACAAAAAGGCGATAAAAAGTCCGCTAAAGTCTGGCTAGAGCGATCTGCAGCTTCGGGAGACTATAAGTCCTTGTTGTTACTTGATACAGACTTCGAACGCATATAGAAATTAGCGGCAAATATTAATGTTGTAAATATACATGCATCATGGTATTATTACTTTGCGACTTTTGCGCGGTTATAACCCACCTTCGGGATTATGGCTGGGTTAAAGTTAAGTCATTATTCTTATAAGGAGGAAACATTATGGCATTAGAAAAGACAGTTATTGAAGAAATCGTAAAAGAATACGGTAAAGATGGAAAAGATACCGGTTCAACAGAAGTACAAGTTGCTATTATCACAAAGAGAATCAACGAACTCACAGAACATTTAAAGGTTAATATCCACGATTATTGTTCAAAGAGAGCTTTATTCATCTTAGTTGGTCAAAGACGTGGACTTCTCTCTTACTTAGATAGAAAAGATCACGCTGCATATCTCGATTTAATCAAAAAACTCAAGATCAGAAAATACTAAACTACAAATCAATTATCATAAAGGAGGAATTATCCTCCTTTTTTTAATCGGTTTCATTAACATTTAGTATTCTAGAGCGTTCGCAATTCTAGAATGAAAATATGTCTTTGTTGTATAATAAGACATGTGAAAGGGTAAATTATGAAAAATGTAATTATTATCGGAGGCGGTGTAGCCTCAAGCATATACGCTTTTCGCGTAAAGAAAGAACATCCTGACTATAAAGTCACAATCCTTGAACAATCTGATAAAATACTCAAACGTATTTTAGTCAGTGGTAATGGTCGTTCAAATTTTTTCAATGAACAGTTGCTGAAAAATACTGTGTATCAAGCTTACAACTATATGAGTTTTCTCGAATACTTTGATTTGACGTCATATTCAGAAAAATTATTGGATATGTTATCCAACGATTTGAACTTCTCATATTATTTTGATTCTGATGGAAGAGCATATCCTTTCTCAAATACTGCTGAGAGCCTTTGGTTGGTATTAGTAAAAGGGTTAGAAGGAATTGGCGTTAAAATAATAACGGATACAAAAGTAACAGGAATAAATCCTGAAACTAAAACAGTCAGCACTGAATATGAAGACACTTATAAATACGATACTCTATTTATCGGTACAGGTGGTTCTGCTTACGATAGAAGAGACAACGCATTCAAGAGAGTTTTAGCTCCTTTGAATATTGACTACGTAAAACAAACCTCTGCACTATGTCCACTCACGGTAAAACAAAAATTGCCTCAAATATTAAACGGGGTAAGAATAAAAGGCAACCTTGTTTTATACAAGGATGAAACTCCCTTCTATGATGAACTTGGAGAAATTCTTTTTAAACAAGATGGATTATCTGGCATCTGTGTTTTTGATGCTTCATTATTTGTAAACAAACAGGCAAATTTCAAAATAGTATTCAATCCTTTTATTCACGATAACCACATGACAAGTCTCGATGGTAAAAAGTCTTTAAGTTATCTTGAGGGAATATTCCCTTCTCGCCTGATAAGTTATTTCAGAAAGAGCGGTTATAAAGAAATGGACGATGAAGATGTTTTAACAGCTTTAACTTTTGATATAAAAGGCAAATATCCTTTAAAGAACTCTCAAATATCTTTGGGTGGAATTAATCCAAACGAAATCAACAGCAACCTATCCTTGATGAAATATGAAGACATTTTCGTCGGCGGAGAAATAGTTGATCTCCATGGAATATGTGGTGGATATAACATCGGTTCTGCAATGTTGATGGGATATAAAGCAGCGGGTTTTGTCGATTAAATTGAATAAATAGTTTATACTAACAACAACAAGAAGGAGGCCTCAAATTATGTCACAAGAACAAATTTACGAGAATTTCATAGAATTATTTGATGAAGATGACTTAGTTAAAATGAAGGCTCTTCTTTATAAGAGCAAGTGGATTTTAGACAAGTTTTACATACCGTATCAAATAGTAACAAAAGGCGAAGCAACCACTTACACAGATTTAGATTGTTTGTTAAACTCCGCGCTTCCGTTTAGGTTTATTTCAAAGGCTTCTGCCAAGTCCGAAAAGGCTAAGGAATCAATCGATTTATTCAATAAAGGATTCATGTTTTCCAAGCTTTACACCGAGTTGCCATCACGCCCAGATAAGAACACATTTTATGTGGAAGTTGACTTCAGAAAACTGAAAAAGGAATACTACAAACAATTAGTCGCCTCCTTCTTTTACTGCTTAGATTTGAAAGATGATGTCAGTCCGTACAAATCAAGCGATATTAGATCAACATTTAGACAAGCTATTATCGGAAATGAGAATGAAGCGGTCCTTATTCTTCCAAAGAAAAAGTTGGATCACAACGCATTTGAAATCTCCGGATTTACAAAAATGTACATATATAATGACGTGACAGAGAAAGAAGAAATTATGCTTAAGAAAATAGCGAAAACTTTAAATTTGCAAACGGTGCAAGTCCATGTCTAGTATTAATAACTCGCACTCAAAAATCGATGTCGTATTACTCAAAAAATTAATAGATGCCTCTTTAGAATGTTACGGTAAATCTATTTCGGTTCCAGCCAATCACTTAACTACATATATAAAATCAGAAATCGCTAACTCCTCCAGAGTAGCTTATTTCTATATGATTAAGGACGCTAAATCTGATGCGGACAAACTTAAAATTTGTTCTGACGAAGCAATAGACACATATGCTGGTTATTGCATTCAAATCTACCAAGATATAGTTGATTCCCGCCACACTTCTACAAAGAAAGGAATGGACATGTATTCCTCCCTTTCCTTCTCTCTTGAATCCAGCATAATACACTTGATTAATTCGGTTAAACCCCTCTCAAAAGCCAATCCCATGGAAACTTTGATACCTGATTTATTCCTGAAGTTTTTCAAACAATCGCTCGGATTACTTCGTATGCTTAACCTTGATTTAGCGAGTGAAGCTTATTCTTCTTGGAGAACATTGCACGAAGCTGAATGCGTTATTAAATTGCTTGTTGAAGGAGGAGAGCCTCTTCAAAAAGTTTACCTAAGACATTTAATTTACAACAATGCATTTAGACACGCTATTACAAATAAAGAAGAATCTGACAAAATATTTGTTGAGCTTAAAGGTCATATGAGCGAACACGGGCTAAAGTCTAAAGATATGAAAAAATACATCGAGTACGGATGGTTGTACGCATGTAAGACATATCACGAAGATGATAAAGAATATAAGCTCAACTTCAGAAATGGTTTGCAAAAAGCAGCGGGCCTTGGTGAATATAACCAATGGTACGAAATGGCTAGTGAACTAATTCATTCCTCTCCTATATTCTTCTATGCCAACAACTCTTTCTTCTTAGACATAACAACAGTCAATCTATCTGATATAGTGTTAAGAGCAGTCAGTTACTTTAGAAAATACGTTACCGAATCAAACACAAAGCTGGAAACTAGTGTTGAAGTTGGAAATATGTTAATAGGTAATTTGCAGCGCAACGCAGAAAAACAAGACGACACATTCTATACTAAATATAAGGATTATCTCTCGGATGAAGATCCGAAGGAAAGTAAAAAATAATGACAAAACAAACAACAAATCAAACCGCCTTCGCCATCGATGATAATGGTAGAGGTATAGTTAGAATCGGCGACAAAACCGTATTCGTCGACAATCTACTAACAGGAGAGGAAGGCCAAATAACCACAACGTACAAATTTGGCAAGCTTAAGTACGCCAAATTAGATACAAGATTATCCAACTCCCCCGATAGAGTCAAACCCAACTGCCCCTACTACTATTCTTGTGGCGGGTGTAATCTTATGCATCTTGCATATCCAAAACAGTTGGAATACAAGCAGCAAAAAGTTCAAAACTTGCTTCACAAGTTCGCACACATTGATATGGAAGTAAACCCCACTGTTGGAATGAATAATCCTTATCACTTTAGAAATAAGATACAAGTGCCTATTAGAATGAATTCAGATGGGAAGATCATTTCCGGTTTCTTCAAGCAAAAGTCTCACGATATAATTGAGATAGATGAGTGCCTGATAGAAAGTAAAAAGGCTAGACACATTTTAGAATCCATCAAACGCAATATGGCTAAATTGGAAATCTTGCCCTACGATGAAATTTCACACTCGGGAATTATCCGCCACGCGGTGATTAAGACCAGTCTCAACTTCAAACAAGTTATGTTGGTTATTGTTACAACCCAAAAAGATTTTCCAAACAAACAAGAGTTTGTAAACAACGTATATGAGGAATGCACTGAGATTAATACATTTATCCAAAACGTCAATCCTAAAGTTACAAACGTCATATTAGGTGACGAAGAAGAAGTGTTAATTGGCCGAGGCAAAATACAGGATTCCATACTTGGAATGAATTTCTTGATTTCCTCTAGATCCTTCTATCAGACCAATCCAGTTCAAACAGAGAAACTTTATGAATTAGCAATCAATGCAGCTAAGTTAGATGGAACTCAAACAGTTCTCGATGCTTATTCTGGCATAGGGACAATTGGCCTTTGCGCTTCGTCTAAGGCAAAGTCTGTAACATGTGTAGAAATAGTTGATTCCGCTGTTCAGGACGCAGAGAGCAACGCCGAATTAAACGACGTAAGAAATGTGGAGTTCATTAAAGAAGACTGTACTAAATTTATATTGGAAAATAAAGTTAAGTATGATGTCGTATTCTTGGATCCTCCTCGTAAAGGATCTACTCCAGACTTCTTAAATGCTTTAGTGTCTATTAAACCAAATCGTATAGTTTATATATCCTGCAGTCCTGTAACTCTCTCCAGAGATTTGACTTACTTAAAAGATACCTACAACGTAGAATCAGTTACACCTGTGGATATGTTTCCACATTCTGCACACGTCGAGTGTGTCGTATCGCTCGGACTAAAAAAATAATTTTAGGCTTACTTACCTTAAGGCAATTAATCCATTAAAAAAGTGGCTAATTATAGCCACTTTTCATTTATTTTGTAAGAGAATTTTTGCAAGTCCCACTCGCTAGTATTTCGTCCATATTCTTCAATGAGAATTCTATCATATCTCGCAAAGCTAAATTACTCGCAGATCCAATATGAGGAGTAATTATTACTCTTGGATACAATTCCAACAATTTAGAATGAACTGGATCACTTAATTCTTCTCCCGTACGATCTTTGAAGAATAAAGCTTTTTCGTTCTTAACAACATCCAAAGCAAGACCGTCGAGTTTTTTGGATTCTACAGCTTCGATAACTGCTTCATAATCCATGACTTCTCCTCTAGCTGTATTGACCAGAATTGAGTGCTCCTTCATTTTGCTTATAAATTCAGCATTGATAAAGTCTTCGTTGACTCCCTTTATATAAGGAAGGTGACAGCATATAATATCGCACTCTCCAATGAATTTATCGAGTGGCATATATTCTAATATTTCGCGTCCGGCATCGGTGGGATATGGATCATAACCAACAACTCTAGCTCCTAATCCTTTAAATAGCAATCCGGTTGTTCTTCCAATTTTACCGCAACCAAGAATACCTACAGTGCAACTTCTAACCTCGCGTGAAAACATTTGATTGGTTACAAGGAAATTACCTTTGCGAGTTCTATTTGTCGCATAGGCTACATTTCTCAATAGACTCATAGCCAAGGTCAAAGTTAATTCGGAAATCGCGTTAGGTGAATATCCGGGCGCAAATGCGCAATTGATTCCTAAATCTTTACAGGCCTTCACATCAATGTGATTGTATCCTGCTGTTCTAGTTAAAAGAGTCTTTAATCCGTGTTCCTTCAAATCTGCTAAGGATTCTTTGTTCAAGGGACAATTCCCTCTTACCATAACAATTTCGTATCCATAAGCATCCGAACGAATATCGTTGTTTAGATATTTCGGACTGTAGACTAATTCGTAATTGTATTGTTTTGCGAGAGAGTCAAAAGTTGAAACTTCATAATCTCTAACTCCATAACACATTATTTTTCTTTCCATAATTAATTCCTCTTTTTCAACGCTTAAGCGAAGATTCCAGCTGTTTGAACAACGGTAATTAATACCATGTATACAGGGATGAAAACAACTGATGTAACAGTTGATAGCAATGAACAACTAGATGCGAACGTTGCCATTTTATCGCTGTTGATGCAATAAGTGATAGCGACTGTTGCGGGAGGTACTGCCCACATGATTGTTGTAGCAGCGAAAGTATTGAATGTGACATTAAATCCAGGTATTAAATCAATCAAAAGCAATAAAGCAAAGTTTAAAGCAGGACCAACTAATACTTTAATTAAACAATAAGCCCAAACCTTTTTATCTGCAACTGCGGTTTTGAATGATACTTTACCTAAAGTACAACCGATAGCAATCCAAACAAGAGGAGAAGACAAACCACCTAAAGTCTTAACTGTCCAATATATCCAAGGTAATGATACTTTAATATTCCAGAATACACCAGTAGTACCATTAACAGAAACTACCCACCATGAAGCGGTATCGGTAGATCCAGGGATTAACTGAAGTGCCCAGAAACAAAAGCCGACAAGGGTAGCAATAATAATAGGATTAACAAATATTGTCTTTAAAGTAGATTTAACTTGAGTACTTTTCTTTTCAGTTTTTAAATCTAAGTCTTTAGAAACATCCTTATCTTTACGTCCCATAATCGATATGTAGGCATAAGAATAAAGGAATACACGATAAGCAATATTAAACATATTTGAATCGTTGTAAGCTTGAGGGAATACTGCGACAATCAAAGGTTGACCAAAGAATGTTGTTGAACCAAAGACAAATAATATCTCTAGTACTTTTCTTTGTGTCGGATCCTTGACCCACATAAATATCAATCTCGCTAAGAAGATAAATGCGATATAGATAAAGAAGCCATAGAAGAATGAGAAAATAGCACTGTTAAATGTTTCGGTAGTAATACTTGCAGTAAATGCTCCAAACGCTAAACAGGGCAATGCAATTTTCATAACTATCTTGGATAACGTTTTGCCTGTATTATCAGGAAATACTTTCAACTTAGTCATGGTGAAGCCAATTAGAATAATAAATATGGATTTGCATACAGCAATCCACAAGTCCATCGAACCTAAAGCAATTCCAATATTTTGCCCAATCGATGAGTCCAAAAGAAATGTCATAAATAACCTCCAAAGTTAATTTCCATATTAACTTAAACTATTTGCACTAAGGTTAGCAATGAATTATAGGTATTTCTTTTATACGTATTTTGAGTATGTTGTACGCAATTATGTTATACTCGTGCATGTGAAAAGTTGAAATGGGGTTATAAGGTATGAATATAGATTATTTTAGAAATTTTTTAACAATAGTGGATGAGGGGAATATTCTTGCAGCGAGCAAAAAGTTGTTCATTGCTCAACCATCTTTATCGAACCAAATTAAATATTTGGAAACTTTGTACGGATGTCAGCTTATCGTTCGCGGAGGAAGAAAAGTTAGTTTAACAGAGCAAGGAAAAATTTTATATGAGTACGCAAATAAAATAATCAAAGACTTCGAAACTTCTCAACTTTTAATCAACGAGGCTAAATGTGGTAAAATGGGTAAACTTTCCATAGCAATTCCACCGACGGTTTATCACGATCTGCTACATAAAAACTTTTTGAACTACATCAATAAATATCCTGATGTACATTTAGAAATATTCGAACTGTCCTCAACTTACGCCGAAAAGCACGTTAGAGAAGGCGAGATTGAAATAGCTATCACAAACGCGACGATCCACAATTTAGATGAATTTGAAGTGCGCGTTTTATCCACAGAAACTTTTAAGGTCTTTGTTCCTAAAGACAATGAACTTTTTGAAAAAGAAGAAATATCAATACAAGACCTGAAGCAGCAAAAATTAATAGTTCCACGCGCATACGTTGGAAACATTTCAAATTACTTTAACGAGGCCGGATTAAGTATGTGTTTGAATTCAACAACCACTACTTCTATAGGTTCAATAGAAATGGCTATAATGAAAAACGCTATAGCGATAGTACCATTACCCGAAAACGAGAAGATTAATAATGATTACAATTTGAAAAACTTGCTAGTTGACCACGCTAATATTTACACTAGAAAAGTTATATGGTCTAAAAACCACAGCCTTTCTACACCCGCCAAGAATTTCTTAGCTTGTGTTATAACCGAAGAAAAATAATTATTTTGTATTCCTGCATTATTTAACGCCTAACAAAACTTAATATTTCAACTAACAAAAAAAGATATAATTAAAAACCGCCTTTAGAATCTGAATTCTTATATAGGCGGCTTTTACATAAATCTATATTTAGAATTAATCGTTCAAAATAGTTACAAATACCTTTGCTCTGGTTAAACCTTTAAGTTCGTGCATCATATTTTCTTTAATGACAATCGCTTCTCCTTGATGTAAGGTAAACTCTTTTCCTTCTATAGTAATTAAAACATCACCTAGTATATCTTGTACTAAAGCTTTCGCTTCGGCTTTGTGTCCTGCGATTACTGTGTCCTTGTCAAAAATCAAAAAACCTGCAGTAACCTTATCACTTATGAAAAACAAATTCTTTGTAGATTTGCCTTCTTCAATTTTCACGACATCAGCAAAATTAAATACTGTGTTGTCCGCAAACTTATTCTTTTTTATCATATACTCTCCTTTTTTAAAAGACTCAACGCCCTTTAATAACTTAAGTATAACCTTGTATTGGCACTTTGCCATAATAATATGCATTAAATTTTGGTTGTTTTAATTCAAAATTTTTAAATATACTATTAATTTGTTCTCTTCTCTTTCGTAAGTTTAATATCTCATTTATACTTTATATAGACTAAAAAAAAGGAGATAACATATTATGGAAAACATTATATTAAGCAACGGAGTAGAAATACCTGTAATTGGTTTAGGAGTTTTTCTAACTAAAGAAGGCGACGAAACAATTAACTCAGTTAAGTGGGCACTTCAAGCCGGATATAGACATATAGATACAGCAATGATATACCAAAATGAAATATCGGTAGGTAAGGGTATAAAAGCAAGTGGAATTGATCGCAAAGACATATTTCTAACAACAAAGATATGGAACGATGATATTCGCGCACATAGAGTTCGCGAGGCCTTTTTTGAAAGTTTAAAAAGATTAGATACAGACTATGTAGATCTATGTTTAATTCATTGGCCTGCTAAAGGGTTTCAAAAAGCCTGGACAGTTTTGGAAGATTTATATATGGAAGGAAAAATTAAAACTATTGGAGTTTCTAACTTTCACGTTCATCACTTTGATGAACTCGCTAAGACACAAAGAATTCTTCCAATGATAAACCAAATAGAATCTAATCCTCGCATGGTTAATCAAAAACTGATAGACTACTGCCAAGATAGAGATATAGTAATAGAAGCATATTCCCCTTTAGGTGGAACAGGAACACATTTACTATCTAATCCTACATTGATGGAAATAGCTGATAAATATAAGAAATCTGTTGTAAATGTTATTGTTAGATGGAATATTCAAAGAGGAATAGTCGTTCTGCCCAAGTCTATAGATAAAAAACACATAAAGTCTAATTTAGATGGTTTTGATTTCAAACTGACAGATAAAGAAATGAAAACAATATCTAATATGGATACAAATACAAGATCTGGAGCGGACCCTGATAACTTCAATTTTTAAAAATAGCGGACATCTTACTCAAAGATAGACATTCCTAATTATATTAACTACTAGTTACTTTCACGGTCAAAGTACTGATTTCACCCCTTTTCATGGCAAAATAGGCCTATTTTATGAAACATTATTAACTTTTTTAGTTGATTTTGTTTCACACTCATTATATTATAGAAATATGGATAGTAAAAAATTAGAAATTATTAAATTATTAGATCAAAAAGAGTTGTTACAAAATGATTTAAATTCTCTGACTTATGGATCGATTGAAGTACGTGAAATAAAAAATAAAAAATATATTTATCTTCACCGACGATTTAACGGAAATATAAAATCTTTTTACATGGGAGAATACACACCTCAATCATATAATCTAGCGGTAGATAAAAATAACGATGCCAAAATACTAAAAATTAAGCTTAGAAATATCAATAAATCTCTAAAAGCTTATAACTATGTTCCAAAAGAATTGTCAGATGGTGTTTTAGAACACATGGAGAAGGCTAAAACAAAATTAGTAGAGACCCTTCACAGACAAGCTGTTTCCACTAAAATCCCCGTTACCTTTTTGAATATAGAAACAATCGTCGAAGGTGGTACTATTTCAGATGTTAATTTAATTGATATTTTTAAAATTTATAATATGAAAAAAGCATGGGATTTTATACTCGCCCCTTATGTTTTGACTTGTAAATCTGATTACGAATTACTGGTTACAATAAACGAATTAATCGGGCAAAACATTTGCTTTAACGCTGGATCATTAAGAAGCGTCACTTCTTCAATAAGTAAGACCAATTGGAGACCAGTACTTCCAGTTAAAACCATAGTTAAAAACAACCTAGATTTCATATTAGAAAGTGATACAGCTATCTCTGACAAAGCTGTTGATTCATTACTTTATATATCGAAAAATCGAATATTTCCTGACAATAACCGGTTGACCGCAGAAATATATGCAAATCATGTGCTTCTCTCAAATGGAGTAGGAGTTTTATCAATTCCAGAGGATAGAGAGCAGCATTATGAAAACTTATTGCTAAAATACTACGATACGAACGATTCTTTCCTAATCAAAGAATTTCTAATAAACGAATGCATCGCCAAAAATGACTACAATATCTTTGATTTCGGAAAATAGATTTCTTTTACTGTCGAAATTTTTAACAATATATTTCGTCCGCGTAAGGGATTGAATTCATTGCTCCTTTTTTCTGCACTGCTTTGGATGCAGCGAGATTACCTATCTTAATTGCATCCTTAAAACTCTTGCCAGTAGCTATCGCATTAATGAAATAACCATTAAAAGTGTCTCCTGCACACACAGTATCAATCGCATTTACTTTCTCCGCTGGTATGATACCCTGCTCTTTTTTATTTTGGTAGTAAACACCACGTGATCCTAGCGTAACAATTACGTTTTCAATCCCGCATTCAAGCAACTCATTACATTTTTCTTCCATGCTAAGATTCGGGTCATTAACATAAAAATCCAATTCATTTTCATTGGGTGTAAAATATGTAATATATTTTAAATATTTTTTATTCAGCAATCCTTTAGGTGCTGGGTTCCATAAAATTATCTTTTTTCTTTTTCCAGCAAGACCAATTATATATTCGTTAGTGGATTTTTCAATCTCATTTTGTATCACTATGATATCACTATCAACTATTAATTTATTCTCATCGTCCAAAAGTTTTCTATTTATATTGCCATTCGCTCCTTCGATTATTATGATTTTATTTTCGCCGTTTGCATCTACGACGATATTTGCATTTCCAGTACTGATACCGGGAATCTCTTTTAGGTGTGTGTCTATATTTTCTTTGGATAACACATCTCGTATATACTCGCCTTCTTTATCCATACCTATAGCAGATAAGAAAGACACAGTGCCACCACTTCTAGCGATAGCAACGGCTTGATTAAGCCCTTTACCACCTGGAGTAATGCGCGAAGAAATAGCTCTAATAGTCTCACCTTTTCGCGGAAAATTATCTACATAATATGTCTGATCTACATTGGTGCTTCCTATCGATAATATTTTCATTTTTCTTTCCTCTCTATTTCCATGCCGTTATTAACATATAATATTTATTTATTCTTTTGTTTCGAAACATTCTCAAATGTTATGGTTTTGTTATATTTATATTACTATATTATCATTGGACCATTATTTCCTTGTTTAAACTATGTATATGTTCTATATTAATAATAACATTTATAGAAAGGTAGATGATACCATGAAAGTTCTAATTATAAATGGCACCGAGTATAAAAAGAATACTTATTTTATAGCTAAGCAACTAGTAAGCAAGCTACCTTGCCAGAAGACCGACGTTAAAGAAATAGTTCTCCCTCGCGATTTGCCAGAGCATTGCTCAGGTTGTGGCGTGTGTTTTAGAAAAGACATTAGCCTTTGTCCGCACAGGGAAATTACAAAACACTTGCAACAAATGATGGATAAGGCAGATATTTTAATATTTGTAACTCCAACTTATGTATATCACTCAACAGGAGCTATGATGGACTTTTTAGATCATTTTTGTTCTATTTGGTTACTCCATAAGCCTATGAAATCCATGTTTCAAAAACAAGCCGTTGTTATATCAACTTCAGCGGGTAAGGGTCACAAATCAGCTATAAAGGATGTTGTGGATAGTTTGCAATATTGGGGAGTTCCTAGAATATATACATTAGGTCTAAGTCTTAAGGCGGATTCGATAGCTAAAGCAAGTCCTAAGAAAATCGAAAAAATATACAATTCAACATCAAAAATAGCTAACAAACTTAAAAATAGATATGGTAATGTAACACCTTCTCATCACGCAAAGTACTTATTCAAAACCATGAGAGCACTAATTCGTCACGTTGACATGGGAGCTAATGACAGAGATTACTGGAAAAAACAAGGATGGTTTTACAAATCAAATCCTTGGAAAAACGATAGACCTGAATGCATCGTTAAACAAGATTTTAAATATAGATAAAAATAAGCCCCTTTTAGAATTGTTATAAATTCATTTTAAAATGGATTGCAAAGGTAAAATTAAGGTTCTATACTATATTAGTAAGGTAACTTACTAATTGGAGGCTTACTATGAAATTCTTACTTGCAGCAAACGATAAAGATGTAAACGAGCCTATTTCTCCCGTGTTCGCAAGAGCATATTTCTTCGCTATATATGACACAGAAACTAAAGAAGTTTCATTTGTCGACAACGAAGCAACAAAAGCCCAAGGCGGTGCTGGTGTTCAAGCAGCTCAAGAGGTTGTCGATTTAAATGTTGATAAAGTAATAGTTGTACGCTTGGGTGAAAACTCTTTTAATGTATTAAAAATGACAGACATTGAAGTTCTACAAACTAAATCCGATTCAATGATCAACATATTCCATATGTGTGAACATAATCAACTTTCCGTTTTAGAAAGAGTATCAAAAGGTTTCCATCACCATAATGGGTAAATTTTCAATCGCTTTTCTATCCGGTAAAGGAGGTACAGGTAAAACTTTTATTTCTACCAATTTTGCTAATGCGATCGATTCCTCTTCCTACGTTGATACAGATGTAGAAGAGCCTAACGGAAGTGTGTTTTTTAAGAGTGATAAAACTGAAACTGAATCCGTTTTGGTCAAAATACCAAAGTTTAACTATGACAAATGTACTGGATGCAGAGTTTGCGCTGATTTTTGTAAATTTAATGCAATTATATTTATTAAAAAGCCCTTTTTGGTTACCGAAATATGTCATTCTTGTGGCGGTTGTTATCAGGTGTGTGACTTTAATGCTATCACCCTCATAGACAAAGAAATAGGCACAGTAGATAAATCAGTATACAACGGACATAAGATTGTATCTGGTAAAATGAATGTCGGTGAGATGAGCGGTACGCCAATAATCAAGCAAGCAAAAGAATCAATAAATGACGGAATAGTAGCAATAGATTGCCCACCTGGAAGTTCCTGCTTATTATTGGAAGCTATTCACGATGTAAATTACTGTGTTCTAGTAGTTGAATCAACCAACTTCGGATTCCACAACTTTAAGATGGTATATGAAGTGTGCAAGCAACTTAACGTTCAGGTAGGTATCGTTGTAAATAAATATGACGGAGAGAATAAGCTAATCTTTGATTTCGCAAAGAGTGAAAACATAAATATATTAGATGTATTTCCATTCGACAAGGAGATTAATAGAATTACTTCCTCTGGCGGCCTAATAACTGATATACCTGAATACAAATCCAGATTTGAAAATATCTTTAAAAAGATTCAACTTCAAAGTAAGGAGGAAAAATAACCGTGCACGAGAATAATTCAAAAGTCACCATAGTTATTTTGTCCGGTAAAGGTGGAACTGGAAAAACTACACTTAGTAATATCCTCATTGAAAAACTCAAGAGCAAGGTATTTATTGACTGCGATGTTGACGCACCTAATCTTCATTTAGTTCAAAAGACTTCTGTAGCACCAATATCCCACGAATACATCGGACTTCCAAAGTATCGAATAGAGCAGGACAAATGTACTCATTGTGGTCTGTGTTATTCACTTTGTGCTTACAAGGCTATAGACAAACGCGGAGATAGGTATTACATAGATCGATATCGTTGTGAAGGTTGTTCTTTATGTCAGGTTAAATGCCCCGCTAATGCTATAACTGAAATAGCGCAAGTGGATGGAAACACCTTCATATATAAAGAAAAAGATAAACTGTTCGGAACAGCTCAAACCAATATCGGTTCGGGAAATTCCGGTAAACTTGTCAGCGCAATACGTAAGCAAATATCCAAAGAACATAGAAAGACAGATATTCAAATCATCGATGGACCTCCTGGAATAGGTTGTCCTGTCATAGCTTCTATAACCAACACAAACTATTCTCTAATAGTTACAGAACCATCCCTATCCGGATTTTCAGATTTAAAACGTATTGTCAAAACCACTAAAACTTTAAAGTCCAAGCCTCTTGTGATTATTAATAAATCGGATTTAAATCCTATTATTTCTTCACAAATAGAAACCTACCTTAAAGAAAATGATATACTTTTCTTAGGTGCTCTTCCTTACGATGAAAATATAGTGAAGAAGAATAACTTAGAACCATTCAGCAAAGAATCTAGTTTCTTTGCAGACGTCGACGAGATTATTAAACAACTATTAAATATAATTGAAAAAGAAAAGGAGATTTAATTATGAAAGTAGCAGTAGCAGCACAAGGAGATCAAGTATCTCAACATTTTGGATATTGTGAATTATTTAGAATTTACAACATCGAAAACAAAGCAGTCGTAAAAGTCGAAGATGTAAAAAATCCTGGTCATAAACCTGGATACTTACCTGTTTTCTTAAAAGAAAATGGTGTTGACGTCATCATTGCCGGTGGTATGGGCGGTAGCGCTGTTGATATATTCAACGAAAATGGCATTGAAGTTATTATGGGAAACTTAGGTTCAACAGAAGACATAATAAATAAATATATAGCTGGCGAATTAGTATCAACTGGTTCCGCTTGTCACGATCACACAATGCATCAAGACTAATAATAAGGTAGTATTTGAAGCGGCATGACTCTTAGTAGTCTAGTCGCTTCTTTTTTTATATATAAAATACGGAAAGGCTATTCCCTTTCCGCATTAAATACACATTTTGATTCTAGATTTCTCTAATTGTATCGAAGAAGTCTTTATTTTCCTCAATCTTTTTAGCATTTCCTATTACGCAAACACTTGACGAATCAAGAATCTCCTTTAATTGATCTCCAAATTGATTAATTTGTTCGACGCTTGTATTGATCAATTCCTCTTGAGATTTACACAAATCTTCATACGTTTTTTCTTTGAGTTTTCTCAAGAAAGCAATGTTGCCTTGATCAGAAATGTGAAGTGGAGGATTGAAGCCGCTCAAACTACCGACTTTAGTATTGAATAATACTTCATCTTCTAATTTTAAATCTTTTAAATATGACGGTACAGTAAGGAATGTGTTGTCTGATTCAATAATGTGGGGATCGCGATAAGTGCTCATAATGATGTCGCCATCCTCATTTGCTTTAAAGAAGCATCCGTACGCTCCTCCTTTAACTCGAATTTCTTTCCAGAAATATGTTCGAGCAACCAATGAATTTATCACATTGAGTTCTCCACCAAACTTTTTCCCAAATGTATCAAAATCACAAACTCTAGATACATAGTTAATATTCGATTGAGTCTTAACAGCTTCCTTAATTTTTTGAGGCACGAATTTTTCTGGTTCTGTAAACACGCCTGTTCCGTTTAACCCATTGTAGAAATTATCACTAGTCTTTATAAATGCATCACAGTCTTCTTTTGAGGCTGTACAATTTGCAAAGAAACGAGATTTCGATAATATTATCTTTTGAGCTGACAATAGTTTTGCAGTAATTTCAGATTTTTTATCTTCGAAGTTCTTTACCAAATCGTTAACGTAATCATAAAATCCAAAGCCACTTATGTTGTCTGTGAATAAGTAATCTTCATTAACGTATGATCCAGCTCTAATATAGGATGCTCTATGTCCTGCTGATATTGCATAAGACTGAAAATCAGCTTTATTGGCAACAAGAGATTGAAGCATTTCTTTATAAGAATCAAACTTAGTATTGTTAACAATCTCTTCAATTAATTGACGAACAATCTCTAAATTCTCCTTCAAAGTAGAGAATCTTAGCAACAGACAATTGGTGTAACTTTTGTCACTTTTTCTTATTCTAGTAAAAGAGATTGAAAGGTTTCCTGTGTATCGTTTTAGCAATCCGTTTAGTTCAATAACTGAGAATTTTTCCGTAGGTAATTTTGTGTATAAATCAGCCAATAATTGAATGTACTGAACGTCTTCTTTTGAGCACTTTCCAAGGTTGAAAGCAAAGGTTCCATATACGATGTCGTTAGTAAATCCATTTTGGAAATATAGTTCGTAATTGCCGACGTTTTTAACTTCTGTGGGGAAATCAGTGGGCTTTTGCTCTATATCTTCCTTGGTTAAAGTGGGTAATGTATCAACTTCATCTTTAGTATTTCCTTCGGATTGGTACTTTTTAAGTTGAACGTTCATTTGGATAAGATCATCAAGTTCTTTATCTGATAATGATTCTTTGTATTCCTTCAACTTTTCTTCTGTTTTTTTCTCGCGTTCTTCTCCAATCGTTTTAGAGGGAAGCAACTCGATAAATACAGCATGGTTGTTATCTAAGAAATATTCCTTGATTATGGTTTCAAAGTAACCTTTATCTAAGTCGTTTTTCAACTCCTTATAATACTTAAGATGTTCGAGATGCAAACAGGGATCTTCATCATAAAGCCATCCATCAAGCATCTGTCCTATGTATGTTAAACCGCGAGGAGCATATGAGAATTTGCCCTCTCT
>Ga0172377_10001251_pt1 | contig 25300 bp, 18 predicted proteins | sample Pumphouse3metaG_FD_119749 | JGI IMG/M metagenome (GOLD analysis project Ga0172377, IMG submission 119749) | Leachate microbial communities from a municipal landfill in Southern Ontario, Canada - Pumphouse #3 metaG | ecosystem: Engineered > Solid waste > Landfill > Unclassified | place: Canada... | reverse complement strand
TCAAAATCATCAAAATCATCAAAATCATCAAAATCATCAAAATCATTCAATTTAAGAGAATGTATATAATCACAGGCAAAACTCCCTAATGGATTTTTGGAATTAGGATTTAAATAGACAAATGTATTTATGTTAGCCGAATTCGGATTTTCACCTTTAATACAATTGTCTTCTAAAAAGATAATCCCGGATAAATTTCTTGTAACCTCAAAAATTGTTTGTATACCATTAAACTTTGAGTTGAATTCGCTAAAGACAGTGGAGTTATTCATATACTGACAAAATACTCTCCGTGCTAACGCACGATATAATATTTTGTTACTTTCATCATAATTGAGTAGTACTTGATTATACCAAGGGAACGTAACTAGAACTATCAAAGTAGGCTTGTCTTTAATGAATTTTTTTGCGTAATTAAATACATGTTTATGTAAGTTTTGGGCATGGTGGAACGGGTGATAAGTCCTCATTACTGTTAAAACTCCTTTGTCCCAAAGTATTTTTTACTTCCTCATAAATACCCTTGAGTATTTCAGAAACATTATCTTTAAAGCATTTAACATCAAAGTAAACTCCAATATCTCCAATCAAACCATCAAGATTACTTTCCGCTTTCTCTAATTTTAAAGCAAATGTTCTGTTTCTGTCAACATCAACATTAGGCTCAATAGGATGTATCAGTAAATCACTTTGATTAAGAATATCATAAGCTGCAAGTTCTGCATATGCACCTTCCCAATTCTTATTATCAGCTATCAGATTTGCCTATATGATTATATTTTTTAATTGCTCTGGATGATCATGGTATATATCATTTAGTCTTTTTAGCCTTTGTGTAAAATTAGCATTAAAGACTCCATACTCTATGGAAGGGTTTAATCCTCCTATAAGATTGTTTGTTGTGTCTTTTGACACATCAAAAGTAACAGTGCCAATTCCGAAAATACTTTCAATAAGATTTGAGTAATTTTGTAGAGCTGCCATAGCTATTGTTCCTTTTTTAATTGACTTTTAGTTGCCGTTGGCAGATAGACAGCACACTTCCCGGCGGATTTATAATTGATTTTTTAGTGGTTGTTATTGTTTAGCATACAGCATTACTTGATAATTGGCTTTCAAGTTTACTTTTACCGTCCTGAATTTTTTCGACAGGTATTGCGATCTACCTTGCAGTACACCCCTTGTAAGATCCGAAACAATGGTAGCACTTGCATTTTGATTGATGGTATAACTTGAACCAATTTCAGCCCCGATGTTTGCCATGTCTTTGTTCAGGGTTCCATTTCCAGTGAAGATGGAACAGATATGCCCTTTTGTCCGTCTGAATTATATACCGCTAATTCTACCGGGATAATATTGCCATTATACTCCATTGAAGAAATAGAAATATCCATTCGCTCGTCTTGAGCCCTTGCGCTTCCATACAAAAGCGTATTTTTCAGCACAATGATATTCCTGGCTTGCAATGGCTCTAACAGGCGAAGTCGTACATTCTGCCCGTCCATTACAGACTGGTTTTCATGAATACGGCAAGGATGGTGTTCTTTCCCATGGACAGCCCACTCCCAATTGCCGTATTAAATTCGAGATTTCGTGGTTGACTGTATGCTGCGATAAATCCCTTATCGGTCATAGACGTTTGCAGCCCCGATACGGTTGTTTCTGTAACAGCTTTTACGGGTAAAGCCTGAACCTTTCCCTGCATGGGCACGGTCGGCACTATCTGTTTTATTATTTTTTCTTAGGTTTGGCCGTTGTTCATGTATTTTGCAGCAAGTTGATATGACTTTACAAAAGTATAAGATTGTAAGATAAAACCGCCATAGTGTCGGTTGCTTGTACAACCGGATTTTTCATTTCAAATCTATCCATTTTAAACTTTCCTCGCAATTTTTCATACAACTCTTTTATTTCGTACCAACTGTCAAGCCGCATTTCTTGAGCTGGATTGAAATAAGTGAAGTCCTTCGAATAAAGTTCGAGAAAAGGTGAGGGATTGCCATTATGCTATGCACTCATAGCCTTTCTTTCCAAAGCAATTATTGTTTCTGAAATAGAACTTTTATCCATAATAAATAATATTGGCAAGTTTATTTGTAAGTACTCTTAAGGAAGCCATTCTAAACTATGTGCCAATGGATTGTTGTGCCTCCATTGTGCAAGTTCTTCATAGTTCTTTACTTTTCCCGTAAAAACTGCATGGTATATCTCTATACTGGGAATCGCCATATCATCTGGAATTTCATATTTAATCTGAAGAATTATCTTGCGGATTTCTGGCGTTAGTTGTTTGGTAATGGCATTGGTAACTTGCTCTACCACCCCATCATATTTAGAACCTCTGCGAATATGGATCATGTCAAACTTCCAGATATTTCTATCTTTATCTTCATATAAAATATGCCACTCAATACACTCTTCTTCTGTATCAATCCCGTTTATATAATGAATTTCTTTCAGCGATAATCTTTCGGCCAACTCCTTAATAACAGAGAAACTTTCTGATATACTAAGTTGATCTGTATAGATGTGCATATCTATATCTCTGCTTTTCATTAGCAAACCGGATTTCAGCGAACCAATCAAATTGACTGTTGCTCCAATCTGTTCCCATGACTGAATAATTCGGGTATCTTCCAATATTTGCCACCCAGCTTGTTGGTTTCGTTCTGCAAGTTTAATAATATCCATACATCTGATTTTTGAAGTTGTAAAGATATAATTTTGGTCACAGATTTAACGACGGCTTGCTTATTTTATTAATAGCCAGCCCCCAAAGTTCTCAATACCAAAGGATTCATCTTCAAATCTATGTCCGTTCAGATGAATTATTATTAGTTTATAATCTCCTTGTTCGATGGTTGCGTCTTTCGAATTTTGAAAAGTCTCCTTACTTGACTCAGCTTTTTTTATAATGGGTGTGAGTGAGATTGTCGTCGTTTCGCCATCCTTGGTAATTTTAAGTGTTTCTTTTTCCAATGAAATATTTAACTGGTCTGTTTGATAAATTTTTTCAGTATTATAATGTTTCTTTAACCAGATAGCTTTTTTGTAACCGCTTAAGTCAAATTCAAAGCTGGAGTCTGAATTATTAATGGATATGTTATTGTTTTCTGAAGATGGGATATTTTTAATCCCCAAAGCCTTTGTTAAATCATTTATGTCAGCCTTCTTGCCTAAAGAACTAAACATTGGAAGAATTGATTCAATGCCGTAATATTTTTGTAAATAGGAACCTGTGTCATAAATTCGCTGTTGATTTTTCTTTTCTAATGAGATGATTTTACTGTCGGAAGTATTTGTCCAGTGCGCTTCTGTAAGAAGTTGGGTGAACTCACTCTTCAACTTGTTTTTTGCGATATTTGTTACGCTCCACGGACCGACTGCAGCAAATAATGCAATGACAGAAAAAGAAATCAGTATCCATTTGGGTTGGCGCGAACGACTGATAAACAGATAAATACACATTGCAAAGAACCAAAGATTAAGGATGAGAATCAATAGCCGGTTGATGGTAATTCCGTAATCCGAAAATCGACGTATAATGCCTACAAGCATCAAAATCAATAAGGGAATCAGAATTATGGGAAAGAACTGAGTAAAATATTTGACTATTTTATTTTCGCCTTTCTGATAGAGCGGATGTAAAATAATAACTGTTACTAGTGATACAAATCCCAAAATTGAAACTAACCACGATACCCAGCCGTTGGGAAGTGTCCAAGTTGCAATGATCTTGAAAAGATAGCCATAAAGTATCAATGTGTAAATCAAAAGAATGGGGAGTAGAATATAAAGTCCCAATATTTTGAATAAGGTAGGGTAATTAGTGGTAATAGGGCTGGTTGAATGGGATTTGTCAGAAAGTTGCGACATAAAATAGGAGGGCATAAACAGAATAAAGCAACATACTGCCAAATATTCGTATACGTTATCTTGAATTTTTATATCGAAAAGCTTGTTTAATGAAACGATGGCAAGACTCAACCCAACCATCAAAACACCTGCAAAGAAAGCTGAGATAATGGCTTGATAAATAGTTTCCTGCAGATTATTCCACCAGCTAAGCGAGCTATTTTCGAAAATATGTACGGCAAAAAACAGGGCAAGAGCAAAACTTGTCACTAACATGGCCGCCTGAATGGCATAGGCATCCGGAAAAACGGTTGGGTAAGTAGAACAAAGCCATAGCGCCAATAACATCAAGACAAGATTGATGATGTTTGTTAATATTTTGCTCAATCGATTTTCGGCAAAAAGATAAAACGAAAGGGTAAGCAAAGCGGAAAATACTCCGGATATAATCCATTTTAATTCTATGGGATTGTCTTTTGCATGAATGTTAATGATTATCATAACTGAAATAGCGACAATGCTTACAAAGGTGAGAGGAAAACGGCTGAGGGCATGACTGAATTTTTCTCCGAAATTGTGAAATTGTAAGCCGAAAAATTTTCCAAACGATGATTTGGTAGGGTTTGCTTGATTGTTTGTTGCATTCATTGGTAGTTTCTTATTAGTTGAAAGTTCAGATGTTCTTTAATAGAACAATCATCTTAATGATGCAAATGTAGGTAATTTATTCTGATTTTAACATCATGATGCTCAAACAGATTTAAGTATTTTATTGAAAATGAAAGTGATCCTTTTTTAAATATAATGGTTTGCTGTTCAGGACTTAAACTGTCTGGATAGGTATGGGCGACTTTCCAATGGGCAACTAACATTGTTGGTTGCTGGGAGTTATAATTTACATTCAAAATACATGAGAAAATATATTCGTTCTCAAAACAAATTCACTAATTTTGCTGTATGCAAATGCAGTTGAATATGCAAAAAATAGAACTCCTTCGTCCGGAATCAACTCAAGGGGTACGGATACCTTTCGTGGGGGATATCGTCGCTGGGTTCCCTTCTCCTGCTGAGGATTTTGTCATTGATAATATCGATCTGAACGAGTTTCTCATCGGACAAAAAGAGTCGACTTTTCTTGCACGGGTAAAGGGTTCATCAATGGAAAACGACTTTCACGAGGGGGATTTGCTTGTCATCGATAAATCGTTGGAGTGGGAAGAGAACAAGATTGCTCTCTGTTTTGTGGATGGGGAGTTCACCTTGAAACGCATCAAAATAAAAGACGGTAAATGCTTTTTGATACCGTCGAACAAAGATTTCCCATTGATTGAAGTAAGTTATGAACAAGGGGTTATGATTTGGGGTGTTGTGAAATATTCTATTCGAAAACATTAATGTACGCACTGATAGACTGCAATAATTTTTACGCTTCATGCGAAAGGGTGTTCAACCCCTCTTTGATTGGCGTTCCCATCGTTGTTTTAAGTAATAACGACGGATGTGTTATTGCACGTTCTAATGAGGCTAAAAAACTGGGTATACTAATGGGAGCACCGGCTTTTCAACATGATGCTGTTTTCAAACGAAACGGAGTGAAAGTGTTTTCGGCTAACTTCCCTTTATATGGGGATATGAGCAGACGGGTGATGTCTATTCTTAGCTCTTACAGCCCGCAACAGGAAATTTATTCCATAGATGAGTGTTTTCTTGATTTCACAGGAATGGATCTTGATTTTAAATCTTATGGCCTGAAGATGAAAAAACATGTCGAAAAATGGACGGCAATCCCTGTTAGTGTGGGCATTGCGTCTACCAAAACGCTGGCCAAAATGGCCAACAGAATTGCAAAGAAGTTCACCGCAGAAACAGAAGGCAATTATGTTATCGACTCAGAAGAAAAACGAGTGAAAGCCCTCAAGTGGATGCACGTTGAGGATATTTGGGGCGTGGGCAGAAAAAATGCAAAAAAACTCTATGCCGTTGGTGCAAAAAGAGCGTTTGATTTTGTGAATCTCCCGGAATCATGGGTGCTCAAAAATATGACTATCACTGGACTAAATCTGCAAAAGGAACTCAAAGGTATTCCTGCTATTGATATGATTGCTGTGGAAAAGAAGCAGAGCATTGCCACCACGCGAACCTTTGAAGCAGATATGAACACCTTTGACGAGGTGAAAGAACGGATTATTACGTTCACATCGATGAGCGCCGCCAAACTCAGAGAGCAGCAATCACTTTGCAGTTGTATGGTTGTTTTTATAGAAACAAATCGCTTCAAAGAGACTGAAACACAGTATTATCCGAGTATTTTGGTGAAACTGCCGTTCCCCACCAATTCTACACTTGAATTGGTGAAGTTTGCAAATTGGGGACTCAAACAGATTTTTAAAGATCATCTTCACTACAAACGCGGGGGAGTGGTATTGATGAACTTCGAGGATGCCAATCAATATCAACCTTCCTTGTTTTTTAATTCTAACCCAAAACATAAAGTGTTGATGGAGAAGATAGATGCGTTGAACAAGAAATTCCATAAAGATGCTGTTCGACTGGGAGCCCAAGACAAAAGGAAGCATAAGATGCGCCAGGAACATCTGTCCGGGCGGTTTACGACTGATATAAATGATATAATTACGGCTGTTATATAAAAATGCGCTGTTTTTTTACTTTTTATAGTTAGCAACGTTTTTATGGCTGTTTCAAACGTTCCATAGCCCGAAGTGTCTGCTCCTTGTTCCCAAATGCAGAAAACCTCACGTAACCCTCACCACTGGGCCCGAAACCGACTCCCGGAGTGCAAACAATATTTTTTTCTTTCAACAGATAATCAAAATATGCCCAGCTGGTTAAGTCGCTGGGTGTTTTAGCCCAAATATACGGAGCGTTTATGCCGCCAAATACCTTTAATCCAATCGATTGCAACGATTCGCGAATAATACGCGCATTATCCATATAATAATCGATTAAACAACGCACCTGCTTTTTGCCTTCGGGTGTGTAAGTGGCTTCAGCAGCACGTTGTACGATATAAGGAGTGCCGTTGAATTTTGTTGATTGACGTCGCAGCCAAAGTTTGTTAAGACTAACTCTTTCGTTGTCTCCTGAAAAAGCTGTAACGGATTTTGGAACAACGATATATCCACATCGAGTGCCGGTGAAACCGGCAGTTTTGGAGTAACTCCTAAATTCAATGGCGACTTCGTTAGCTCCGTCAATTTCATAGATACTATGTGGCACATTATCTTCGCTGATATAAGCTTCATAAGCTGCGTCAAAAAGTATAACTGCTTGATTGTCTTTGGCGTAGTTCACCCAAACCGTAAGTTGTTCTTTCGTAAGAGTTGTGCCGGTAGGGTTGTTGGGATAACATAAATAAATGATGTCGACTTTTTCTGCTGGTAATGCAGGAATAAAATTATTGCGTTCATTACAAGGTAGATAAACCAGATTGGTCCACTGACCGTTAAGTGTAGGTTCACCCGCACGATTAGCCATGGCGTTGGTGTCAACATAAACGGGATAACTTGGGTCGGTGATGGCCACTTTATTGTTTTGGTCGAAAATATCGCCGATATTGGCCGTATCACTTTTTGCTCCATCACTCACAAAAATTTCATCTGCAGAGATATCAATTCCCCGATTTTTGAAATCATTTTCAACAATAGCATTTCGCAGGAAATCGTAACCCTGCTCGGGACCGTATCCTCTGAATGTTTTGCTATCACGCTGTTCTTCTGTCGCTTTGATGATTGCGTTGATAGAGGCGTCGGGTAGGGGCAGGGTGACATCACCGATTCCCATGCGAATTATTTCGACTGTAGAATTGGCTGCTTTGTGTTCGGCAACTCGTTTGCCAATCTCAGAGAACAAATAAGTAGCGGGTATTTTTATGAAGTTTTCGTTGATAAATGTCATAAGTTTTGTTGATTAAAAGGGATTTGAACTTCGCCTGTGAACACGGTAACAGCATTGCCGGTCATGTAAACGTGATTGTCGCTTTCTCTCCATTCAATTTCAAGATTTCCTCCCAATAACTGAACGGTACATTTTCTGTTTGTCAGTCCGTTTAATACAGCAGCCACAACAGTAGCGCAAGCACCTGTTCCACAAGCCATTGTCTCGCCGGCGCCACGTTCCCAAACCCTCATTTTTAGATAATTATTCGAAATCTTTTCCACAAATTCTGTGTTTGTACGATTAGGGAAAAAGTCCGCATTCTCAATTATCGGACCAATCTTGGGTAAATCTATCTGAGAAACATTGTCTACAAAGATTACGGTATGTGGATTTCCCATAGAAACACACGTAATATTAAAATTCAAATTATCGACCAAAAATATGGGTTGATTTATGATGGTAGGCTGTTCAAACGTTGTGGGAATAAGCTTTCCATCTAAAACCGGCATACCCATATCTACCGTTACCTTGTCAACTTTATTTGCTTGATTTATAAAAAGATGTAGTGTTTTCTCACCGGCTAGGGTCTCTAATGTGATTTCTTTTTTTGAAGTCAATCCGTTTTCATATACATATTTACCAATACAGCGAGAGGCATTTCCGCACATTTCCGACTCAGAACCGTCGGAATTAAACATCTGCATTTTGAAATCGCATGTATCGGATGGAAGAATCAAAACCAGTCCGTCTGAGCCAATGCCTTTGTGCCTGTCGCTCAGTTGAATAGCTAGTGCCGACGGTTTCTCAACCTTTTCTTCAAAACCGTTGATGTAAATATAATCATTGCCGGTACCGTGCATTTTAGTAAATCTCATTTTTTGAAAGTTTTTGTGTATAATTTTGTTTCAAGTCCAATTAATATTCGGAGCAACCTCGGTGCTCTCCTCCGATGCTCCTCAAATTTTACTTGTCAGTACTGGTCGCTGCATTCATAAAACTCATAAACAGTGGGTTAGGTGAGATAACAGTGCTGTTGTACTCTGGATGGAACTGGGTCCCGAGATACCACTTTTTAGTGGGTATCTCAACAATCTCAACTAAATCTGAATCGGGGTTTATCCCGGAACATAACATCCCGGCTGTTTCGACTTCGGACTTATATTTATTGTTAAATTCGTACCTATGACGATGGCGTTCGCGGACCACACTTTTTCCGTAAGCATTCAAAGCCAATGAGCCTTTTTTCAATTCGCAATCGTACGCCCCTAGTCGCATTGTTGCTCCCATATTGGTAATATGCTTTTGATCTTCCATCAAATCAATGATGTTATGTGTAGTTCTTGGATCCATTTCAGTAGAATTGGCATCGGAATAACCAAGAACATTGCGGGCAAATTCAATGACCATACACTGCATACCTAAACAAATACCAAATGTGGGTATGTCGTTTTCACGGGTGTACTTCAATGCAGAAAACTTCCCTTCAATTCCTCTTTGTCCGAATCCTGGTGCAATAACCACACCATCAGCACCTTTCAGTATGTCGGCAACATTTTTATCGTTCATCTTTTCGGAATGACACATCTCTAACACGAGTTTGCGATCATGGTAAATCGCGGCCTGAGAAAGTGACTCCATAATGGATTTATAGGCATCGGGGAGTTCAACATATTTGCCGACTAATTTAATACGTACTTCTTTGGTTGCTTTCTCTCTTTTTTCAAGGAATTTCTTCCATGGCTCAAGCTCTGGTTCTGAGCCTAATGGCATATTCATTTTTCGAAGCACAATCTCGTCCATTCCCTGCTCATGCATCATAATGGGAACTTTGTAAATTGTGGAGACATCAACCGACTGAATTACAGCGCCTTGCTCGACATTACAAAACAGTGCTACCTTGTTGAGCATTTGTGTGTTAAGCCGATGCTCTGTCCGGAGTACCAGCATATCGGGTTGAATGCCTGCAGATTGCAGTTCTTTGACGGAGTGCTGTGTGGGTTTTGTCTTCAATTCCTTTGCTGCAGCCAAATAGGGGACATATGTTAGATGAATACAAAAGCAGTTTTTTCCAAGTTCCCAACGAAGTTGTCGTACACTTTCAAGGAACGGCAACGATTCAATATCGCCTACTGTTCCGCCAATTTCGGTAATTACAAAGTCGAATTTATTCTTCAATCCCAATTGTTTGATGTTAAGCTTTATTTCGTCGGTGATATGCGGGATTATCTGAACGGTTTTTCCTAAATAGTCGCCCCGGCGCTCCTTTTGTATCACACTCTGATAAATCCGACCAGTAGTAACATTGTTATCACGGGTTGTTTGGATGTTCAGAAAACGTTCATAATGACCCAAATCCAAATCTGCTTCATGTCCATCAACGGTTACAAAGCATTCGCCATGCTCGTATGGATTGAGGGTCCCTGGATCTACATTGATATAAGGGTCTAATTTCTGGATGGTAACACTGTAACCTCTTGATTGTAAGAGCTTACCCAGTGATGCAGCGATAATTCCTTTCCCTAAAGATGAAACAACTCCGCCGGTCACGAAAATGTATTTTGTTTCTGCCACTTTTTGTATGTATTAATGTTGGGTTTTTAATCGTATATTGATATGTAAAATATGTGTTGGCCTTATTTTGACTAACAGTTAATGATAATATTTATATATTCTGGGTGTTATGGTGCTAATCGGTGAATGGTCCAACCGTCTTTTGTCTTGTAATAAACAATCCTGTCGTGCAAACGATTGGAACGACCTTGCCAAAATTCAATGACATCGGGTTTGATCAAAAAACCTCCCCAATGTGGCGGTCGCGTAATAATGTTATCTTCAAACAGCTTTTCAAATTTAACTTGCAATGATTCTAGTTCTTCTCTATCTCTAACAACCTGACTTTGAGGCGAAACCCATGCGCCAATTTTACTTGCTTCGGGTCGCAAATTGAAATAGTCATCGGAGTCGACTTCTGATAATTTTTCAACACGACCATCAATACGAATTTGACGAGCAATTGCATGCCAGTCAAAAACCACTGAAGCAAAGGGGTTTGCTGTTAGTTCCCGTCCTTTCCGACTAAGATAGTTTGTGAAGAATACGAATCCCTTATCGTTCACCTCTTTCAAGAGAACGGTTCGTGCGGAAGGTTTTCCTTCTGCTGTTGAAGTTGCAATAATCATTGCGTTTGGTTCAACTATATCGAGCTCAATTGCTTTTTCCATCCATAATTTGAACTGTTGCAACGGATCTTCTTGCATCATTTTCTCGCTGAGCTCGCCAACTGTATAATCTTGACGCATATTCGATAAATCATCTATCTTCATATAGTAATCAATAAATTTACAGTGCATAAAGATATAATGAATATCTGTTTTATTGATTGATAGCACTATTTTTTTTTTTATCTTCGCATTATCATTCAGTAAATGAACAAGAATAGTGAGCAATGATTAAAGTTGAGAATATATTTAAAAGCTACGGATCTCTGCAAGTGCTTAAAGGGATTGATTTAGAAGTGAATAAAGGAGAAATTGTTTCGGTTGTTGGACCAAGCGGTGCTGGGAAAACCACTTTGTTAATGATCATGGGTACTTTGGATAAATCGGATTCCGGAAAAGTGTTTATCGATGGGCACGACTTGAGTAACCTGAGCGAGAAGAGGTTATCGGACTTCAGAAACAAAAACATTGGTTTTGTTTTTCAATTTCATCAATTACTCCCTGAATTTAATGCACTTGAAAATGTGATGATTCCTTCTCTTATTGGGAAATCGAATTGGTTGAATGCCGAGAAGAGGGCAAAAGAATTACTTGGAATGATGGGATTGCAAGACCGAATGGAACACAAACCGGCTGAGCTTTCAGGTGGCGAAAAACAACGGGTTGCGGTGGCCCGCGCTTTGATAAATAATCCGTTGGTGGTATTCGCAGATGAACCTTCTGGCAGTCTTGACTCCGAGAACAAAAAGGAACTTCACGATCTGTTTTTTCAGTTGCGTGACAAATTAAATCAAACATTCGTGATTGTTACACACGACGAGCATCTGGCTTCAATTACCGATCGAACCATTCACATGAATGATGGACTCATTATAAACTAATTACCATATATCAATAAGATGAAAGTTAAAATAATATTTATGGCTATACTAATAAGTGCCGGACTGCTTTCTTGCACAAACTGGAATCAAGAGAACAAAGGAAATGCAGAAAAAAGTAGTAAACAATCTATGGGCGAGATAATTAGCAAATCGTCACCTGTAATTGAGGATGGGATAATGACTCCGGAAGTGTTATACAGTTTTGGACGCATTGGTAGTGTTAAAGTCTCTCCGGATTTCAAGAGAATACTGTATCAGGTGTCATACGTGAGCATCGATCAGAATAAATTGAATTCTGAACTTGTTGTTATGAACATTGATGGATCGCGTAAAAAACAGTTGACAAAGACCAACAGCAGTGAAAGTGATCCCCAATGGATTTCTAATGGCAAGAAAATTGCTTTCCTCAGTAATGAGGGTGGCACATCCCAGATCTGGACAATCAATCCCGATGGGGGAGGCATGAAAAAGGTTACCGATGAGGAAGGTGGAATTAACGGGTTTTTACTTTCACCCGATGGCACAAAGATATTGGTTATCAAGAATGTGAAAAGTGTACAAACGACTCAAGACCGTTATCCTGATTTATCCAAAGCATCGGGTAGAATTGTTGACAGCTTGATGTACAAACATTGGGATACATGGGTGACTGAAGCTCCACATCCTTATGTTGCTGATATTAAGGATGGTAAAATATCTAATGCGATAGATCTGCTGGAGGGTGAACCTTTTGAATCACCTATGTTGCCTTTTGGAGGAATGGAGCAATTGGCTTGGAGCCCTGATGGAAAAACAATTGCATATACTTGTCGTAAGAAATCAGGAAAGGAGTATTCACTTTCTACCAATTCGGATATCTATTTTTATGATCTTGCTACCGGCAAAACGACTAATATGACTGAAGGGATGATGGGTTATGATGTGAATCCGCAATTCTCACCCGATGGGAAATATATTGCATGGCAAAGCATGGAACGGGACGGCTATGAATCTGATAAAAACCGTTTGTTTGTAATGGATCTTGCCAGTAAAGAAAAGACTTATGTAACTGAGAAATTCGATTACAATACTGATTCTTTTATCTGGAAAGAAGATAACAAGAGTATCTTTATAGTTGCAGGTGTTCATGCTAAAGTTCAGATATTTAGCGCTGATGTCGCTTCGAAAACGATTAAACCTATTACTAAAGGTGTTCATGATTTTGCTTCAATTGATTTGGCCGATGATGGGAGACTTATTGCAAAACGACATTCTATGTCGAAGCCTGATGAAATATACTCTGTAGATATTGCTTCAGGAAAAACTACCGAACTATCGTTTGAGAACAAACATATTTTGGATCAACTGACAATGGGTAAAGTAGAGGAGAGGTGGATTGAAACAACGGATGGTAAGCAAATGCAGACTTGGGTAATCTATCCCCCAAATTTCGATTCAACAAAAGTATATCCCGCTTTGCTTTACTGTGAAGGTGGCCCCCAGAGTACTGTGAGTCAGTTTTGGTCTTATCGGTGGAATTTTCAGATGATGGTGGCAAACGGATATATTGTTGTTGCTCCTAATCGACGAGGACTTCCTGGATTTGGACAGGAATGGCTAGAGCAGATAAGTGGTGATTATGGTGGACAAAACATGAAAGATTATTTGTCAGCAATCGATGAACAGGCAAAAGAAGCTTATATTGATGAAAATCGATTGGGTTGTACGGGTGCTAGTTACGGCGGCTTTTCTGTATATTGGCTTGCGGGAAATCACAACAAAAGATTTAAAGCCTTTTTATCGCATGCGGGCATTTTCAATATGGAAGCTCAATATCTTGAAACTGAAGAAATGTGGTTTGCCAATTGGGATATGGGAGGCTCATATTGGGATAAATCAAACGCGATTGCTCAAAAAACATTTGCTAATTCACCACATAACTTTGTAGACAAATGGGATACGCCAATGATGGTAACCGTTGGAGAACTAGACTATCGTATCCTTGCATCACAAGGAATGATGGCATTTAATGCTGCTCAACTTCAGGACATTCCTTCACGAATGCTTGTTTTCCCCGATGAAAATCATTGGATATCTAAACCTCAGAATGGTATTCTTTGGCAACGTGAATTTGCTCGTTGGTTTTCAGAGTGGTTACATCCTGAAATTAAGACAAAAGTGGTTGCTGCAGAATAAACAAGGATAACTATAGCGAGTGTGGAATTCAATTTTATTTTGAAAAATATTGGTCAAATGTTTTGTATATGTGAAAATATGATTATCTTTGCACTCGCTATCCAAAACTGATAGCCAACCGGTGTGGTAGTTCAGCTGGTTAGAATACCTGCCTGTCACGCAGGGGGTCGCGGGTTCGAGTCCCGTCCATACCGCAATAGTAAAATCCAATGAGCTGATTAATAGCTTATTGGATTTTTTTTATTATGAGTAATTGCGCCACATCCATTTAATTTTAGTCATTTTATAATCATATACTTGAATTTAAGTTTTTCATTAACAAATAAACCTTAAGTTTTATACATTGAAAATTAATTATATTAATTATAATATGTAATCTCTTTATATTAAATTTATTCCGATCCTGAGGATGATCACTCTTTCACCCAATATCCAATTCCACATCATTATTCTGCCGAATCATCCTTTAAATTGATACTTTTCTGTTTTCATTATGGCTCTTTTAGGAGTCTACTTTTTTTTAGGGAAAGATATTCGTTAATCAACTGAATTTAGTTTTATACAAGAAAAAATGTTTGGAAGTGCTCTTCCAAACATTTTTCTTGCAATTTCAATCTATTCTTCCCCCAACACATTAAATTCGGCTATATCGCATTGTGCCCCGCCTGCAGGACCAACAGCCGGTTTAGAATAAACAAAAACGTCACTAATTACAAATTTGACATATCGTGCCGAAGATCCATCTTGGGTGAAAGTGTGTGTACGTGGCGTATTGTTGCTAACACTCCAATCGGACAACTTCGTCCATGTTACGTTGTTATTACTAATCTCAAAATGGCCATTTTTAATGTTCCCCCTCCAGGAATCGTTGGTAGGCTTTGTAAAACTAATTTGGTAAACCTTATACTCACTCTTCATGTCGAAGATAAAATAATAAGGAAGAGGTTTGGGAGCATCCCATTTAGATCCCCAGAAAGTGGTTGTATTCCCATCGAGCATTTTTTGAGGAATACGGTTAAGGAATACATATTGAGGTTCCTCGGAAATGCATGAATTCCAATCAATAATTTCCCAATTTGTACGATTGAGAATATGGGGGTTTAATCCAACTAATATTGCTATCTCCGAATTTACAGAAGGATTACTATTGAGTGAAACAGTAACAATAGCTGAACCTATTCCAACCGGTTCAATTTCGCCATCCTTCACTTTTACAATGGATTCATCAGAAGATTTCCAAACGAGAGAAGAGTCTCTAACTGCGTAGTCTGACGGCAATATAACGGGAACTACACTTTGTTTGTTATTCAGCGTCATAACCAAACTACTCTCAACATTAATTGCAGTTATCGAATTCTCTAAAACTTCAACAGGAATAACTTTTTTTGCAGATGGTTTATCTGCAACACTGACCGTGATTTCGGCATTACCGTAATAAACGGGTGTTACTACTCCATTCTCATCAACTGTTACAATGTTTTCATCTGAAGATTCCCAAATGAGGTTAAAAGCAATTTTTTCATTATAATTCGATGGTATTGCACTTGCAACTAATGCCGTGGTTTTTCCCATTAGTATTGGGAGATTGTCTAAAGATGTAAGATTTGATTTGTAGGCCACTTCAATTCCTTCAAGCGGCAAACTTTTTATTACATCTACAGGTATCGATTTTTTTAGGCCTTCGCTGCTTGTTGAATTAATAAAGCATGCACCATCGCTGATTGCACGAACCAATCCTGTTGAACTAACTGTAGCCACAGAAGCGTCGGAAGATTCCCATCTAAAAGTCTGAGTTGTGGGGCTTGCAGTAATTTGATACTCCTCGCCTTCTATCAGTTCTATTGTGGATTGGGTGGTGTAAATAGTATATTCTACATCTCTTTCCGGACCATCGCTGCAAGCTGAAAGCATAAACAAAGCGGCAAAAATGAATGATGCCAGATATAAAAATCTATTCATATTTTTAACTTTTATCAGTTTTAAATTTGTCATTTATAATTTTTAATTTATCATTTATCTTCTACTCGAATCAACCTTTCCTCTACTTCTCTCCATCCTGAAAAGCTTCCATTGCTATTCTTAAGTCGAAAACGGTAGTTCAAATAGAAAACGCTTTGCTTAGTTATACCTTGTATAAGTTCAGGGACATATTTGTTATAACCATTTACATTATCAAGCATTTCTACTTCCATAGAGCCATATGGAGTAACCATAAGAGAATTATCCTCTTTTATCTGTACCACAACAGACAATCTCTCGATATCGGCAACGGAGGTGGTACTTCCATAAGTTTCGTTACCAACAAACATTCTTACCTTGTCTTTTTCAAGTGGTTGCACTAATTTTGTGCCACTCAATAAAGTGGTAGGATTTGTTATAGTGCCGCTTTTTACATAATAAGTGGGTACTAATTGTTGGGCATAGTCATTTTCAATGGCTACACGGAAAAGTACATCACTTTTCTCCGCATTCACATCATAGTTTGAAACACTTTTGATTCTCAGTGGAATGAAATAAATTGAATCAGGGGACAAGCCCAACGCACGGACTTTCACTGGCATTCTTACATAATGATAATCCGAATTTGCAGATAGTGTTACCGTATATGAATCAATTGTGTACCTGTCGGCGGGTAATAATTTGGCATACTCACTTGGGTAATTATAGTTCAGACTGTTGAACTTATCTAACATCTCTGGGTTGGGCTCGAGCGTTACCGTGATATCCTTTTCATTGCTGTTTGAACCCCCGCATCCTATGGTAACATATCTGACAGGTTCTTCTTCATTGAGCGTATAGGATGTGGCATATAAATTATCCGAGCCACTTAACAAATAAACCAAAGTTTTATATTGTTCTTCCTGATAGATGATGTCAGTGTTGCAACCAGCTATACTTAATGCTATGATGCATGTAATAAATATGGGTAATGATATTTTCATATGACTAAAATTTTTTTTCAATTCTCATTAATGCTGATATCCCGGGTTTTGATCCATCGAAGGGGATTTTCTTACCTCGTTCAATTCGATGGGAACGAGAATCAGCTTTTTATCCACAACTCTGTTTCTAGCTATTGGCTGATTGACAGGGACAATATTGTAAAATGATAATCCATCAGCATCCATGTCCATGCCTTGAATGGGTTCTCTTTCCGTGATTTCGTATTTACCCCAGCGCCGTACATCCCAAAAACGTGCATTTTCGTGAAGTAATTCTACCATACGTTCGCGTTCTATCAGAGCTTGCATAGTTTCTTTTGAAGAAAGTTCAGCATCCGTCAGTCCCGGTAATCCAGCTCTAAAGCGAACCATGTTGAAATAATAACGCATTTCGTCTATATTTCTTGATAGTTGATAATCTTGGATGGTATGAGTAGTTGTTAGATTATTTAATGCTTCTACATAGGCGAGTAAGATCTCCGCGTAGCGGATTATCGGATATGCTTTCTCTAACCGACGGGAATTTTCGTAACCTTCTCCTTGTCCTGGAGCTCCCCATGAATCTTCAGGATGTACAAATTTTCTCAAAGAATAACCTGTTGTGTTTACGTTGTATGGTAAATTTCGGTTAGAATTTTTGCCGGCGTTACCATTCAGGTTGTACCAAAATTGGATATTTCTTTTGCTTAAGTTAGCAGTGGAAAGCATAGGCCAGAATGCTCCGCTGAATCCGATGCTGGCATAGAACCTCAATTCGCGGTTCACATACATTTTGTGGACATTTCCTTTTAACGTATAACCAGAAAAAGTCTTATCAGCTCCATTATTCCATATACCATCGGTAGCGTAGGGATATTTATCGCTCGAATTTTCGATGGTTCGTCCGTCCACCATCAAATAGGCGTCAATCACTTTTTGTGGTACTCCTACAGTGGCAAATCCATTATATAGTTCATAGGGAAAAGCGTGTCTGGAATAATTTTCTAAACCGGATGATCGCTGCGCCCACAGATACTCAGGATTACGCGCAAATGGCGATTCTCCGGTGAACATATCGGCATATGACCGGAACGGGTCAATATCTCCTGCACCCAATGGAAAATTATGTTGCGATACATTATCAGGCAGGGGAGCAGTATCCTGCATTTTTTTTATGGTGTGTAAAGAATAGATATTCGTGTCTATAATACGCTTGCAAACCGCGGCTGCCTGAGCCCATTTTCTTTCGTCGTATGTTTGTGAGACATAATATACTCCATCGATAGACCTTTTCCACGTTCCGTACGTTCTGCGAGCTGCTGATCCGCCATTCCAAAGCGGACTTGCCTGAATTAACCGGAGACGGGCGCATAGCCCAAGAGCAGATCCAGCAGAAGGACGTCCAAAAAAAGTGGATGAGACAACTTCCGGCATGAGTGATGCGGATCGTTCAAATTCATTGCAAACATAATCCACCGATTCGTCGAATGTAGCTCTCGGACGGTCATAGTATGATTCCGTTTCATTTGTTTCCAGTACATCGTCGCTTAGTATAACAATGGGACCATAATACATGATCAATCTGTAATAGGCATAGGCTCGCATAAAATAGAGATAGCCCATGAGTTCTTTCTTTGACTGTCCGGTCAGGTCAGTTGCCTTGTCAATGTTATTAAGAACCGTATTGACTTTACGAACAATGACATACATACTATTCCAAATATTAAACGACCTAAGATTGGTTGGAGTTATGTTTCCCTGTACATAATCTAATGATGTGTAATCGGAAACCATTATCGAAAATGCTTCATCGCACGCAAATGAACCTAGTTTGTCAAATTTGTAACCCTCATCAGGAAACATAGAAGCAATATTCCATGTATAACGTTCTAGATTCGTTTTATTTACAAAAATTGAATCATATTTAAATGCTTCTTCAAAATTATCGGCAACGTCAAGGTAGTTGCATGAAGACATAGTTATGATTATCAAGAAGGCACAAATTATTGTATGCTTAAATAAATTATTCATACTTTTATTATTTTAAAAGTTAAGGTAAAGTTGTAGCGTATATCTCGATGGTATTGGATAAGCGCGTCCGTTTCTATATCCCTGTTCTGGGTCCCATTGTTTAACTTTGTCCCAAACTAAAAGATTATTTCCGACTAACTGTAAGTCAACAGAAGATAAGTTAAAAAGTTTAAGAAAGTTTCCTTTGAGGTTGTAATTGAGTGTTACCTCCTGTAAGCGTAAGTAACGGGAATCACCCTTCCAAAAAGTGGACAACTGGGAATTATTAGCATTATATCCGTACGAAAGACGTGGAAAACGAGCGTTAGGATTTTCCGCCAGAGCCGGATCAATTCCATTTTCCAAAGCATAGTCCTTAGGAATCCAACGGTTGGCTGGATCGTTGACCATTGTCAGTACGTTGCCAATTTTTCCATTGTTGAAAGGCACGTAACCCGCTCCATTTCCATTATAACCTACGTGATAAAAATCAGTTTTACCTGTTCCTTTGAACAGTATGCCTAACGTGAAGTCTTTGTATTTCATTTCCCCACCGAATCCAAACATTAACCGCGGATAGGTAGGATCAGACAAGTACACCATGTCGTCTGTATTGATCATACCATCTCCATTGATATCTTTGTATTTAATATCGCCAGGCATAACTTTGAAGCCTCCGAAGGACTGAGTAGCGCTAAATGCAATATCGTCTTCATCGGTGAACAGTCCTGTGGCAATGTAACCGCGTGATGCTGATAAAGGGTATCCGTTATATGGTTGGTATGGATATCTCGTAGGTGGTTGTTCCCAATTGATTATTTCGTTTGCTGAATATGTGTAATTTCCCCGAATTGTAAAATTCCAGTCTTTTTCGATTTCATGTGTGTAAGAAATATTACCATCCGTACCAAAACTGCTCATGCTTCCCACATTACCATACGGGCGTGCAGAATAGATCAACCCAACATATCCGGGGACAGTTTCCCTTCGTTGAAAAATGTTTTCGCGCTTATCGTTAAAAAAGTCCACTACACAAGATAATCGATTATTAAACATATTTGCTTCTACACCCAAGTTAGCCTTTAATGCTTTTTCCCACATCAAGTTATTGGCTCCGAATTGTAATTCGCTCACGCCGTTTAACGTGCTTCCCCAACCTACAGACTGATTTTCTCCAATAATAGTCATAAATGGGAATCTGAAATCGGCAATGCGGTCACTACCTACCGATCCGTATGAACCACGTATTTTAAAATGGCTAAGCCAACCCATATGATCTTCTACCCATTTATAACTGGTAGGAACCCATCCAAGTGCCAGTGAAGGGAACAATCCGAACTGTTTCCCGGGCTCAAAATTTTCAGAACCTGTGTAACCGAAATTAAAATCGATCATATATGTGTTTTTGAATCCGTATGTAATTCGGCTGGAAATTCCCTGATATCGTTTAGGAAGGGCTTCTAATGCGCGACGACCTGCACCGGCATTATCAACATCTCTTGTGTCTTGTTCGTCGCTCATATAATAATAAAGAAGTGCACTTATACGATGGTCTTCAACAACGGTTTTGTCCCAAGTTAGTGTACTTTCAAAATGATACTTACGGGACTGTCTTTGATAATTTGTGTATTGGGGACTGACTGCGTCATAGCTCTTTGCTCTTTGTAATTCGCCCCAGGTAGTACGACCACTCGCCAAATACAATTCGGGCATTACGTATCTTCTTTCGTCTTTCCACGAAAGATTATCGTAAGCTCCTTGCATTCTCAATTTTAGATCTTTGACAAGATAAGAAAAATCATGTGTTAAAGCTAGCGTTGCCTTGCCTGTATATTGCTGATTGGTTTGTTTTCCGGTGTAATTTAGTAGGACATAGGGCGATACGCCGCCACCTCCATACCCTGAACTATATGCCGGTAACTCCCCCGTCGAATATCTTATAGGAACAGTAATAGGTGTAAGCAACGACTGTGCCTCCCACATGGCATCGGTATTAGCAAAACCAGGTTGATTCCTTTGTGACATGTAACCGTCTGAGCCAAAATATAAAGTAGTACCTTTGGTCAGATCAATATCCAAGTTAATACGGTAATTATAAGTGTTATAACCAACGCCAGAGCGAATGGTGTTTTCAGGAGCCACTTTGTAGGCAGCATCTTCCACCGAGGTTCCTAAGCTAATAAAGTAACGTGCTGCTTCGCCGCCACCCTTAGCACTCACATAATAAGTTTGTTGGAACCCGTTTTGTTTCATGATCTCATCCTGCCAATTGATGTCGGGATAAAGATCGTCATCTAAATGATGTTTGATGAGTTTCAGCTCCATATTGTTATAAAGAATCTCTTCGTCACGTACTTCCCTGGCTTCATTGGCTAAAACGGCATAATCATATGCTCTCAGATATTCTGGCATCCGCTTCAGGTGAGACAATGTGTAATTAGCTCTAGCATTAATTTGTAACCTGCCGCTTTGTCCGCGCTTAGTTGTGATTAGCACTACTCCATTTGCTCCACGAACTCCGTAAACAGCTGTAGCAGAAGCGTCTTTTAGTATAGAGAATGATTCTATATCGGCCGGATCGATGGAGTTAATATTGCCCTCCAACCCGTCTATCAATACCAATGCCGAACTGCTCGCACCAAATGTTCCAATACCACGTACCCAGAATTCCGAAATATTTTTGCCTGGTTCGCCGCTGTCTAACGTGGTAATAATACCGGCAACTCGACCGCCAAGCATATTTGTAATTGAGGTAGCAGGCGTTTGAAGATCTTTTGTATCCACTGAGGTAATAGCACCTACAACACTTATCTTGCGTTGGGTTCCCAAAGCGGTAACAACAACCTCTTCAATTTCAGTGGTAGTTGGAATCATGGTGACTTTAATTTTTTCATTTTCAGCATCAACAAAATATTCTTGATTTTGATATCCTATATATGAAAATACAAGCACATCGCCCTTAGAAGCCCTGATTTTAAAATTACCGTTGATATCAGTTGCAGTACCAACCATGGCTTGCGCCTTCAGAAAAATGCTAACTCCTGGAAGGGTTTCTCCTTTTTCGTCATAAACGATACCTCCCAAATTAAATGTCTGCTGTGCTGAGGCTAATAATGGAAGTAAACACAGTAAACAAATAATTAAAATATTCTTACAATTAATCTGCATAATAAACATTCGATTATTAATGATAATTACTCTATTGTTAACTTTCGGACAACATTATTGCCGAGGTCTGTAATATAGATGTTTCCATCTGGTGTTACAGCGACACCTCTTGGTTGATTGAAAAGAGCATCTTCAGGATTCCCGTCCTGATAACCGGCAATACCTCCTTTACCTATAACGGTCGATACAACCCCTCCGCCTTTACCGTCCAGAGTAATCATGCGGATGCAATGGTTTCCTCTATCTGCTAAATAAAGATTACCATTAGGTGCAACTATCAACTGGTTGGGAGTGTTAAACCTGCTTTCTGACAATGGCCCGTCTTGCCATCCGGCTTCACCGTTTCTACCGGCAAAAATAGTATGTTCATTCTTTTCGAGGTCATATTTGCCAATACAATGCAAAGACGAATAGGAAATATAAATAATATTGGGATTGACAGGGTCAAAAACAAGGTAAGAGTCAGAAGAAGTCAATGTTTCTGCGACTAATGTGGCTTCCCTTGTTTTAGGATTTACTTTAATGAGATGTCCTGAGGAGAAATACCGAGTATATAGCTCTCCTGTTACTGGATGAGCCGCAAGACTGTGCGCCGTACTGAACGTAAAAGGAGTTCCTCCTGCTCCTGCTGGTAAAATTGAGCGTTGTCTTGGTGACCAACCTTCAGCAGGATCGAAAGTGAAAAATATTCTACCTCCATCGGAAATTGCAGAAACCACACCATTTGCATCTACTGTTGGTGCACCCAAAGCATAAGTTGCATCCGTAGAACTTCCGGGCAATATTGCTTCAACAATATCTTCTTCTTCATTAATTCGGATAAAACAAAATGGAACGCGCCAATGGGATATAAAGATGTTTTTTTGTGCATCCACTGTTATGGTAGAAGGTTGATGAAACTCAGCCTCCGACAATCTTCCACCTTTGAATTGTGTAGTACCTTTTCTTCCGCAAATGGTTTTAACGACATACATTGTACGGTACAAGTATTTCTTTTTGGTAAAAGTAGTAGAGTCATCATCTACTACAACAGAAATGATGTTTTCCCTTCCTGGCTGTCGTGGAGTAATCGTGTAAATATGTTTTCCATCAGATCCGACAACCGGTGCAGGTACATCGTTGAAATACACTTTTATTTTGGATATGTCCGAACCAAAGTTATTTCCTGTTATAAATACTTTAGTAGCCATTCCACCTGAATCCGGTTCAAAGCCGGTGATCTCAACCGGCTTGGAAGGATCATGTTTTTCCCGACCGAAATTATCGGCTTTGTTGCTTTCGCATGACCAAAAAATAAGAATGGCCGCGACAAAATAGATAATGTTTAACTGTTTAGACTTGCTCATATTGATATAAATTAAAAATAATTATATAAATCAATTTAATTTGATGTTTGAAATTTCTTCAATTTCATAGTTTGGCATTTTATAGATTCTATATTTCGATATCTCTCCCTCATTAAGTGATGATCCCAATCGTTTCAAATTCATATTTGTTATAGTATATTATATTACTTGTGTAAATTATGTATTAAGTTTATATTTAACAAAGATAATGAATTTTATATATATTATATAATAAAATGCAAAATTATTATTGTTAATTCCGAGAAATAATCGTAGTATTGTTTCGACATTATATTAAATAAAATTATATGATCTCCTATTTCTTTACCCCTTTCACCAAATGCTTCAAATTTTCATCGTTTTTAATCTGAATGTACTACGTTTTCAACTTCCACATTATTCGGCGATAATTGTCTTATATTTCTTCTCGGCAAAGGACGATCTGGAAGAAGATGGACAAGCTTGCGTATAAACGCCTATTCTGCTTAATTTAATCTCAAGCTACACGGATAGCGAATAAAGTGAGTATTAGTCATTATAATCCTGTATTATATTATTATGGATCTGTCGTTTACTCTATAGGTAGTTTCGGAAGTTCGGCTGCATTTTTTTAACAAACAAGTGTGGCTATCTGTATATATGGCGTAAAATAGAGATTGTAGCGAAATTGTTGGATTTTGAAAATTTAAATTTTGTTTGTAACGTCTTTTAACATGTTTTTAACCTCAGCAGAACTGTACTGCTGGTAAGATAACCATTCAGGCGTTCATTTTTATCTATATCAAATAAGCATTCCGTAATCCAATTTTTATCCGATAAATTATATTGAATATTTTTTGTTTGTAGAATATTCTACTTTATTAATCCACTATATAAACTTATGTCTGCGTTTTTCATTATTGCCTACACGATGAATAACTGGCCGCAGAAGTTTTCTACTATGATTGTTCTGGTAATTGCTATTGCATTGTTCTTCTTTATCGGTTTTTGGGTCGAACAGCTTTTCCTAATGGAATTAGTTGTCAAGATGGGATTATAGGGGTTGCTTTTCGGTATTTTTTCTTTTTGTACGCAATTTCTTAATCATGTTTTACGTTTTTTACATTACTATACTTTTTAATTCATTAGCAGAAAGCAAATATGTAAATTACCCTATGTGGGTAGTTGTTCTTTGCTCTGTTTTGTGTGTGGCTTTGTTACTAATTTTCCGAAAAGAATTACCTTATTTATATGAAACAAGTTTTCATATTTCAGATTGTTTTAAATAATAATATGAGAGGACTATAGCACATTCCCTGAGAGTATGAAGGAAACCACATGGGAAGATAAATCGGAAAAAGTCAACTTTCTAAAGGGGCTGTAAAACAGTTGTCAACTAAAATCAGTAAAATACACGCAATAACCTTGCACTTGATATAAAAATTTCTGTGTTAGATATTTGCACTACATAAAGTTTGTCTTTTTTTTTGAACCTGAGTTTTGTATGGACAAAGTGGAGACAAAAGATCATCTTAATAATTCATTAAGGCTATAATTGAGTCTCTTTAATTTATACCGCCCTAGCATAGTTTGACTTATTATATCGCTGAATTATAGATGTTTGTTTCAAGATGTTCACTTCCCGTCCATACGGCCAAATAAAACTCTGAGTTAGTTATTATCAACTACTCGGAGCTTTTTCTTTTACATAATGGGCCACTGTAGTTTTACATCTTTTGGTAATACCGATAAGAAAGAACCCCGAAAGTTATGTATTGAACTTTCGGGGTTCTTTTTGTTGATTTATATCCTTTTTTTTATCTGGGTTTTTACGATTAAATCAAATGATG
>Ga0172377_10001248_pt1 | contig 25309 bp, 29 predicted proteins | sample Pumphouse3metaG_FD_119749 | JGI IMG/M metagenome (GOLD analysis project Ga0172377, IMG submission 119749) | Leachate microbial communities from a municipal landfill in Southern Ontario, Canada - Pumphouse #3 metaG | ecosystem: Engineered > Solid waste > Landfill > Unclassified | place: Canada... | reverse complement strand
CTTGAGGTATTAATAAATTGATATCTCTTGCTTTTGCACGTGTGTCATCACTACTACTTAACCTCTCATACGTTTCTTTCAATGAAGATACTTTTTCTTCAGCTAATTGAATTTTTTCTTTTAGAGTATTTAATGTATAATCTTGATTAGTTTTAATTCTTTCTTCTACTTCTCTTACTTTTCTTTTAAATTCTGCAGACTTTTGGCTAATATCCTCCATCTTTTTATCAATAATAATATCTTTAAATTTTTTTAATCCTTCTCTTAATAATATTTCAAGACTAACTGCAGGAATATCATAGCGTTTAGAAAATAATAGTATTATTTTTTTGATAATAATGTTATTTTTTTCAATGATTTGAGATACTGTATCCTTATCAATATTTGCTGATGTTGCAAATAATTTCTTGGCTTTTCGTGCACTTGATTTTTCCTTATATGTTTTTGCTGATATATCAGTTATTTTTTCATAATAATCATCAAAACTTATTTTCTTGCTATGTTTTAAAATTGGATCAAACCATGTAATTAAACCACTTTCTAGTTCTTCTCTTACATCTTCTTTTCCTAATTTACGTGCATATTCTGCCTCTTCACTAGCCTTTTCAGCCATACTAACAGCTTTCCTTTCTAATATTTCACCAATTAAACAATATAATGCAGTATAATCTTCGGCCACATACTTTAGAGTTTCTCTATCAAATATTTCGTCACATTTCTTTTCAAATACATTAAAATTTCCGTCAAATCTTAAATTTAATAATTCCTTGAGAAAACTAGAATTAGGATTAATATCTTTAATTTTTCTATCCATATTTAATATCGTAGATGTACTAAAATCTGCTAATCTAATTAAAACAGTAAACCAGTCATAAATATATTCATAACTTGATGATGCGTCAATATCATCTGCATCATGTGATAATGAATAAGCTGCAAAAAGTATGGACGATACTTCGCCGGCAGTCTTAAATATAGTATTCATAATAGTCAAAATAATAATAATTCCCTTACCTACTGAGGGATTACTTATAATCTTTTTAATAATATGTATTGATTCTAAATCTTTCTTCTTAACTCCTGCTTCTTCACAACCATATGCTTTCCACATCGTATATTACATAACAACAAAAAAATAATTAAATAGTAGTGTTCTACATACTATTTTAATTATCCGTAAAAATATCCGCAAATTTTATCATCATATCCATTTGATTATCTAATACTTCCCATTCTTTAATCAATGATTTTTTTATTTTACTATATTTATTATAGTGATTTTTTAATGAACTAATTTGTGTTTGATACTTTTCATAATTTGCTTGAATCTTACTGATTTCAAAATATTTACCTTCTATAATAAGTTTCTTAGCGATTGTAATTGCCCAAATAATTGATTCTTCTGAAGCATAAGGAAGATATAATAAATATCTTAATTTATCCTTGATCTTAAATGCTTCCATATCAAACATCTTTTTATTGATAATACCACTCTTAAATGATAATATAATTCCACAAGGCATATCAGAAGCCTCTATATCATTTTTAATTTTTTCTACTTCTTTTTGCGGCACTGATGTATTATACAATTTACAATCTATCAATATACTTTTATCAATAATAAAATCACCAGAGTGCGGATTTTTGGATGTATTTTCTACTAATGAATTAGGATATGAGCGTGTTAATATTCTTAATATAATTTCTTCTGCTACTTTACCCTTTGTTGCAGATTTTTGAGAAAGTGCAAATATTTCTGATAAATTATTAGATATATTTTTGACTTCCTCAAGTATATTAGAGTAAGCATTAGAATAGGCATTAGAATAAGCATTAGATAACACATTTGTTAATGATGTATCATTTGGTTGAGTAGAAGTGACAGATAAATTTTTAATAACTTGTTTGTAAAAACTTATTGCTCGTAAAACATGTTCATGTAATTGTTCGTCATTAAAAGAAGATAACTCAGGAAAATTTTTCTTTATTTTTTGTTCTAATGTCATTTATATGTATAAAAATAAGCAATATATTCATTTTTATCTTTTTAATTAATTATTAATCAAACATTACTTCATAAAAATATTGCGTACCAAAACCTAACAATACTGGCATACCGACTGGTAATGTTAATAACCAAATTGGGTTTTTCTTGACAGCAAATGCAGTGATGAGAGCACATGGTAAATCAACAGTAATTATATATGATAAATTACCAGCTGCTGATAAAAAGAATGTCGGTATATATAGTAATGCCGAAATACCGTGCCAAAATAGACTTATAGTAAGACCTATAGAAAATCCTGCTAAGAAAGCAATATATTTCATACTAAAATAAATTCCCAAGATTACAGCGGCAATAGAACCAAGAATAGCTAGTATAATAAAAATTACTATCGCCGAAATAAGTATTATTTTCCAATTAACCATTATATATACGAAAATGAAATCTGCAATTAACATAAATATCAAAGGTGATATTTCACAAATATTTTTATCTGATAAAGAAATAGAAATAATTAAAAAAGATTTGCCAGATCTAAAAGATCCTATGCCATTCTATAATAATATATTAACTACAGTATCACCTAAAATACAACAATTAATGAACAATGACAAAATTCAAATCATTAAATTAGAATATCATAATCACAATAACATTTTATTATTATGTGCTTGTCCTGAATCTTGGTGTTATGAAGATATACTAGAATTAGTTAAAAAACATGGGAAAAATGCCCGTGCTACATTTATTAATAAACGACATACTATAGCAGGTAATGCTCTTTTTATAGATCTTAATAACGATTTATTACCTCAAGAATTCCAAGAAACATTATATCGTAAAAGTTTTCGCTTCAATATAATTAATATTACAAATTTGGAATGTAAACTTCTGGCAGCACAAAAACTTAATTATGATTTAGCTCCTATTATTAAGAAGAATATACCAGAAATTACAAATAAAGAAACAGAACAACTAATCAACGGCCTTAATAATACACCATTATTCTATTTCAAAGAACGAGAAGAAATAATTAAAAAATTCTTTCATGGAAGAATAGTAGGGCAACCTATGAACTTTGACGCAAGAAAAAAACTATCTGATGCTATTAGTGCATATGCATGTCAAAGTAGAACAACAAACGAAATATCCAAATATGTTGATGCATGTATTCAAGAATTAATGGGCGAAGTATACATATTGGAACCAGAATATAACGGCAAAATACCTAAAACAGAACAAGAACGTCGACTCGTTAGAGAAAGATTTATTTCTAATATGTTAAATGATTATATATTTACTTATGAAGATGCTTACATCTTATTAAATCCATATATCGAACGTATATACGTGATACAAAATAAACATTTCTATGTTTCATTTTCTTGTGATACAATATCTGAAGGTGAAATGATATTTGTTCAAATTAACAAAGGAAGTGAAAAAAATATGTTTGATTATACATGGGATGCTCCAGATCGTACGCCCATACCAGGCGATTTTTATTGGCATAACACATCATTAATGAAAGAGCAAGTAAGAAAAAAATGGAATATTACATACAAGTATCCATTTGATGCTCCTAATGATCCTAAAATATCAGAAGTTTATCATGATAAAATAAAAAAGATATTAACAAAACTTAAGAAGAAAAAGCATAAGCGAAAAAGTTCAAAATAACTGATTTAATAGTTCTTGTATCATCAATAAATATCTCTTTATTTGCTCTAATAATTTCATGACCAATCAGATTTGTTTGGCGTGCATTATAATCAAGATACAATATAAGCGGTTTATCTTTCAATGTTCTTACTATCTTTTGTGTTTCTTCATCACTTTTACTTTCTGTACAATTAACTAAAGGATAGAAGTATGATTCTCTTTCCAAATTTACTTTAATTATACCAGTATTATATACTTTGTAATAGACACAGAAATCATCAATAATTTCGGCCATTAACTTACAAATATGTCTTGATTCAGGTAGAAATGTATAAATTTTATTTTTGTCAGATTTCTGGAATGTCATAATATCCATTAATGCTTCAAAGAAAATTTTAACATTATTGACACACATCATTTTTTCTAATAATGCTCGAACTGATTTAATTTTTTCTAATGAATAGTCTTTTGAATAGTACTTAATGTTAGATTTAGTAATAATATAATCATCACGCTTAATTAATCTAAATTCCTTATTTTCTAAATCAAAACAGTGATTAATTGTCTCAAATGGTATGATCTTTTTCATTTTATTAAATATAATATTATCATCATTCTTGATACTAACTTTACGCTTTATCATAATAATAACTTTTTTCCATAACTTAGATTCTTCATCATATCTATAAAATGCTCCGCGAACAAATATATGATTGTGAATACCATATTCTATGATTTTATGAACCATTTTATATAATTAAATAAAAAAAATCAATATTATTTACCGGTACTACCAAAGCCTCCAGTCCTTTCATTCTTTACCGTAGATCCACAATCATCACAAATTATTTGGATATTTGTTTCTACCTTTCCAAGAATTAATTGTGCTACTCTATCATCTTTCTTAATGTCCAATTGTTTCTTTCCGCCATTCATAATTAAAGCAATTAATTCACCTCTATAATCACTATCAATTACACCACCAAGAATAAATGCTTGATATTTAAATGCTAAACCACTTCTCATTTCTATCTTACCATATATATCTTTAGGAAATAACGTATAAACACCGGTTCTAACAGCTGCAAAATTACCAGGCATAATAGTATAATCATGTTGAGAAAATAAATCAAGACCTGCTGATCCTGGTGTTCCTCTAATAGCTTTACCTTTAATTATTACTTTTGATGAATTCGATAGCATTATTAATCGTTATAAATAATATCATACAAGTTATCAATTTTATTTTAATTTTAATGATCTTGGATAACCTATTTCAGGAACAGTTATAAATACAGTTTCTGAAGGTAATGCTGTTTCAAATTGTTTTGCCATATTCTTTAATTTATTAACTATCCTAGATATAGCATCTTTTATGATTGTATCAGGACTTGATTTCGTATTAATTGATAATACATAATAATCGATTAACATATGCGGACGTCTAAATGCAACAAATGGTATCTGCGGGTCATTATGATATATATCTTTAACTATGGGATTCAATATGGTCTCACTATAATATCCGGTCTCATATGAATATGTATCATTACCCATATCTTTTCTAATTTTCATTAATAATGAATCATATTGCTGGAATTTCTTTGCTAATTCATTGCATACATTCATCATAAGATCTTTAGGACTGTAACATTCCATATTATGAATAGTAACATTATAAATTATTTTGCTCTTAGGATCTTTTGGATTCGAATTTTGAACAACTTTAAAACCAACAGAAGAACAACATGGATATTCATCAGATAATCTTACAATACCAGATAATTGTAAACTTTTGCCTTTTTCAAGAGTAGCAATATATATACCAGGATAACAAGGCATTTTACCTTCACTAGAAAATCGAATATCATCAGAAGTCACAATCATAATATCACTATCATTATTTGTAATATTTATTGAGAATTTTTGAGCATGAATCATATTAAATTTCTGATTAAGTCTTATCATTTTTATATTTTTAATAATTTCTTCATCTGGTTTTTCGCTCTGATTTTTAGTAACGCCTGTAACATGAAGAGAATATGCACTCATATTAGACAGTAAATATCTTCTTAATGAATTAATAAGAGAAGGATTAGTATCAACAAATGTAAAATTGATCACATTAAATGTTTCATCAAATGATATATCTTTTACGGCCATTTTATAATTAATATTACTAATTCAATTATATTTATATAATGGAAAGGAAGATATACCTTTACTGGTCAAAGAAAGATCCATTCAGCAAAAAAATTATTAGATTAATCAGAAGATATGATACTAATAGAATTATTAAATGTATGTCAATTGAAAATTTAATTGATAAAAACAAACAAATACCAAGTGTTATTGAAATGATCCCATCTATGGTCGTCATTACGAACAATCGTATTGTAGTTGTAGGTCCAAATGATATAGTAGAATTTATTGGCACATATTTCTCCATTAATACTAAAAGAACACCATCACATGACAATATTAATGCAAATGTATTGAATAATATCTATCGTACAAATCTAGAATCAACAGTGCAAAAAAAAGTAAAAAATATGAGAATGCAAAATTATGACAATAATCAAGAAATCAATAAAATACTCAATGTTATCCATAGAGGAGGAGGATATTATGAAAAGATTGTTCCAATAGATAATAAATGTGTTCCAATTAGTGCAAATCCAAAAGATATTACAAGATTAATTCCAAGAGGTTCTGATGGTATGCCTGTTGTTAATGGAGCAAAAGAAAACGGACCTTCCATTAAAGTAAAAAAATAACATAATAATAAATTATATTAATTAAAAATACATATAATATATCAATGAGTTCAAAGGCAGTAATTGAGAAATTTAATAAAATTATGTTCAATATGTTATCACACATCGAAAAATGGTATCCAAATACAGACGAAATTAAAGAGATGAATTGTTTAGCAAAATTATTTCTCAATAAAAGTTATAAATCACTCATAGAAAATTTTTATAGTTTTGTATACACAAAATACAAATCACAAATATTAAGTAAAGACTATAAATATTTTGCAGAGATGAACTACAATGGTATACCAGAAAAATATGTGAATAAATTCTTGATTCCTCTTAAAAAATTATATCTTGAATCATCGGATAAACAAAAAGACATTATATTTAATTATATTATAAATTTAGTAAGGTGTTGTGAGATATATAAAAAGTTAGATTCATAATAATAATATAATGAGTGACCAACAGATTGTCAAAGTAGAAATAATTGAAAACTTGCAGCGTTTTTATAAACATTTGAAATTGTTCATTTCTGAATTGCCACAAAGTGTATATCCAAAGCGTAAAGAATTAGTATCTAATATTCTTATCAAAGTAATTAATGAAAAACTGACAAAATATAAAAAAGAGCTCAACGAGCTCGACGAATCAGATAATATGATTGATAAAATAAAACAAATGAAATTATATCAATATATTAAGTATTATACAAGACTTGTGGAATATGGACAATTAAGAGATGATAATGATAACATCTCTACAGATTCAATTGAAACTGGATTAGATATACATTCGGATAAAGATTTTTATATTTTGCCAGGTCTTCGTTTGACAGATACTTGGATATTTATGAATCAAAAACAGAAAGTCATTGATCCTATGAATCATATGTATTATGCTGGATTACATCTTACTATGGCTCTCAATGATTATACTAAATTAGATAAAGATGTCAAATTATCATATATACAATATACTACACAAATTCGTGGTAAAGCAAACTTATTGAAAGAAGTAATTAAAGATGGAATTGAAACAAATGAAACAACAGAAGATTTAGACGGTTCTATCAATGTATCTAATTTAATTATTGATGATACTATCAATAATCTAGAAAAAAATGGCATCAAGGATGATCATAAGATTGATAAATTGGAAAAAATTATGACAAATCCAAATGCTCATAAATCTCTTAAAGAAACACATGCTACACTTAAAAAACATATAGAAACTGGTAAAATTAAAAAGGAAAATATTACAGATATTGCTGGTGGTGTTCTTAATATGTACAAAGAAATGCCAGAAATGAAAAACAATAAAGAAATGCGTATTATGATGAATACTATGGTAGCACAAATGAATGCACAAGCAGCCAAACATAAATTAGATAAACATGCGAGAAAGATGTTAAATGATATCAATAAAACATTTAAAGATGATTCTCTTCCAATAGATAAAAATTTTATGAATATTATGAATCAAGATATGCGAAAATCTGAAAGACTTGCTAAATTACAACGTAAAAAAGCAAAATTAGAAATAATTAAGACAAATAAAAATTAATAAAAGAAAGTATAATATCTGCAATGGATCCAATTTGGTATAGAGAACCTTCAATCTTAATTAGAAGTGATCGTCTCACAGAGATCTATCCTTTCAATGATAGTAATTCGCGTATAAATGCTGCAGTAAGAACAGTCTTAATAGCACTGCTACTTTTTCTTTTGTTCAATTCATCTTGCGCAAAATATATCTTATGGACATTCATCATAATTATATTAATCACATTAATATTTGATAATGAATTCTATACAGTACCTGCACAAGCACAAACACAAGTTAGTGAACCAATGAAAAATAATAATATTATTAATAATATGGGTGGAAATCCATTACATGATCCGCTTGATTATACACCGTTTGAGAGAATGCGTGATTTTGCTCAAATCGATGATACAAAATCTAAAACAATAGTTCCATTTCATGGACCAGATAATAGACAATTAAAAGGACATTACGATCCAATAGATAGAGTATTACCTTTTAATGAATCAATGGGTGCTAGACCTATCATAAGTAATATTAGATCATCTCATAATGGATTACATCCCATACAAAATAATATTCGAGAAAAAATGGCAGAAATTAATCAAGAATATAACAAAGACAATACATTAGTATATAATAATGAAACAAGATATGGTCATGATGCATTTCAACGCAATAGATTAAGAGCAGCTATCGGAGAAAGTAATAAAACTATTGATGGATATAATTATTATGCACCTCAATATACCCGTATTTATGATTCTATTCCAAAGAAAACATTTTTAGATAAAATGGGAATTTATGAATAATTAATAATTAATAATTAATAATTAATAATTAATAATTAATAATTAATAATTATTATTTTTGTTTTTTTGTTTTTCTTTTTCTTATATATATAATCTCTAAAATGACAGGAGGTGGAACACAATTATCTCTTCAAGGATCACAAGATAAGTATCTTTACCATAAAGCAGTCCACAGTTATTTCACAAGTCATCATAAGACTTTTGAAAATTTTGCAATTGAAAGTATGCAATTGACTGCACAAGGACAAGTAGACTTTGGTCGGATTGCTGTATTTACAATTACTGGTAATGCTGAACTTATCTGTGGTGCCGCTGTTGAGATCCTCTTGCCTGCACTTACTGCTCCACAAGATCAAGATGTTGCATGGATTCATCAAATTGGATTCTATATCTTTAAGAAGATTGAATTCAAAGCACAATCTCAATTATTAGATACACAATATCCACAATATCTTGATTTATGGACTCGTTTATCTGTAGATGCATCAAAAAGAGAAGGTTTCAATGATCTTATTGGTGAAATTAACTTCCATAATAGACTCATTGATAATCATGCAGCACGTATTGGTGTCTTTTCTGATAATGCACCACAAGTCAGAAAGAATACCAAACCACAAATCAGATTATTAGTACCATTGTATTTCTGGTGGTGTCTTGACTATTCACAAGCTATTCCAATCGGTGTACTTATGTATGTCAATTTACAAGTCTGGATCGAATTTAGAACTGTAACTGAATGTTATGTATCTTCAGCAGCACTTGCATCACAACCATCAATTATTGATGTGAAACTATATGTTGATTATGTCTTTTTGGATGATGCTGCACGTAATCGTATCGCAAGAGATGCTGCATTCTATGTATTTAAACAAACACAACATCCTGGACCAATCTCAGTTGATTCAACCACTGTTTCATATAGATTACCATTCGTCATGCCTGTATGTCATCTTATGTTGGCAGTACAAGAAGACGATGCAGTAGCACCAAATGTACGTAGATATGATTGGTATGACCGTTATAACGGAAATCCAGATAATCTTCCTGATGAACCAATTGAATTACTTGAAATTAAATTGAGTTCACAGCGTAGATTAGAACCAAGAGGATATCTATATCATTGTAGATATCAACCATACAAACATCATACTTCAATTCCATCAACAAGAGGTTTGTATGCATACTCATTCGCTCTTCATCCTGAACAATCAGATGCATCTGGAGCAGCTAACTTTTCCAGATCAGAAAACAATTATGTAGTACTTACATTCAATAATTCAGGAGGAAACGGAATCGGACCACACACAGGAACATTATACATCTTTGCAACTAACTATAACTATCTCTATATTGAATCAGGTTTCTTAACTATGTTGTACAATGCATAAGGAATTTAACAAAAATAAAAATAAAAACATAAATAAAAATATTTTTTTTCGTTAATCTTATCTTTTAGGACAAATTCATTTAGAATGTAATACTAATACATATGACATATTATAATTCTTCAATGATTCATCTATATTCTCTTTAATTAATGACCAGTCATCAGGAGAAAATAAACTTTTGATATATTCCGCAGAATATTGTTCAATATATGGTGCCGCTACTTTACCGGTAGTAATAGTATCATATATCATATGTTGTATGACATATATTTCATGTAGTATCTTATCTTTAATATTTTGATCTTTAATAATAACATATTTAGCATGTTTTTTCATACTATCAATTAATGTTTTTAAATCATGAATCGATATATGGTGCACAACATTATTCATCATAATAATATCATATACAGGTAAATTATCAGGCAATCTTTTTCCGTCATACCACATAAACTTAGCTTTTTTTGCAGCAAAATGTTCTTCAAGATTTCGACGATGATAATATTCTCCTTTTACATTCAATACATGATAATCTTTCACATTATATTTATTAAATAAAATATTATGAGCCAATGCATCTTCACCACCTAAATCCATAATCTTTGCATCTTGCAGTATTTCTGGACCTAAATATCTTTCGAGCATCTTAACTCTTCTATTGGCACGTATTTGATCAGTTGCTTCAATTGAATATTGTTCTGCTATTCTTTTACAGATCCATATATCATTCGCACCTCTTTTAATACCATTAATTAATATTCTAACAGCATGTTTACCAAATGTTAAATTAATCATTCTGAAAAATCTTTTTTTATATTCGCCACGCACTTTTTTAACAAAATTGAGTATAATATATGTTTTATTCATATTATTATTGAAATAGTATTTGACCAACTTATCAGTTGTATCTTTAGGTCCTATCAGATCGAAATCTATAAATGATCTTTCATTGATTTTGAATTTTGATCTTTCTGATAATATACTCATATAATATATATCAATACCTGTATATTAATGAGTGCGAAAAAAAGACCAAATTTAATTTCTGACTTTTGGGGTCCTCCAGCATGGTTTTTTATCCATTCAACAGCATTCGGATATCCAGATAAACCTACTCAATTAGAGAAAGATAGATTTCGCTCTTTTTATTCAACATTAGCAATTGTATTACCATGTGAAAATTGTAGGGAGCATTATCAAGAAATACTAGCAGATAAATATCCTTTAACAGATGATGTACTTAAAAATCGCAATAATTTAATTAAATGGACATATGATATCCATAGATATATCAATAGATATAAAAATATTCCTAGCCCATCATACAATTCTTTTTATACCTTTTATAACTCTAAAATATCGAATATATAAACAACATAATTCTTAGTATTATATATAATGATCGAAATAATATCATCAGTTTTAACAAAACGTATCTTAACTGTAGTAATTATTTTAGCAGTAATTGTTGCAGTCATCATAGCATATAATTACTTTTTCGGATCAAGTAATGCTAATGTTAAAGATAAAGCCGAATTAGAAAAAAGTATTGATGAAATAGAAGAAGTCCAGCAAGATATAGACCCTGAGGACTCTGAAGAATCTGAGGAATCTGAGGACCTTGAGGAATCAGAAGATCCTGAAGATCAAGATCCTGAGGACCTTGAAGATCAAGAGCATGAGGAATCTGAGGAACCATATAATGGAAAACAAAAAATAGAAGTCATTGATGATGATTCAGATGAAATTTCAATGACTGATGAAAATGCTGCACAATTAGCAAGTGTAGCATAAAATTGAATATAAAATATAAAATAAAAAAATCTAAAAGATGGGATCAAAAACAGTCAAAGTGACTAGAGTAACAACAACTAAAATGAGAGGCGGTAAGATTAGAACAACAAGGTCTATAACCACTATTAAAACTAGTACAAGATCAAAAAGAAAAAGATAAAAACTAGTATTTTATTTTTTTTGCTTTTGTTATCCATCGAATAATTAAAAAATATTGTTACTAAATATAATGAAATTAATCAAAAAGGATTTTCTTTCTGAAGGAGACTGGAATATACTTGTTAAATATAATCTACTTGCTCATATCTCCTATTATTTGTCGACCGGTACAGGATTAGATACTATCAAAATATTATTAGGTAGTGCCACTGATTTTCAATTAATAAGTATATCTAAAGAACTTGGAAATATTGATCCCAGTGGATGGATTCCTCGTATTATTAGATATCGACGTATTGTCTTAGCATATAATGATACACTTAAATCAAGAAATATTTCTATTAGAGTAAGTACAAAAATATTTAGTGCATTTGTAATACATTTTTCACTCATTATTGCCCTTGCACTTTTAATTACTATTACAGTTATCCTCTTTGTATTTCAACAATATGTAGTTGCTTCAATATTCTTGGTAGGTAAATTACTGACTTTATTATATATAATATATTCAGGTCCTTGGGAAAGTCTTAAAACATTAAAATATTATCTCAGAAAATATAGAAATTCAGATCTCGACTTTGATATATTACTTGAAAAAGGTGTAATTGTATATGATAGTTTATAATATAATTATTCATCCATAATGTCAATCTGTGCTTCAACTGCATATCTTTCTTCATTTTCTCTTATTAATTGATCGAGGAAATCTGCTCTTTCTTCATATGTCATATTATCAATATTACTTTCTAATTTTGCTTCTGGTGTCATACTTAAATATGCAGATAATCTTGCTTCTCTTATTTCTTGTTCTCTCATCTTAGTAAATTCAACAGATTTTCTACTAATATCCATCCAAGAAAAATAATCTAATTTACTTTTTAAGTAATCTTCTGGATCTTCCATATATTTATCAATTAATGTAAACCATGCTTCACGAATCAGATTAACCTTAGCAGCATCTGTATTAAATATTCTATCTATCTTATAAACATATTCATCTAAATGATCTCCCATTTTTTTTGATAATAATAATTCGACCGCTGCAGTTCTTATTAAATAATAAGCAATATTATTGTACTTTTCAAGTACCATTCCTTTTTCATAATCTGAACCAACACTATCTTCTTCGTGTTTATTCTTCAAAAATCCAATATTTTTAAGATAATCGAACCATCTTGAATCTAATGGCGGAAGCTGTTTCTTAGATCTATTTTCTTTTATCTTATTAATTATCTTATTAATTATACTTGATAAATTATCTTTTACGTCTTGTGTTATCTTAGATTGAAATTTTTCACCTAAATGTAATTGTTGAATATTTTCTTTTCGTATTTTCTTTTGTCCTTCTTTGTATGCAATGGGATTAGAAGGAATATATTCTTCTCTTTCATTTGTATAAATCGTGTATGGTCCAGATGTTACCTTTAATGGTGGCAGAGTATTTAAATACTTTTCTATAGGTAATACATGTCTTTCAATGACCTCTTTTATATTATCCACATGATAAGATGCAATCTGGAATTTTTTAATTATTCTAAGTATTAATCCACAAATATCTTTATTATCTGCAGAAATAAAATTCCCATTATTTGTTACTTTTGTGACAAGTTGAGCAGAATGTCTTTTTATAGATAATTGATAAGCGTATTTAATAATACTCATTAATTTACTTCTTACGATTTTTCTTACTATAACTAATTCTTTTTTGAATAAATCATCGCATATATAATCCATAAAATCAGAATAATATTCTAAAATACTTAAAGATTTACTTGGAGCAACATATTCTTTAGTATATGAATTATTTGGATCAATCTTTAATCTTCCATAATCTATACCATATTTGATGAGTGTAGCAGCAGAAGATATAATTTTCAGACCAGGTTTCATTTTCTCTAGAATGTCCGGTCTTTCTGAAAACTTTCTTATATGGTATTCATTAATTAATGATGCTGCTGTTGATTCACTTTCGATAATCATTCTATCTTTATCATTAATATTATGAATAAATGCACCAGTATCTAATAATCTACTAATTGCTAATTTAACATCAGGATCAGCAGTATATACTCTATTTACATCATATTCAGGATCAAATAATTCATAATCGAATATCTCATTAATGTCTGTGCGTAGTCCTAATTTATGACCAGATACATTAACCAATGTGACATGTAATTCTGGTTTTTTAAATAAATGATAATCTTTTACATTCTCAATTTTGTATTTTAGTGCTGATCTTTCGATTGCATGTTCTATTCTTCTTTTAATAATATTTTGATATTTTACTTTATTCACATCATCAAATTTAATAATCTCAAAAGCATCATCTATATTGGATACTTGTGTATAATATTCTGCAGGTATTCTTACAGGTTCAGGTATTCCTAAAAATAATGTATCAGGGGTTGCAGCATCTTTTATATATTTCATATTCTCATGAAAAGGAACTATAAATCCAGCAATTAGAACTTTTCCTGATCTTTTAACAAATAATTTATCTTTTCTTCTGAAGCATGTGTACATACCTGACAATGTGTATTCTTTATTATCTGGTGAAGGTTCTTCATCAATAATAGGTATAACATATTTAGATATTAAAAATAATGCTGCTATTTTTTCAGTATCAGTCATCTTTTTCCCATTAATAAACTTATAATATGGAAGCTCATTAAATAACATTTCTTGTGTCCATATGAATAATTCATTAATCGCAATAGGCAAGAAAGTGTCTTTTGGATTATTAAGAAGTAATCTAATTTGTAAGATACGATCCTCATCATTTAGACGAGTCCATGTTCTAGTTTGATATGATATAACGTTTTCCATCTATATCATAAAATATAGAAAAAAGATGCAGGAATTATTTGAAAGAACACTTGATGCATATATTAATGAAGAACAAAGTGGCGATCCAAGATATTTATTAGGGCAAGTAGTGAATATGACACATAAAGTAGTTTGGCAAAAAGAAAGCGAAAATATGTTTATGGTTGTTCCACATCATAATAAATTTGGTAGAGACATATACAGTTTTGATATGAGCAAACCAAAAGGCGAAAAAATACGATTACTATCAAAAGATATAGATCAAACTAAAGTATTATCATCAGTCGATGAATTACCAAAAGCTGAAAAATATTCTTATTGTAGTTTATTTAATGGTATAACTATTCGTATGTTTCATAATGGAATAGAATGGAAATATGCCACATCAAGTACATTAGATGCTGGCAATACATATTGTTATACTACGAATAGAACAATCACTGGCAAAATAGCACCAAAACAAACCATATTACAGATGTTTAATAAATTTACTGTTGATTGCTCAGTATTTGATAAAAACTTAACACATTTCTTTAGCTTCTATTTACCTGATTGTATTAATGTCGTACCATATGGCGACAAGCCTATATGCGTATATTTAGGTAGTTCAGATAAAGAACAATTTGTATCAGCAGGTCTAACAGAAGGTACATTAGAAGATATTAAGAATTTATTAAATGGTGCAAAATGTGGTGCACTCATCAAATCGCCAGATAATAAATTGTATATAGTGCATTCCCAATACTACAAGGATCTATATGCAATGATTAAGAATGTGAATAATATCCAATACATTTCTTTAATGAATCTCAAAAACAAAGATAAATTTATTAGAGAATACCCATTTTGGGAATCATGTATGAAGCACACTGTATCTAAAGTACACACATTAGCAAAAAATATAAAGAACTTATTTACTTCTTACTTTTTCACTGGACCTAATAGAAACAAATGCAAAAATAAAGCATATTTACCAATATTATATCAATTATATGCGAGATATCTTGTTACTAAGAAAAAAATGACATTATTAGATATTCAGAATTTCCTTATAAATGATGTAGATACCTCTGTACTAGCATGTGCACTTGGAATATCTATCAAAATAAGAACTAATAGACATCTTATTAATAATAATTAATATTCAATAATTAATAAGCTATAATATAAATATGCTTCGTCCATTTCATGATATACCAACAAATGGAGGATTACCAGAATGGAAGATAAGATCTATTAGAGGTAGATCAGTTAAATCATATTATCATCCTATTCCGGATGACGATTTTATTTTTCGCACAAAAGGTTTACCATTTAATCAGAATGACACTATTAATAAATATAATTCAAGAATCAGAGATAGATATGTTCGTGGAGACATTAAAATAGATGTAGCACCACAAATACCAGCATCTTTACAAGCATCGAATATACCAAGACCTAAAAGAGACAAGAGAATATATCCTAAAACTAGAGAACAAAAAACTGGTCTTAAAGATCCTGAATTTAGAAATAATTCCGCTGCACCAAGAAATAGAAAGAATCCACCACCAATAAGTTTAACATATACAAATCTTCCAAAACCTAGAGATAATCAAGATACACATAAAGTAAAACAGGATAGAATTAATACTGCTGATACACTTCATCATCCAATGGTTAGAATGGATACCAGAACTTCTAATATGAGAGACAGACATAATATCATTACACCTATTGAAGTAAATAGAATGAATAGAAATTATGAAAAATATAATGTTCGTAATCCATATAAATCAAATCCTGCCGGATTACGTAAAAATCGCGGATTTATAACATCTATTAATGATACAGTTAGAGGACCTGCACCACCAGGATATAGACCGCCTACTCAAAGATCATTAACAGAACAAGCTGTCTATAGAAGAAATATGGACACAAGACTTAATCATCGTGGTGTCGGTACAGTTTCTACAAGATATAATAATAGACAAAATCTATTAGAGAAAGATTATTCACAAGTACCGGTCTTTTCACATGAAAAATCTATGAACTATGTGAAAGGTCCACCAAGATTCTCAGCTAATAATGATTTCATGGATCGCATTAATGCAAGATTATCCATCACCCGACCCTATTAAAAATTGACATTTTTCATTTTACATTTTTCAATTACATTGAAAATGTCTCTCACAGAAGATATATTTAGTAACGTATTATCATTTTGTGATAATAAAACTGCTTATAACTTGTCTTTAGTATCAAAAGAACTAAATTTTATTTTTGATAAGTATTTTGATCCCTCAAAAATTCCAAATGTCTTCAGAAAAGCAGTAATTAATGGATATATAGAAGCAACAAAAAAATTATTGAAAGACAAGCGAGTAATGATAACTGAAGATGATAGTATCAGCATATTATTGGCATGTAATAATCATGATATTCCAATGATGAAGATTCTTCTTAATGATTCGAGAATAGATCCAACTATATATAATAGTCACGTGTTCTCTATTGCTTGTGAAAATAAGAACATAGAATTAATTAAAATATTAGCATTTGATAAACGCATCCGCCCTAAACCAACAGATATTATTCCACTTATAAATGTGTATAAAAATTGAAAAGATATGTACTGAATGTATACCTTTTATTTCTTACAATGGATAATCTTTGCACCGATGCAATGATACTTATTCTTAGCTATTGTGATAGAACTACAAGAAATTCTATGTCATTGACATGTAGTGATAATCATAGAACATTTCATGAATATATTAGAAACTATGAAAAAACATCATTAATAATAGCAACCAAAAAAAATTGTATTAAATCAGTAAAAAGTTTATTAATGATAGGTATTGATCCAACATATCAAGAAAATGCTGCAATTTATATTGCTTGTAAAAATGGTTATTGGTTGATATTTAATATTCTTTTTAAAAACAAGCGCGTCATAGAAAGTAAACCAGACTATGATAGATTATTAATTTTAGCAGCAGGATATGGACGGGAAACAATAGTCAAAACTCTTATGACTAATCCAAAAGTAAATCCAGCAGCATGTGATGATTGTGCACTTCATTGGGCAACAAATAATAATCATGCTACAGTAGTTAAACTACTTTTATCTGACAATAGAGTAAAAGCTACTTCAGGATTCAATTATGCCTTAAGAAAGGCAATGGAAATGGGATATTACAAAACTTTCGTCGTCATCTGGGAACATCTTAAGGGATCACATCCTGATCCTGAATTATTTGATATCTTAGATACACCATGTATCAAAATTAGAACATTCATTCGCAAGGAAATAATTAAAAAGTCATATGCGAAAAGACGTAGTTCAGAATTAATCAAAGCAGAACGTAAACAGTATATTCCATAAATTAATATTATTTTTTTTAATTATATTATTGATATGAGCTTTACGTTTCATAGAGAATATTATCATAAAGTATTTCGTGATGCTTTGATTGATTTTTATTTTCCTTTGATGGTTAAGATATTTAATAAATATTACGAAGAACTAGAAGAAAAAGGTAACAAAAATGATGTTAATAAATTCAGAGAATTAATTACTGAAAAAGTAACAGAAGTAAAACTCAATAAAGAAAAAGTATATTCATCAGTTCTTGATGATATAAAAGATCAAGAAGAATTAAAAAGACTTATTAAAGCAATCAACATTAATTATATCAAAATGAATACAACAGATCAAATGGTAACTAATGTAACTAAGGTGAATGAGGTTGATTTATTTGTTTGTGTATTTATTGAGGTAGCAAGAGTATTATATGCGCACATATATCTTTTTGATAATTATAATTGTTGTAGTGAATATGAGATCTATGCTAAGAAAGCAAAAGTATCCAGTATAATCAGAAAGGCAACAAAACGTGGTATCAAAAGATGTATGATGCTTAATTTTATTGATAAAGGTGTCATCGATACAACAGAAATTGTAGTTGGTAATAAACATATACCAATAGACAAAATCAAAATGTTAGAAATCTTTGAATCATTAGGTATGCAAGAAGAAGCAAATAACATTAAACAAAGTGTACAAATTAGTCATCTCGAAAGTACTAAAATTTCCGAACCAGAACCAGACCAAGAACAAGAACAAGAACCAGAACAAGATCAAGAGCAAGAGCAAGAACAAGAACAAGAACAAGAACAAGAACAAGAACAAGAACAAGAACAAGAACCAGATCAAGAGCAAGAACCTGAACAAGAATCAGAACAAGAACCAGAACAAGAACAAGATCAAAAGAAAAAACAGAAAACCAAAAATAATAGTCGCAAAATCCTTAGATCCCTTAGGTCCCGGAAGTTTTTAGGTAAAAAATAATATTTTACATAGATATACTTAATAATTAAGATGAGAGATTTAGCATTGAAGAAGTTTAATCTTAAAAACTTTAAAATCAATAGTAAGATAGTTATTTTTGGTAAGAGTGGGACTGGTAAATCTTCTATGTTGCGATGGATATTATATGCCATGCACAAAAAATTTAGAATTGGTATGCTTATAAGTGAAACTGCCGACATGAATCATGAGTATGATGGAATATTTCCTGATGCTCTTATATTTCAATCATTTGTTTCAGAAAAAATGAATCAGTTTCTAAAACATCAAATTGAATTACGATTGCAAAAAGAAGCAAATAATCCTAAATATGTTAATAAAATATTAGAAGCATTAATAGTAATGGATGATTGTTTCGGCCGTTCTGTTAAATGGGCAAAAGATCCGTTCATAAGAACAATGATGTATCAAGCAAGACATTATTTTATTACTTTGATTTTATCTGCTCAACAACCATTATCTATTCCATCAGAATTTCGTAATGCAATAGATTATGTAATCATTAAAAGAACAAATCTCGAAAAAGAAAGAAAAAAATTATTTGAAAATTACTGGAATACTACATTAGGTGATTATGATGATTTTAATGAGATACTTAATAAATGTACTGAAAATTGGGGAGCAATGGTAATTGATAATAAAGCAATGGATGCTGGTGATTCTATTGAGAAATCTATATTCTACTTAAGAACACCAGATCCTAAATATCTTCCTAAATATCGTATAGGAAATCCAGAAATCTGGCAAATATGTAAGAGAAGATTTAATAGAGAATGGATCAGACATCTATTTGAAAATGCTTTAAAATCAAAGAAAAAAGGACCTTCAGTAAGTGTGAAACTGAAATAATACTAACATAATATTAATGATCCTTTTTCTGTTATTTTAACAGTATGTGCAATATGTGCAACATTATATAATAATGGTTTTCCTTCATCATTCTTATCAGTAGGCAAGAATCCTGTTGTAACACCAGAAATCAATCCATTAGAACGCAAAGATTCTAACGTTTTTTTTCTTAATGTCTGACCAGTAGCTTTCTCAAATGTATCTCTAAGTCTTCTCAAAGAAAAGATATTTCTCTCATAATTTTTTTCAATAAATGTTAATAAGCTTCTTTCTGACCTTAATTTAAGAGGATATTTAGAATATGTACGATAATACATAGAATAATAAGGATATATTTTACATTCTAAATCATGTGCGGCATCTGTACCATATACATCAATTACGACATTTTCATCTACTTCTAATTTACTCTTCAAATTATACATCCCTTTAATTAAATTAGGATTAATCTCTTTTTTATTTGGTATTAATCTTCTGGTATCATTAAGACTATGACCGCAAACATTTGTTACCGTAGTAATTGATTGTAATATTTCATCAATATAATATCGTATATCATATAGTCTGGCATCTGGTCCACAATTACGTAATCCAGCATTACATGCTTCTTTACATACCTCAATTATATCATCGTGTAATCCTGACATACTTCTCGAATAAGAACATTTAACATATTCTTTATTATCAAGTCCAGATAATCCAAGAGTATACGAAACTAAATCATTGCTACCAATGTAATATTTTTCCATTGGACTATAATTATTAATGATATTATTGATCTCAATAGATACCGGAAATAAAGGCTTTTTTCCTTTATCAATTATTCTTTGTTCGTATTTGTCTGCCAGATCAACAATATTTGTACCAATTTTAATATCTTTGTAGAATTCTTTTGCTATTTCTCTTAATATTTTACCATTTTCCATTGTTATTAATGTTTTGATTATATTTAATTTTATAATGGTTGAGTATCATATACTAGAAGAGAAAAATAGAAAAACCATAGAAAAATTTATACGATCAAAAAAAACATTATATACATCAATAAATAAAAAACGTGATAAGTTAGTAATTGAATTAAATAAACTAGTTAAAGAGTATGATTTAATTAATGCTGATTCTGAGAGAATATTAAAGCTCCGGCGACAAATAGAACAAATACGAGATCAATTAGATACAACAGAAAATATTATTAATTATTTGAATTTTGGATTGTTACCGATTGAACATGAATATATCATACAGATATATGAAATATTATTTTACTATGAGACGGCTCAAAATAAAAAAGATGTTATTGATGAATTTCATAAATGTGTAGATTTAGCATCATATGTCAAAACATATAAACCAAAAAGAAAAAAATGTTCACATTGTGGTTCAGTTAAGTTAGGAAGTGTTTCACCTGGTACATATATGTGTCAGGTATGCTTAAACACCGACGAATATTATGATGAAAATGTATCAAACAGAATATCTGAAATAACAAATACTGTTAGAAATAATAGTTATCAAAAAATTATATATTATAATGAATATATGGATCGTTTTCGTGCAAGAAAAATACCTTTAATTTCTGATGAAGTCTTTACATTACTTAAGGATGCAATCAGAAAAGATGGTATAACAAATTACAAAGATTTAACACCATCACAAATAGATAAGTTCCTTAAGAAGATAGGACATCCTGAATATTACTATGACAAAATATATATACTTAATAAACTAAATAATCTTGTTCCGCCAAGTATTAAACATGATGATCTTGAACGCATGCAATTAATGTTTAGAGAAATAGAATCAGTTTGGTTAGAACATAAACCACGAGAACAAATATCATTTATGCCATATCCATATTGTATCCGCAAAATACTCGAGCTATTAGAATATGACGAATATCTTAAATATTGGAAATTATCCAGCAGTCAAGAAAATATACGACGTCATGATAAAATATGGGAAAAACTATGTGAAAAACTAAAATATCAATACATTCCCACATATAAGTTTAATTAATATGATTATTAAATAAGTTTTTTTTAATTGCCCTATATATAAAGATGCATCGTATAAATGATTCAGGTACACAAATCTGTAAAAATTTGTTAAAAGAAATAGATGCTCAAACATATAATGATCCAGAAAACCCAGTAAAAAGAGGTGATCCTAAAATCCCTAAAATTTATTACGAAACAACAGCACCATATACTCTTAATATTAAAAATCATACTATTGAAGAATTAATTAAGAGAAATCAAAGACATACTAGAGAACAAACCAATTTAATTATGCCAGAAGATAGATACCAAGAAAAGGCCAGCTGGGTACATTTCAATCCAGAAAAGATGGAAAATTTAGAAAAGAAAAAAAATACTGATCGTTATATTCCAGGTTTAAAAGAAATTAATCCTATTGGTAATGTTGATTTAGATTTTAATATTTATGCACGTAGACCAAAATTTGATGATATTACTATCAATGCACCAAGAAGAATGTATGAAGAAGAAAAGAAAGATGAAGAAAAAGAAATCATTTATAAACAAAGTAGAAGCAAAATAGAACAAGAAGTTTTAGATATTATGAAAGAAGAAATAAGTTCTACAATGAATACTAATAAAGCTCGTCTTTTCCTATCATAAAAAAAATGGACAAAAATCTTATAAACCGAAGCTTACAAGACCTTTATCCGTACTTAGCTCGATTAGTAAATCAATTTTTATTTTTGTTAATTATTCATTGTTTTAAACTTATCGCCTTGTATTATAACTATAAATATTATGTCTGCGTCTCGTCAAATTTTAGATCCTGAATTATATTATCAAGAACATAAAGATACTTTCATTGATGTAGATTTATTAGATGAAGACCATGATGTACCTAAATCACAAGCATGGGCAGTTGTATCATTTGTAGAACCTGATCCATGTTTTGCACAACTCAAAGAAGTACATGATACTTTAGAATTCCATAAGCAATTTGGTGATAAAATCCTTAAACATGTAATTAAAAAGAAAGATTATAGATTCTATTATGATAGATACAAAGAATTTAAAATTCTCAATTATAAATCATTAAAACAATCATTTGAAAAGAAATATGGTACAACCTATGATATGATGAGACAATATAAATTATATGGTTGTTATCCTTCAGAAGAAGCGGCAAATAAAAGAGCTTCTAAAATCGCAAAAAACAACAACTTCCATAGTATCTTCGTACAACAAACAGGTTTCTGGGTACCATTCAATCCACCAGAAGAATTATGTAAAGATTCAAAGAGTAGAGATGAAAGAATGAATAAGATAATGCATGCACATATATGGAACAAAAAACGTATGAATGAATATGTACAAGGAAGAAAACAAGCATTAATTGAAAAAACTATGAAAGATGCTGGCGCAAAACGTCATAGATCAGAAACTGAAAATGGTGTAGAAGTACCAGAACCTGACAAAAGAACATTAACTGATAAGGAACTTGAAGAAGAATTTGAACGTCTTGATCCATCCTATACAATAGATATGATGCAAAGCTCAAAAACAGAAGAAAAGAAAATATTAAAAGACTTAGTAGAAACAGAAATAAAACTAGATAATGCAGATATTATCAATCCAGAATTTGCTAAGAAAGTAGGAGTAGATAAATCATTAATTAATAAAATAGAAAAAGCTAAAGCTGAAAGAGAAACTAAAAAGGAATCGCAACAAACATAGACTTAACATCTGGTCTATTCAATTGAGGAGAACCTTTATATTTTACAACATGCAAGAAAGCAAAAACACCTAATGCAAATATAATCGCTCTCAAGAAATTTGTTTTGAACTTATGTCGCATATATAAATCATATCTTATCTGCGCATTATAAGGATCATCAGAAATAATAATTTTTTTTTCATCTGATCTACCAATTACGTAATTAATAACTAAAAAGAATATAAATGAGAAAACTATTAATTTAATATCTGTTGCATCCATCGTGTTTATTATATAATTCATTTAGAATAACATAATAATATGTTTCTCCGAGACCTTTTAAAAGATATATCTTTTGCAGAAGAAATTTTTGATTTATATGAGGACCAAAATAATGAAAAATTGCTCAATGACTATAAATATCATTCAGAATTACCAAACATATATCATCCTGTAACATTTGTATTTGACCTATATTTAGTATTAGAAATGGATTGTACATTTAAAGAATTCATTAAATTAGTATTCGAGAATATGGTTCCAGAAAAACCTGTATTTGATAATATCATTGAATTTAGAAATAATGTGCCGATTTGTGCACCACCATATGGTTACGACATTTATAAAGTATACAGGAATTATGAAGAAAAATCCGGAGATTTTGTTAAGTATTATAAAATAAAAGGCGCAATGTTAGCACAAGAAAAATGGAAAAATAGATTTAAAGAGTTCAAACCAATCAATGATAATAATTTTGGTGAACATGTACATAATATGCCTGTCTATAAAAAATTATTTAAAGTATTCGAAGAAAATTTCCCGCACGAAAAATATTGGCCATTTATGACTTGCATTGTTTCAGATCCTTTAGTAAGAGAAGACATATCTTATCCTTTAATTACTCCTAATGATATACTAAGATTTTATTATTATTCATCATTATTTATTGATGAAGAAGAGCTCAAAAAAGAAATGATTAAATTCACGAAGTTCTTCTTTGGATATGTTAAAGAAGATATATATGCATGGAAAGATAAAATGATGAAAGAAAATCCTACATATAAAAAATTATTAAATGAAGCAGATAAGAAAAAAATAAAATATGTATGGAATAAAAAATGAATTTATGATTAATAAGATATGACAATGAGAGTCTTTCATAAAAACAACCGCAAACAAGTCGTAACAAAAGGATCTATTCCTCAACAAGTTATTTCAGCACCTGTTAAAGTTGTTGTACCTAATTATACAGGTAATAATAAGAATGATTTTGTGCGTAGTAGAATTGCTGCAGAATTTAACGGTTATCAAATAACATCACAAGATGCAGAATATATTACGCCAGATATCATTAATAAGAAAAATCCTCTCAAACTTTTACTCAAGTATTTAGCTTACAAAACATTCTGTAATAAGTATTTCAAGCTTCCCGACAAAGATGAAGAATATGAAGATGTCAT
>Ga0172377_10001247_pt1 | contig 25314 bp, 23 predicted proteins | sample Pumphouse3metaG_FD_119749 | JGI IMG/M metagenome (GOLD analysis project Ga0172377, IMG submission 119749) | Leachate microbial communities from a municipal landfill in Southern Ontario, Canada - Pumphouse #3 metaG | ecosystem: Engineered > Solid waste > Landfill > Unclassified | place: Canada... | reverse complement strand
TACTGCCCGCCGATGAGTGCGCGGAAGCGCACGGCGCGCAGCATTCGCAGAGCATCCTGCCGTATGCGTTCCACCGGATCGCCGATGAAGCGGATGAGGTGTTCCCGCAGATCGCGTTCCCCGCCGTGCGGATCGTAGAGCTCGCGGGTGATGGGGTTCCAGTAGAGTGCATTGACCGTAAAGTCCCTGCGTTGGGCATCTTCCGCTTTGTCCAATGTGAATTTCACCGATTCTGGATGCCTGCCGTCGCCGGCACTGTGGTCTTTGCGGAATGTGGTAACTTCGAACACATGTCCATGCTCAGAGACGAGCACGGCACCGTAGCGCGCGTTGCTCTCATCTGTTTTTGCGAATGTTCTGCACACTTTTCTGGGCGGTGCGCTGGTAGCGATGTCGATATCCGCGGGGATCTCGTCCAGCAGCATGTCCCGTACGCAGCCGCCCACCCACCATGCGTCGTAACCGGCGTCCATGAGCTTCTCTACAATATGGTACGCCTGCGTGCCACAGGCAGAACGCAGTGTACGATTGATAATTTCCATGGTGAGAGGCACCGCTACAGTATGCAACATACACCGCGAATTTTAAAATCCGTGTGCGGCTCTCCGTCCTTGCGTACACTGTCAGGTATGGTCGCACGTACCGCTACACTCCGATTTGCCGTCGCAGGCGCCCCGCTTTCCACACCTGGCAGCGGCGGTACGCTCGCGGGCCTGCGACGTGCACAGGAACTGGGCATACGCGCCATGGAACTGGAGTGGGTACAGCGGGTGCCGCAGAATGCCGCACACATGGAAGAAATCCGCCGCACGGCGGAGGAATGCGGCATTCTGCTCACGGTCCATGCACCGTACTACGTGAACTTGAATGCCGTTGATGCCGCTAAACGCGCAGCCAGCAGACAGCGCGTGTTGGCAGCCATGCGCATGGGGCAGCTGGCAGGCGCGGTTTCGGTATGCGTGCATCCCGCGTTTTATATGGGCATGGATGCGGATGCCGCATACGCAAACGTCCGCCGCGAGACCGACGCCATCCTTACGCAAACGCGCAAGGAACATCTCACCATCAATCTGGCGTACGAAACCATGGGTAAGCCCACGCAGTTCGGCACATTGGAAGAAGTGCTGGAACTGAGTAAGGAATTCGGGATCTATCCCTGTATTGATACGGCGCACATGCATGCCCGCACGAACGGAAAGTATAACTCCGCAGAGGAATTCCGAGAGATTATGGACATCTATGCGCACTCTCTCGGCAAAAAGTCTCTCCAGCATCTCCACTTCCACTACTCGGGCATCGCATACACCGCCAAAGGCGAACGCAAGCATTTGCCTCTTGCCGAGAGCGATGCGAAGTGGAAAGCCTTTGTGCAGGTACTCCGGGAATACGATGCGGCGGGTACGGTCGTCTGCGAATCGCCGATGATGGAGGCAGATACGCTGTTGCTCCAACAAACATACGAAGCATTGATTTCATAGCACATCAGGAGTGTGCTATCTTTTCTGGCCGATGTCTGAATTTTGGTCCAATTACGGCGATAATACTGTCCCATGCCCCCAAGCGAGCAGAGAAGAGCAGGCGCGTTGCCTCCGGAATCGCTTAAAATTCAATACGGCACGTAGTACCGTACTCATCACACTGGCAACGTACTTTGGGTTGGCGACTCTCTTGCACACACCCGAAACGAGCCAGCCTCTCCTGCAGGAAACAGAGAAAAAACAGGCAGATTCCCCCTCCTCTGTGCCGGCAGTGTTCCCGGACATCACACCTTTCGATCCTCTGGAACCAACGCATGATGGGGAGGCGCCGGCCATCAAAGCACCTTAAGGCACCTTCACCGTGAAGAAAACTGCTACAGTGTGGCGGTGAAAAATATCCATCGACTCATTGTAGCGCAATTTTTAAGCAGTTTACATTTTGCCGTGCCTATACAAACATTCTTCTTCTTTGCAAAAGGACTCAGTTTTATGGAAATCATGCTTCTGGAATCAATCTTATTGCTGGGGATTCTGCTCTTTGAAGTACCAACAGGCATGGTGGGAGACAAAATTGGCAGGAAGTGGAGTATGGTCTGTGGTTCGGCCATCGGACTTCTGGGATGGATTCCCTGGTTTCTCGCGGATGGATTTACACTTTTTGGTCTGTCGTTCTTCTTGCTTGGTATTGCCATTGCTTTTCAGTCGGGTTCGGATCAGGCCTTCATCTATGACGAACTCAGAGCAAAAGGGAAACAGAGTGACATGCAGCGTGTCATGGGACTGTATGGGGGCAGCATCACACTGGGAACAGCCGTGGCAGCACTTGTTGGAGGATATCTGGCGGCCACACATAGCCTTGATGCGTTCTATCTTCTCTACCAACTGATTGTTATTGCGCAGGTGACCGGATTTACTGTTTTGCTTACCGTCCGCGAATCACGATCGACCGTAGAGGGTGACGCAAAAGCGCATCAGCCCGAACCCTCATTGACCTTATTCCGTGACGGGTTGCGCCGCCTTGTGTCACACAGAAAACTGCGACGCATCTTGTTATTTTCGCTGTTCACTATGCCATTTCCGTTTGTGCTGCTCGCTATCTTCCAACCGTACTTTCAAGAAGCCAGTGTTGCACCAATGTGGTATGGCACTGCTGTCTTTCTTGCTTCACTGCTTTCCATGAGCGCCAAAGTGTTTGCATACAATGTGGAAAAATACTTCGGTGTGGCAAAGGGTGCATTATTTGTTGCAATCCTCCCCGCATTTTTCTGGTGTGCGATGGCCATGATTTTTCATCCCGTATTTTCCATACTGCTTTACATTGTGAATAGTGCATCCAGTGCTGTGCGTGAGCCCATTTTCTCCGACTACTTCAACAGGCACATCAAGCAGCGCAACCGAGCAACGGTTCTCTCCACGATTTCGTTGGCAAGCAGCCTGTACGCACTGATTATGCGCCCGATTATCGGGGTGCTCGCGGATAGAGACCTTCGATATGGGTTTGTGTTTATTGCTGGCATCATTCTCGTTGCCACTGCTCTTTTTAGGATTACGGAAGATGATGTGCGTGCACCTCTGTAATTCTTGTCCATGCATGACGGGGAGCCAAGAGCCATGGTAGAGTGAGCGCAATACTCCCCTCTCCCACTATGAACATTGCCATCAACGGTTTTGGACGCATTGGCCGCCAGGCCCTACGCATCATTCTCAAACATCATCCGGAACTCACTGTTGTACTCATCAATGACCTGACAGATGATGCAACACTCGCACACCTCTTCCAATTTGATTCGACGTATGGCACGTTCGATGGAGATGTAGCAATCAAAGAGGGAAATCTGGTGATCGGTGGCAAGAGCATCACATCAACCGCGGAAAAGGATCCCGCCATGCTCCCACATCGTGATTTACACGTCGATGTGGTGCTGGAATGCACGGGTGTGTTCCGCACGCGTGAGCAATGCAAAATGCATCTGGATGCCGGTGCGAAGAAGGTCATTATTTCCGCTCCTGCAAAGGATGAAATTGATGGAACATTCGTCATCGGCGTCAATGAGGAGACGTACGATCCTACAACGATGCACATCCTCTCCAATGCTTCGTGCACCACGAACTGCCTCGCGCCGATGGTAAAAGTCATCCACGAGAATTTTACGATCAAAGAGGGATTTATGACGACTATTCACAGTTACACCAACGACCAGCGCATCCTGGATTTTCCGCATAAGGATTTGCGGCGGGCGCGCAGCGCCGCGGAGAATATCATTCCCACATCCACTGGAGCTGCGAAGGCCATAGGCCTCGTGCTGCCGGAATTACAAGGAAAATTGGATGGTATATCCATTCGTGTCCCCACGCCGACAGGGAGCATTACAGATCTTGTGAGTGTGATTGAGAAAGACGTCACTGCCGACGCTGTGAATGCAGCGTTCAAAACGGCTGCTACGGGGAAACTCAAGGGCATTCTGGGGTATGAAGAACGCCCGCTTGTTCTCAAAGATTTCGTGGGAGATCCACGGAGCTGCATTATTGATGCACAGAATACTACAGTGATACGTGCAGGCGGAGTCACGCTGCTCAAAACGCTCGCTTGGTACGACAATGAATGGGGATATAGCAACCGCCTGGTGGAACTGGCGAAGATCGTCGGGAATCGCGTGCCGTAGCGCTACTGCATGCATTCTTTCCCTTTCCCGTTCCCATTCCCGTTGCGCCGGGCCCGCTGGCGGGCTCTGCGTGCGGCTTGTAATTGCTTGTCTGTATTTTCTGCATGGCGACTCGTGATTGCCGGCATGAATACATTGGTCTGAAAATGTTCATTGAGCGCTGCGGCGATTTTGGAGTGATTGAGCCTGTGACTCGGTCCCGGACGCCGCATCGCAGGATCGCAAATGAGCTGCCTGAAGTACGCGTCTTGTTCAGGCGTCCAGACAAAGAATCCTTGCTGAGTCATCCATTCCCGCCTGCCCTCCGCAATGGCTTCCGTATGTTTCTGTGCCGTCACAGCGTGTGTATGCCGTGCGTGCGCTTCACTCGCCAGCGCATCGACGAGTTCCTGCTTGACGCAACGCATGACTCTGCTGACTTCTTCTGGTTGCAGGCTTTCTTTCATCCCGAAAGTCCCGGGGCCTCCGAGCGAATCCACAATGTCCGCGTACGGCTTCTTCGTGCGAAAATACGTCCGGAGCTGATCGCAGAGCGTCCTGTTTTCTAGGATGCGATTCACATCTTTCTTCCGCCGTGCTATTGCGCACTGCGCGCCTGCGGGCAGCACTGTCTCTGGATGACCGTTTGCACGTTCCTTCATGAACGTTATTACAAATAATATACTCGCTTATGTCAAGCTTTGGCAGCTACTTCTTCTCACCATCTTTCTTGTCTTTATCCTTCTTCTCGCCGTCATCCACCACTTCCGCATCCACGACGCCCTCTTTGCCCTTCTTCCCTTTCTTTGCTCCGGATGATGCGTCCTGCGTTGCGTTGGCTTCCTGCTCTGCTTTTGCTGCTGCCTCGTAGATGATCTTGCCGATTTCCTGCGCCTCCGTTGCCAGTGCTTCTGTGGCTTTCTTGAGTTCCTCGGGCGGCACGTCGTCTTTCTTCAGCAACTCCTTTACTTCGGCGATCTTGGTATTGACCTTCTTCTTCACATCATCGCCGATTTTGGCGTCGTGCTCGCGCATTTGTTTTTCCAGATTGAACACGAGTGCATCCGCCTGCTTGCGTGTTTCTACGCCCTCCTTCTTCTTCTTGTCTTCTTCCGCATGCAGCTCCGCATCCTTCTTCATCTTATCGATTTCCTCTTCGCTTAAGCCCGTGGATCCCTTGATGGTAATGTGCTGTTCTTTACCGGTGCCCTTGTCTTTCGCCGAAACGCTGAGGATGCCGTTTGAGTCGATGTCGAATGTCACTTCAACCTGCGGCATGCCGCGCGGTGCGGGAGCGATGCCGTCCAGGATAAAGCGCCCCAGCGATTTGTTATCCGTAGCCATTTCGCGTTCGCCCTGCACAACGTGCACTTCCACGGACGGTTGGTTATCCGCCGCTGTGGAAAAGACTTGGCTCTTTTTGGTCGGGATCTTGGCATTCCTCTCTATGAGTTTGGTCGCCACACCTCCCAGCGTTTCGATGCCTAGTGAGAGAGGCGTCACATCGACCAGGACGATGTCTTTGTCTATATCACCGCCCATGACGCCCGCCTGGATGGCAGCGCCTATGGCGACAACTTCGTCCGGGTTCACGCCTTTGTGAGGTTCCCGCCCGAAGAGTTCTTTTACCTTGGCCTGCACAGCAGGCATACGGGTCATGCCACCCACGAGAACGACTTCGTCGATGTCTCCTTTGCTCAACCCTGCGTCCTTGAGCGCTTCTTCACACGGTTTCCCCGTGTTTTCAATAAGATCTTTGACAATGTTTTCCAGCATGGCCCGGCTCAGTTTGAGGTGCATGTGCTTGGGCCCCGATGCATCTGCAGTAATAAAGGGAATGCTGATTTCTGTTTCCGTCGCCGAGGAAAGCTCGATCTTCGCTTTTTCTGCCTCCTCCTTGAGGCGCTGGAGCGCTATTTTGTCCTTGCGCAAATCTATGCCCTGATCCTTCTTGAATTCATCGAGCATCCACTCAATGATGACCTGATCGAAGTTGTCACCACCGAGTTGCGTGTCGCCGTTGGTGGCAATGACTTCGAATACGCCATCGGCAAGATCCAGGATCGAGATATCGAACGTGCCGCCTCCCAGGTCGTAGACCGCGATTTTATGCTCTCTGTCTTTGTCCAGACCGTACGCGAGCGACGCAGCCGTCGGTTCGTTGATGATGCGTACGACTTCCAGACCCGCGATCTCCCCTGCCTCTTTGGTCGCCTGGCGCTGCGAGTCATCGAAGTACGCCGGCACCGTGATGACAGCTTTGTCCACGGATGTCCCCAAAAATGCTTCCGCGTCTTTCTTGAGTTTCTGCAGCACCTTCGCGCTGATTTCCTGCGGAAGCATCTCTTTGCCGTTCGCTTCTATAACCACTCGACCTTCTTTGCCTTCCTTGATCGTGAAGGGCATGTGCTCCGCGTCTTTCTTCACTTCCTCCATACGACGCCCAATGAAACGTTTGGCAGAGAAAATGGTGTTCTGCGGATTCGTCACCGCTTGCCGTTTGGCCGTGACACCGATAAGTTCTTCGTTGCCTTTGAATGCAACAATCGACGGCGTGGTTCGGTTGCCTTCGGCATTCGGGATCACCGTCGGTTCGCCGCCTTCGATGACGGCCATACAGGAGTTCGTTGTTCCAAGGTCAATACCAATAATTTTAGACATAGTGGAGAGCGAGGAAATGTTATCACTCGTGAGTTTAGAGTGATAGACACGAGACGTCAACTCTCTCATCCCACTTTATGCATTGGGCATGCCGCATTCCGCAATTTGCTCCTGCAGATCGTGCAGAATATCTTTGGCGAAACGCATGATCCTGTGGGGCGCAGGCGGTCTACGCACGTCCAGATCCTCTACGCTTTCCGCCCACTGCGCCTGCACATTTTCCCATGCGTCTTCCGTGCAGAGTCCGCGATGCGCGATGCGCAATGCCGCATCGATATCCGCATTGCGTTGCCGCGCATGGACCAAGCTTGCCGCCACCAAACGGAGGGCATGGTAGTACTGATAGTAATACTGCTGATACGTTTCGTATTCACGCAATGCCGTATGGGATTCGATGTACTGCTTCTGCTCTCCCGGCGATACCAGGGTATTGCGCACCTCATTGGAACATGCTGCGGCCAGTGACTTCAGGGCATCGCGCACGGTTTCTTCGTTCAGCATGCGTCTGCAGTACGCCATGTGTTGGCACACATCATGGATCACGGTGTCCAAATCTGTAATTTCGCGCAGATGGAAGGTTTCTTCTTTCATAAAGGGAACCATGCTACATGGATTCCCGGTTCACTCAACCCTATACTGCTTCTATGTTCCTGGACGAAGCCACCATCGACATCCTCGGCGGGCACGGCGGACGCGGCTGCGTGAGCTGGCGCCGGGAGAAGTACATTCCCAAGGGAGGACCGAATGGCGGGAACGGTGGTAAGGGCGGCGATGTGTACCTCATTGCAGACGAGAACACCGATACCCTGAGTCATTTTGCCTCCAAAAAGCGTTTCGAAGCGCAGAAAGGGCATTTTGGCATGGGACAGAACCGCAACGGTAAACAGGGTGAAGACCTGTGGCTCCCCGTGCCCCCAGGCACGTCGGTGCGCGACACAGCCACCGGGGAACTAATCGCTGACCTGCGCGAACACGGCGAACAGGTTCTGGTGGCACGGGGCGGTCGGGGTGGCTACGGCAACGCGCACTTCAAAAGTTCTGTGCGCCAGCGACCGGATTTCGCCGAACTGGGCGAACCCGGGCAGCAGCGTATTCTGCGATTGGACCTCAAGCTTGTGGCGGACGTCGGCATCATCGGGTACCCCAGCGTGGGCAAATCCACGCTGATTTCGGTTATTAGTGCCGCACGACCCAAAATCGCGGAGTATCCCTTTACGACGATCGTGCCCAATCTTGGCGTCGTACACGTCGATGACCGCCAATTCACCGTCTGCGACGTCCCCGGACTCATTGAGGGCGCCAGCGAGGGTAAGGGACTCGGAGACCGGTTCCTGCGGCACATTGAGCGCTGCGGCTTGCTCGTGCACCTTCTGGACCTCAGCCATGCACTGCAGGCAGACGGCACATTGGACCCGACTCCCCTGCTGGAAGAGTACCGTGGCATCCGCCGCGAACTGCAGACGTTCTCCCCCACTCTCGCAGAGAAACGGGAACTCATCGTCCTCAATAAAATCGACCTGACCATGCAGGATCTGGCGCCGATTCGCGATGCGTTCCATAGCGCCGGTCTGGAGCTGCACGCCAGTATTTCTGCAGCAACGCACAATGGCACCGATGCGCTCCTGCGAACACTGCTCCCCCTGGTACTAGCAGAACGCGCACGGCGCCAACAGGAAGAGAGTGCGCGACAAGCAGAACTCCCCGTACTCACACCGGGCACGGATGATACACGTATGGGATCGTTCCGGATTGTGCGTAACGACGATGGCAGCTTGACGGTGCAGGGCAAGCGTCTGGAGCAGCTGGTGCAAATGACGGACGAGTCTTCCGAGGGCGCGCTCCAGCGGTTCCGCGATATTGTCGAACGCACCGGCCTCAAGCGCGCGCTGCAGCGCGCAGGCATGCAGAAAGACACTCCCGTATACATCGGTGCCATCCGGATTGATGCCTACATGTAACCTACAGCACCACTCCCCACGCTACCTGGAGCTCGACATGCTGCGGGGTATCGCCGTGCTCCTGATGATCGTGTACCACGCACTCTTCGATCTGGAGTACTTCTTTGACATCGCGGTTCCCGGCGGGCTGGATGCGTGGACCATGCTGTCGCGCATCACCGCAACACTCTTTCTGCTCACCGTTGGTATTGTATCCGCCATTTCATGGGAGCACACACCTTCGGAACGGCGCTGGCCAAAATCTCTGCGCCGCGCCGCGCTTCTCCTTGCCGCAGGCATGGCGGTCTCGCTGGCAACGCGGATTGCCATTCCCCATGCACCCGTGTACTTCGGCATCCTGCACCTCATCGGCTTGAGCGCGCTGCTGCAACCGATGTTCCATCCTCTGGGTGCATGGAATGCCCTTGCAGGCATCGTCGCCCTCTCTATTCCTACGACTGCCGGATCTTGGTCCACGCTGCCGTTCGGGTTTCCGCCCTCCGGTCTGGCAAGCGTGGATTACTATCCCCTGCTCCCCTGGTTCGGCATCGTGCTCATCGGCATGGCTGCGGGGCATGCGCTGTACGTGCCCTCGCGGCATTGGCTCCTGCATATCTGCACATACATCCAGTATCCGCATTGGCTGCTCTGGTGCGGCAGGCATGCGCTCTTTCTGTATTTTGTTCACCAGCCGGTGCTGCTTGGCATGCTCACCCTGGTGCGAGCCGTATGGCGTGCGAGATGAAGCAAGAACGAGCGTTAGTGTTGCTCCAATCCATCGCCGTCTACCAGATCTGCCAACCACAGAATGTGGTATACACAGTGCGCCACCTCTTCGCGCACCGTGAGAATCAGTACCGTCCCCCGCATGCGCAGCGCTTGTACATTCTCCAGATTTTGGAGTTCTTGCATCTGTTCAACCGCTCTCGCCCGACTTCCCAGATCGATTGTTGCAATCTCCACCGTGGTGGGTATGGTTTCGCGATCTGGCATGGGCGATAACAAGAGAAAGGACGAGAAAGGATGAATTTTCCCATCGTGCTATTCTTCTGTCAAAAGAAATCACTCCCGTTACCGATGCGCAATTCTGGTGGCCCAGGCCAGGATCGAACTGGCGACACCTCGCTCTTCAGGCGAGTGCTCTACCAACTGAGCTACCGGGCCACTGCACGAGAGTATACAAAAAGTATTTGGCATATGTACACTGTTCCTGGAAAATTATGGTATTGGGGCTGTAGCTCAGTTGGTTAGAGCGTCTGGTTCGCAATCAGAAGGTCGGGGGTTCGACTCCCCCCAGCTCCACCATTACGTGTCTGTGTAAAGAGACCCGACACTTTGACCAATAGGTACGAAATTTTTAAGACCCGAGTGGTTCGACTCTCTTTAGGTTCCGGGCGAATTCAATTCAAAACAATCAAGCACGTGCCAATCAAAATGGTGCATGGAATCTCTATCGCTATGAGCATGAATCAGCCCGTTGTAACTTGCGATGTTACGCTTATTTACACGCCGCAATGCCCGATGCCAAACACGCGCCTGTAAATGGCGTTTCTGAGGATAGAGCCAGCAGCCGAGAAACTTTGCACCTTTCATGCATGGGAAAATAACGTCATTACGACTGTGCAGATGCAACGATAGCTTTTCACGCAAAAATTCCTCGGCACGTTCACGGTACTCAATGGCAGCATCCCGATCATCAGTAAACAGCATGAAATCATCACCATAGCGCAGATAATGCTTTGAACGGAGTGTATGAACAGCATACCTATCGAATTCATGCATGTAGATGTTTGCGAAAATCTGACTTGTTACATTCCCGATGGCTATACCTCTACCGAGCACCAATCGCTCTCTCTCTCTCTCAAAACGCGCACTATCATTTCCTCGATAACTGGCAATTACTTCCTTCAGTAGCCATAGGGCTTTCGGGTCTTCGATTCGCCTATTTGCAAGCGCAAGCAATGTGCGCTGATTAACGGAGTCGAAGAACTTTTGCACATCACCCCGCCAGAAATATCCGTTGCGGTTCTGTGTCAGGAAGTACTGTGTACGCTCAATGGCTCCGAGCAATCCTTTTTCTTTACGACATGACCACACATCATAGAGAAATGTTTTGTCATAGACTGTTACGAGATACTCATACAGCAAGCGATGCACAAAGCGGTCACGGATACTGGCAACGGCAATATCCCTACTCTTGGTATCGTTCACAGAGAAAGAGCGGTATGTGCCATGTTTGTAGGTCTGGTTATTAAGTTCCTGTTCCAGTGTTCTGAGGTTTGCTTCCAAGTGGAATCGAAAATGTTCCAGTTCTGCCGTGTGCTTTTTTCCCTGTATAAAGCGCGTGAAGCAATGCCAGAGAACGGGTAAACTGTAGTCAATGGACACACTTCCCATCATCAACCAGACATACGATCTCTTCAAGCAGGTTGTGCAGATCAGCGATAGCCTAAACAAGCGCTGGCGCTTCTCTCTCGGCAAGAGCATCGAGGATAGCATTCTGAGTCTCCTGTCTGAACTCATCATGGCAAAGAACGCGCCAAAGCCACTCAAGGCGGGGTATCTCATAAAAGCATGCGCCCACCAAGAGACTTGTATGTTAAAACTGCGCCTCTGCCTAGAACTGAAGCTCGTGAATGAGACAAAGGTATTCCAAGCGCAATCCACCACAGAGGAAGTGGGACGGCAGATAGGAGGATGGCTGAAATCCGTGCAGAGCAAATGAACCCCTAGCGCACCCCGCCAGCCCTGATTGTCATTGTGATTGTGGGCATTGTTCACGTTCACGTTCGCATCACCATTGTTGCGATTGGCGTAAGGGGCGTTACCGAATGAATGATGGAGCAGTATTTCTCAGCAGCACAGTCGCAACCAGTACCGCATGCGGTAGCAAGTCCCACTCAACTATGGGTTCAAGAGCTTGAAGATGATCCTTCAGGCTTCTTGTTGCATTCAAAGCCTGTAGAGGAAAGATCATGGTACGGTAGCCCCGTACCAGGCGGCTACGCCTTGGTGCGGGGTGGCTATTCACCGCTTGGGAAGGATAGTAGCCGAAAAAAATTTGTAGCGGAAGACCGCCTAACGGCGGTCTAAAGGACAAAAGAAAAGAGAAGGACAAAGGCTAAAGCCTAAGATTTAGACCCATAGCGCACCCCGCCAGCCCCGATTGCCACGGTGATAGTGGGCATCGTACACGCCCACGAACGCATCACCACTGCCGCGATTGGCGAAAGGGGCGATACCGCGCTCACGTTCCTCTGGTGTGGCTTGAATGTAATCGTAGCAATATTGATCAGTATCTGGGAACTCCACCATGTGCGCCTTTGCAATGTCTCCCTCCATGAGAGGAACACCTATCTTCTGCGATTGTGTTACAGCATTACCATTGCAGTTCTCTCTACCTACCTGTCTCTCTGCTTTTCTATCGTAGACACAGTTTGCACGCTCAGAAAGTGTTTGACCGAAAGTCTCTGCAATGCAGTACCGTCCGCCTTCTTCACAGACAACCGCAGGGCGTGAGCCTGCTTGTACCATCCTGTAGACAGCTTTGAGTTGTTCTTCGTTCTCTGTTGCTCGGAGTTTTGCCTCGACTGCTGCAAAGTCCATACCTTCCTGTACTCTGTACCCTGCTTTTCGTGTCTCATCTGCACCTTTATCAAATTCTGCCTTCAGCGCATTGATCGCTCCATCAGCCATTGCAGGAGTGAGTTCAAGAGCATCTGGTTGAACAGCATCTCCAAGCAGTTCATCCATTAGTTCACGTCTTTCTGTTTGAATTCTTGCAAGTTCTGCCTGAGCCTCTCCAAGTGCTTCTACAGCAGCACGTTCCTGTTCATCAAGATTAGATAGTTCATCTCTAATCTCATCTCTGCGCTCATCGGAGATCGCAGGAGTGGCGGTAGCCTCATCAGCAACTTTTTCTTCGGCAACAGCTTTCATAGAAAATATGGGTAATGTTAAGGTAAACATATATATGTTTGGATATGTGTCAAGCGACTCCGGGCTCAAATTACGTCATAAATTAAGCGCAGTTTCTGACCCTTTTTGTTGACTGTTACAGTCCGAGACCCGACTCATCACCTAGACCAGGAGATACAAAATTCTGGAGACCCGAGTGGTTCGAATCGATTCACCTCCACCACATGACCCCATTTCCTGGTCTCTTGTACACTTTGCATAACGCGGCCTTTTCGTGTTTTCGCTAGACAAAAAACAGTCCTTTCCCTATGATGCGCGCACTTTTTTCACCCCCGTCTTTATGGTTGATAAAATCAAGTCCATTACAGGAACTAACCCGTGGTTCGGTGTATCGATGATCCTCGTCGGTATCATCATTGGCTACGGTTTTGCTCATACGACTGCCAATGTACCGCTGGGAGGCACCGCCATCGATCCGACCGTTGTCGATGATCCTGCTCCCGAGCCTACACCCACTGCGGAAGAACGGTTCCCTGAGGTGGAAAACGTCGTAGCTGTTACGGACGATGACAACCGCTTCGGTGATGCGAATGCAACGGTGTCCATTATTGAATACTCGGACTTCGAATGCCCGTTCTGCACGCGGAACCATGCCACCATGAAGGAACTCATGGAAACCGAAGATGATATCAACTGGGTGTACAGGCATTTCCCACTGGGATTCCATGCCAATGCGCAGAAAGCGGCGGAGGCCAGCGAGTGTGCAGCCGACCAGGGCAAATTCTGGGAGTATTCCGATCTGCTCTTCGATGAAGGTGCAGAAATTGCCAATCTTGCAGTACATGCTGAGACAGTCGGTTTGAATGTGGCAACGTTCCAGAACTGCCTGGACAGCGAGCAATATGCCCAAAAGGCCAAAGATCAAATGGCAGAAGGTTCCAATTCCGGTGTCCGCGGCACGCCCGGCAATATTATTTACAATAATAAAACTGGCAAAGCTGTTATGGTCAGCGGTGCACAGCCGCTCGCCAGTTTCCAGGAGGCGATTGAGCTCGTCCGGTAAAGGAGGCACATTTGCTACGACAATCTACAACGGGGCATAGCCCCGTTGTTTTTTGCTTTTTTGTTGTTGCATTGGTATGAAAGGCTATACTAGAAACCCTTTCTTTCCAGATTCGCCTATGCGCATATTCGCCTCTGTACTTGCATGTTTTGCACTTATTGCCTGCACCGCAGTCCCTTCGGATACTCCTACGCCTGACGATACCGACGTAGACGCGGAATTACCGCAGGAAGAAGAATTCACGGATGATGATTCCGCATTGCGGGAAACACCCAACGTGACGTATGCCGGCACCGTCCGACCTGCCGGAATCAGCATCTACCAACAGGGCACGCACCGCCTCGTTCTCGACGATGGTCGTTTCGTTCTTCTGGAAAGCGATACAGTCGATCTGAATGGCTACGTCGATGAACGTGTAGGAGCCTATGGTGCGGTTCGTCCAACTGTGGAAGCCGGCGGCATGATCATGCGCGTTGAACGTGTCCGTTTGGACAGTACTACACAATCGGAGGATTCGGAGGAATCTGAACCAGACGATGAACCGCAACAGTCCGACTCGGAGCCGGAATCAGAGGAAGAACCTTTAGAGGAAGAGGAAGAGGAAGAGGAAGAGGAAGAGGAAGAAGAGCCGGTTTTGCAAGACGACGAGTCCGACGAGACAGAGCCTCCTGCTGAACAAGAAGACAGTGATACTGATGCACAACTGGAAACGGAAATCGATGTAAGTGCTGTCACGGAATACGATGCGCAGCAAGTGGAGACAATGGCTGCCGACACCTATACGGCAGACCGCTGGACGCAGGAATACTGCACCATGCATATAGGATTCTGCATTCCGGTGCACAAGAACTGGTGGTTTAAATCCTTCGGAAGCACTTCTTCCTACCTGTGGCATGTGGAGCTGGGCACGCAGCCTGTCGATGCTCTCGGTGACGGCGTCATTGTGGTCAACCTCGTTTCCGGTTCCCTTGCGGACATCGGTGCCAATGACGGCGAGGTCGTTGTCCAAGACAATGCCGCTATTGGTTTCCGCGCCTGGACCAATGACAGCCACTTCGAAATCGTGGCTCCGGCAGTACTGCAGGAACCTATTCGCTTCATTACGCAGCGTCTGCGCGAGCACGACGGTGAATGATCTGGTACACTCCAGCCGTGCAGCCGTTTCCACCCCTAACGCCGGATAGCAATCAATGGTCTACGCTGGTCGAGCCGGACAACAGCACTAAGGAACCGCAGACCGCGACAGAACGCAGGTACGCCCCGTTCTCCGAAACACTCCGCCTGTATGCGGGATGGCTTTTTGCTTGGTATGCGCTTGTCTATGCACTTGGTTTTTATTCCAGCACCAGACCGCTGCCGTTCGACATTCCCTACATTCGCGGCATGTACTACTCGCCGCTCGTTCTCTCCTTCACACTCGGGTCATTCCTCTTTCTGCTGTGGGGTTCCGTTGCAGCAGCAATATCCGCACGGCGCGCTGTCAAAATCCTGTTGGGTATCGCTGGCATTGCTGCATTCGTACTCTACCGAATCAACGTGTAGCGTTATATCCCCAGTTGCTTGCGGATCGCATCCGCTTCCTGCTGTTCGTGCTGTTTCGCATGTTCCTGCACGCTGATGGATTGCAGGTCTTTCCAATCCTGCGCATGTTTTTCCTCCAACTTTTTGAGCTGGATTAAGTGCTTGGGGGAAAGTTCGCTGAATTTGCGCTTCTCCTCACCGAGGATCTTCTGCAGTTCATCGATTTGGAACTGGCTCAGTTTGGGTATCGCCTGAATAATGCGCCATTTTTCGTCTCGCGTCAGCGAAATGCTACCGCGGAGCAAGGTGAGAAACGCCTGTTCATCGAACTGCGCTTCTGGATGTGAGGGCAGCGGAATATTCTCATTATTCAGATGCGCGGTGATGCTGCCGAAGCGGTAATCACCCACCTCTCCCAGAATGCGAATATCTTCGTCGTCATATCCCATTTCCTTCGTCGCCGGTACACCTGGGGGAGGCGGAGGCGGACCGGGATCCTGCGAAGGTGGTGCTGCCTGGTCGTCCTGTTGCTGTCCAGACTGTTGCTGTGTAGGCGGAGGGGACACCGGCGGCGGTGCGGCGAATACTTGCGACGGATCCAGACCTCCTTCGGGCACGGAATCGCCGGGTCGCGGAGGCTGCACTCCTCTTTGCGGCTGCTGTGCGCCGCCTGCCGGGTTTTGCGTATCATCTGCCATACTCACTATGGGGAATTACACTGCAAGTCTAGCAGCCGATGACTCAAGAACAACAGGAAACCTGCAAAAGGAGGATACTACTGTGGCACTGGCAGTACCCTCCTTCCTGCTGTATCCGCACCTTATTTTTCCGGACACGCGAGTATGCTGCGCGCCGCTTCCTGCGTCTGCTGGCGCAATGCGTACGTGCCGTCCGTGCGCCTGACGAGCTCCTGCCCGCTTATGCTGCGCGATTCGGGTGTGCCGAAGGCATGCTGGTCCAGACCTTGCCAGATACCCGTCTCCGGGTCCTGGTGGGTAAAGAGGGTATTCACCATGGGAAAGTGTGGGAAAGAAATAAAAAAACCCCCGCTTGTCGGCGGGGATCCCAGGTGGCGTAAGAGAAGTATTCAGCGCACACCAGACCCCCGCTGCATCATATGCATCATCATGAACATTGCGGCCTGCTGTGCGTACGGGGATATGTGCACTGCGGTCAGTGTAGGATGGATATGGATTTTGTCAACGGGCGATATGCCCGTCCGCCAAGGAACGTTCTGCCGCCCGCCGGGCGCGCACCACGAGTTCGGGGTTGAGCAATCCGCCCATACGCACTTCTGGCAGCCCGCTCTGGCGCGTGCCGTAGAGTTCACCGGGACCACGGATCTGCAGATCGATTTCCGCCAACATGAATCCCGAGTCATGCTCTTCCATGGCGCGCAGGCGGGGCGAGCGCGCCTGCTGTGGCGTCGTCGTAAAGAGGAAACAATGGCTCTTGTGTTCGCCGCGACCCACGCGTCCGCGGAACTGGTGCAGCTGCGCCAGCCCGAAGCGCTCCGACCCCTCGATGACAATGATCGTAGCATTCGGTACATCGATGCCGACTTCAATGACCGATGTGGACACCAGGATATCGTATTCCCGGTGCTTGAATGCGCGCATCGTTTCTTCCTTTTCCTTCGGTAGCATTTTGCCGTGGAGCACGGCAACGCGCCTACGGGGAAACGCCTCCTGTAAACGTGCCGCTTCCTGTTCCACGCTGCGAATTTCCGCCATCTCCTCGTTTTCCGATCCGCGGATGAGCGGGCAGATGACAAAAACCTGCCGCCCCTCTTCGATCTGGCGGTCAATGAAGTGCTCCACGGTGGCGCGGTCGTTCGGACCGACGACGCGGGTGGCTACGGGCTGCCGCTTGCCCGGTTTTTCTGTGAGGACAGAAAGATCGTGATGCCCGTGCGCCGTGAGCGCCAGCGTGCGAGGGATCGGCGTCGCTGTCATGGAGAGGAAATGCGGGCTCCCCTTCTCCTTGAGCATCGCCCGTTGCATCACGCCGAAGCGGTGCTGTTCATCCACGATGACCAGGCGCAAATCTGCAAACTGCACGCTCTCCTGGATGAGTGCATGCGTTCCCACGACCAGATCGATCGTCCCTCGCGCCAGCCCCTGCCGTATCCGCCGCGCCTCCGGCGCCGGCGTGGATCCCGTGAGCAGAGCGATAGCGGGGTGCCGCATCGGTCGCGCAGGCTTTTCCTCTGCGGCGTCACTCTGCAGAAAACGGTGGAATGCCACGAGGATGGAACCGATGCTCTGCGCGTGCTGCCGCGCGAGCACCTCTGTGGGCACCATGAGCGCGCACTGTCCGCCGCCGCTGATGGTGTGCGCCATGACCGCCGTCGCGACGAGTGTCTTGCCTGAACCAACATCCCCTTCCAGCAGACGCGACATGGGTTCCGGGCGTTCCATGTCCCGCAGGATTTCGAAGATGGCGATCTTCTGGCTGCCTGTAGGCGTAAAGCGAAGTGATGCGAAGAAGAGCCGGATCAGCGCAGGATCCATGGGTATGGCGAGGCGTTGCTGCCTGCTGCTCTGCCACTCCTTCTTCTGTTGCAGTACGGTGCGCTGCAGGGCGTACATTTCCTCGAACGCCATGCGATCGCGCGCGCGCTGCGCTTGCTCGCCGTTTTCGGGAAAGTGCAACGCTTCTATAGCCGATGCCCTGGACGGGAATCCCTCTTCCTGTACAACGGTTTCCGGCAGCGTTTCCGGCATTTTTGCAATCGCTGGCCGCAGCAGCGGCAGTTTTTCGCGCAACCACTTCGACGTGATGCATTCATGTTCCGCGTACACCGGCACCAGCCGCCCCGCGTGCACCAGCGATAGCGATCCGCATTCTATCCGCTCAAACTGGGGACTCTGTATTTGCAGCCGGCTTCCATTGCGCACAAGTTTGCCCGTGAGCGCTACTTCGTCGCCTTCCTGCAACATCCGGCGAATGTGCGGCTGATTGAACCACACCACATCCGCCCGGTCACCCTCGGCATCCGTGAGGCGCGCCGTTACCAATTGTTTGCCTGTGCGCGTACGGACGGATTTGATATCCGCCACCGTACCGCGGAACGTGCCTTTTATGTCCAACGGCGCTGTGGCCAGAGGCTGTATGGTACTGCGGTCTTCGTACGCGCGCGGCAGGTACATGAGCAAGTCTTCCACCGTGGCGATTCCCATGCCCTGCAATGCCGCAATGTGGTCTTGCGTTGTATGGAGGACCCTGGCGAGCGGCGTCTTGAGATTCATAGGTGTACAGAAGTATACCAGCAGGTATTGTCTACGTCAGCCCTGCTGCTTACCATGATACACGCGAAGATGCATACGGACGCTTGTAGCGTCAGTGGTACATAGTAGAAAGAGAAGATCGACAGAAAGCCGCTGTGCAGCACGGGACAATGTGAGTATTATATAGGGGAGAAATCGGGGCGTAGCTCAGTTGGCTAGAGTGCGTGCTTTGGGAGCACGAGGTCGCTGGTTCGAGTCCAGTCGCCCCGACCAGCCTTCGCTCGCTGCGGCGAGCTGTGTCTGGCAGAACGTTCGATGTGTGTTGTTCTAGGCCAACCACGGAATGCGCTATGATGTATATCCATGCTCGTCCGTGTCCTCACAGCATCCCGCAGTTCGGGCATCAGCGATGGTCTGACGTACGCGTCGGACACGCCCGCGGTGCCGGGGCAATACGTGCGTGTGCCACTGCGGCGGCAGATCGTGGATGGCATCGTACTCGAAATTGCCAAACACAAAGACACGCATCTCCAAAATATTAAGGAGATCCATGGAATGACCGGTAATTTACCGCTCCTGAGTGCAGCACAGATCCGCACGCTGCTCTGGATGAGCGAGTACTACCACTGCTCCCCCCGGCAGGCGCTGCAGGTGTGGTTACCCGCTCCTCCGTGGAAACATTTGCTCCCGGTCAGCGTCACGACGTACGCCCTCGCAGACGATGATCCGCACGTGCGCGGTTCGCGCCAGCAGATGCTCGTAGAGGCGCTCCGCGGCGGCAAAACGCTCACGCAGGAACAGCTCAGAGAAGAAACCGGAGTGGGAAGAGCCACCATACGGGCGCTGGAAGAACGAGGTGTGATTACGGCATCCGTGCATGCGCACGTCCATCCGCAATCCAATCGTCTGCCTTCGTGCACTCTGCCCACACTCACTCCCGGGCAACACGTTGCCTATGAGTCTTTGAAGAATGACCACCGCCCCTCGCTCCTCTTCGGTGTGACGAGTAGCGGTAAAACGGAAATCTACGCCGCACTGATCGCCGATGCCGTGGCTGCGGGCAAACAGAGCATCCTACTCGTGCCGGAAATCCTGCTCACGGAACACTGTATTGCCCGTTTTGAACGACTCTTCGGCGGCAGAGAGCACATCGCCGTTCTCCATAGCAAGCTCACACCCGCACAGCGCCGCAACGCCTGGCGTGCTATCCACGCCGGCGCCGTCCGGCTCGTAATCGGTTCACGTTCCGCACTATTTGCGCCCGCACACAATCTGGGACTCGTGATTCTCGACGAAGAGCACGAGTGGACGTACAAGAACGAACAGACGCCGCGGTACCACGCCCGGGAAACCGCGGAAATGTTGTGCAGACACGCCGGCGCCAAACTGGTCCTCGGCAGCGCCACGCCATCACTGGAAACATTCGCGCGTGCGCAGGACGCGGTGTACCACATTGCCCGCCTGCCCGACCGCTACGGCGACCATGCGTTCCCTGCTGTCCGCGTCATCGATCTTGCCAGCGTGTCCTTTGGTTCCCTCTACCCGCTCTCTCCTCCCCTGATCGATGCTATAGAGGAACGCCTGATGCGCGGCGAACAGAGCATCCTCTTCTTCAACAGGCGGGGCACGGCCACCGCTCTGCTCTGCTTAGACTGCCGCCGGCGCATCATCTCCCCTGCATCGCAGCTGCCGTATACGGTACATACACGGCGGGACGGCACGCCGTTTCTGATGGACCACACCACGGGCGCAACCGCGGATATGCCATCCGCCTGCCCGCACTGCCAGTCCGTGCGTCTCTTCGCAGCAGGAGCAGGAACCCAGCGGTTGGATACCCTGCTGCAGCGCCAATTTCCGCAAGCGCGCATTCTCCGCGCAGATAGCGATACCCTCAGGAACCCCGAGCAAATGCGCGACCTGCTTACAGCAATGCGCAACAGAGATGCAGATATCCTGCTGGGCACGCAGTCTGTGGTCAAAGGTCTGGACCTCCCCGGCGTCACGCTGGCCGCCGTGGTCCTCGCGGATATCGGTCTCTCACTGCCGCACTTCCGTGCCGGCGAGCGCGTCTTCCAGCTGCTCACGCAGCTCACTGGCAGGAGCGGGCGGGCGCAACCCGGCGAAGTGATTATCCAGACGTTCCGTCCGGATGCGCCGGAGGTGCGCATGGCGGCAGAACATCGGACAGAAGAATATCTGGAACAAGAACTCAAATTGCGCCGGCACGCGGGCTATCCCCCCATCATGCCGATCATCCGTTTGCTGACGCGGGGAGCGCATGCCGCAGAACGTGCCGGTGCGCTCACCGTTCAGCTGCGCGCGCAAGGCGCATCATGCACTGTGAGCTGCTCTCCTACTCTCTTTGGCGGCGGACGGGAATGGCAGGTACTCATCCGCGGCACAGATCCCGCTGCCTGCATAGGGAGCATCGACCTGGACGGTATCGTCGTAGACATAGATCCCATAGAGTGCATCTAAGGAACAATCTCCCGTTGCTCACAATATCCAATTGCCCCGCACACTTCTACACTGCGGGATTATGAAGCACACCATCCTCTCCGCAATTCTCTCTATTGGCCTCCTCGCGGCCACACCTGTATCCGCAGCTGCGATTCTTGGAGCCGAAATGCTCCATGTCACCGTTCCCATCAACGATGACCTGTACGCGGCGGGCGGGCAAATCACCATTCAAAACGCCGTAGGCGGCGATGCCGCTCTCGCCGGCGGTGAGTTACTGATGACCGGCACAATCGGCGGCGATGCCCACATGATCGGCGGGCGTATAGACCTACGCAGTGCCGTCGCGGACGATGCGCACCTCGCCGGAGGGGAAATCCGCATCTCCAGCACCATTGCAGATAACCTCTTCGTCACCGGCGGGCGTGTGACCATCGCAGAAGGCGCGGTAATCGGCGGCAATGTGTACATCGCAGGAGGCGAAGTGTTCCTGGACGGCACGGTACGCGGCGACGTTTTCGCGCGCGGCGGGAGGCTGCTTGTGCGGGGAAATATCGAAGGTTCAGCGGATATTGCCGTCGCCGACTTCATGATGTTCGGTTCCATCGGCGGCCCCTCGCGCATCGCAGCCGAACGGATCACCCTCGCAAACAGCGCTTCCTTCGGCGATGACATACTGTACTGGCAGCGCAATGGCGCCATGGCATTCACCGGTGCACTGGAAGACGGCGCTGCGGCAACGTACGATGCATCGCTTGCCCTGCGCACCTGGAATGTGGGCGAGCAAGTATCCGGTGCCTTTGCCGGTGCCATATTCATGAGTCTGGTGTATTCCACACTCTTCGCCGTTGCCATCATCATGCTGCTTGCGGCTGTGACCCAGACGTTCTTCCGCAACACGGCACAGTTCCTCCGGAAGCAGTTCTGGGCCAGCCTGCTCATGGGATTCCTGTACTTTGTGGCCATGCCCGTCGCTATTGTCCTCCTCTTCCTGACTGTTTTGGGCATTCCCATAGCCATCGTTCTGGGATTCCTCTATGCGCTCTCGCTCTGCCTCGCCAGACCGCTTGCCGCCCTCGTACTCGCCAGAGCTATGGAACTCAACTGGAAACGAAAATGGGGCTACTGGGCATATACCGGCGTGAGCATTTTGGCATACGTGGTCCTCTTGCTTCTTTCCTTCATCCCGTTCCTGGGATGGTTTGCCCTACTCATCGTGATCTGTGCCGCATTTGGGGCACTCCTGCACACGAAGTGGACTATCTGGAAAAAGGTGCGTTGACCTTTTGTATTTATCACTCTACACTAGAGAGTGATAATGGATATGAACCGATTCACAACAAAGGCGGCGGAAGCCATTCAAGGCACCATGCACCTTGCTGGACAGCTGCAACACCAGTTGCTGACACCGCTGCACCTGCTGCTGGTACTGCTCCGCCAGAAGGACGGACTCGTGCCTTCCCTGCTGCACAAATTGGAGCAGGATCCTGCACATATCGCGGAAACGGTGCAGGAAAAAGTAGGCGAGCTGCCCATCGTGAGTGGAGGGCAGCCGTACCTCTCCCCGGAACTCAACCGTGTCCTGCAGGACGCCGAAACAGAAGCAGGCACGCTGCGGGATGATTATGTCTCTACAGAACACCTGCTGCTGGCGCTCATGGACGTCAAAGAAGTGCAGGCGCTCCTTTCGATCAGCAAAAAAGATGTTGCCGCCGCACTCAAAGCGCTGCGCGGCAACCAGCGCGTAACGGACCAAGATCCGGAGAGTAAATACCAAGCATTGGAAAAGTACACCACGGATTTCACGCAATTGGCCCGCACGGGCAAGATCGACCCCGTGATCGGACGCAATGAAGAGATTCGGCGTGTTATGCAGATCCTCTCCCGCCGCACCAAGAATAACCCCGTTCTCGTCGGCGAGCCGGGGACGGGCAAGACGGCGATCGTCGAAGGACTTGCCAAGAAGATCATTGACGGCGATGTACCCGACACGCTGGCAGGCAAGAAGATTTTGGGTCTGGACATGGGATCGCTGCTGGCCGGTACCAAGTACCGCGGCGAGTTCGAGGACCGCCTGAAGGCCATCATTAAAGAAATCGAAGCGAGCGACGGCCAGATCGTCCTCTTCATCGACGAGCTCCACACCATCGTGGGCGCCGGCGCCGCAGAAGGCGCCGTCGACGCGGGCAACATGCTCAAGCCCGCGCTGGCGCGCGGCACGCTGCGCACGATCGGCGCGACGACGCTTAAGGAATACCGCAAGTACGTGGAAAAGGATGCCGCTCTGGAACGCCGCTTCCAGCCCGTGATGATCGAACCGCCGCAAATCAAAGATGCAATCTCCATTTTGCGCGGCATCAAGGAAAAGTACGAGGTGCACCACGGCGTGCGCATCCAGGACAATGCCGTGGTAGCCGCAGTCACGCTCTCCGACCGCTACATCACCGACCGCTTCCTGCCGGATAAGGCCATAGATCTCATGGATGAAGCAGCGTCCGTCCTGCGCATAGAGATGGACAGCAAACCGACGGAATTAGACCAGTTAGACCGGCAGATCCGGCAATTGGACGTTGAACGCGAAGCCCTCAAGAAAGAGAAGGACGATGCATCCAAAAAGCGCCTCAAAGCCATTGAGAAAGAACGTTCCAACCTCTCGGAGCGCCAGAAGGAACTGGAAACGCGCTGGCAGAACGAGAAGAAAGTGATCGATGTCATCAAAGAGTCCGGCAAGAAGATTGATGCCCTGCGCGCGGAAGCGGAAACCGCGGAGCGCGAGGGGAACCTCCAGCGTACGGCGGAAATCCGCTACGGCAGCATTCCAGAACTGGAGAAAACAATCGCTTCCTCTCAGAAAGCATTGGAGAAAGTACAGAAGGATGCCCCCATCCTGCGCGAGGAAGTGACCGAAGAAGACATTGCGCGCGTGGTTTCCCGCTGGACGGGCATACCCGTGAACAAGATGCTTAAGGAAGAGAGTGAGAAACTCACCCAAATGGAAGAAGAACTCGGCAAGCGCGTGATCGGCCAAAAGAGCGCCGTCAAAGCCGTTGCCAATGCAGTGCGGCGCAGCCGCGCCGGCATGCAGGAAGAAAACCGCCCCATCGGCTCCTTCATCTTTCTGGGGCCAACGGGCGTCGGCAAAACGGAACTCGCTCGCGCGCTCGCGGAATTCCTCTTCAATGACGAAGACCTTATCACACGCATCGACATGTCCGAGTACCAGGAGAAACATTCCGTTGCCCGCCTGATCGGATCGCCTCCCGGGTACGTGGGGTACGAGGAAGGCGGTCAACTCACGGAAGCCGTACGCCGGCATCCGTACACCATCATCTTGCTCGACGAAATCGAAAAAGCGCATCCGGAGATCTTCAACATCCTCCTGCAGGTGCTCGATGACGGACGTCTGACGGATGCCAAAGGGCGCACCGTGAACTTCAAAAACGCCGTCATCATCATGACGAGCAACATCGGTTCGGACATCATCATGCAGCAAGCACAGCAGCAGTCCGGCAGCAAAATTTTGGATGCCGTGTTCTCTGCGGATGGCGAGCTCTCGCAGATTCTCCGACAGCACTTCCGCCCTGAATTCTTAAACCGCATCGACGATATCATCGTATTCGATGCGCTTACCAGAGAGCAAATCGCGCAAATCGTGGATTTGCAGATTGCCAGGGTTGCCAGCCGACTGGAGCAACAGGGCATTCAGATTTCTCTGAGTAAGAAAGCCTCAGAGTATCTTGCACATAAGGGGTACGATCCTGCGTTCGGCGCACGGCCGCTCAAGCGCCTCATTCAAAACGAGATCATGGACGAACTGGCGCTGCGGGTGATTGAAGGGAAAATAAAAGAGGGGGATACGGTGAAGGTGGATGCGCAGAACGGTGCGATCTCACTCAAGACACAGTAGTGCGCAGGTGTGCCAGCGCAATGCCCGAAGCCACGCTCACATTGAGTGATTCCTTTTTGCCGAACATCGGTATGTGCACAATGTCATCCGACTCGTCCCGCAATTCCTGCGGTACACCCAGCACTTCGTGTCCAATGATGAGGCAGATCTGTGCGGGGGGCCGGTACTCCTGGAGCGCAACCGCCCGTTTGTCCTGTTCCAGCGCTACAATCCTGTACCGTTCTTTTCGCATGCGCGCTATGACTTCCAGCGGGTCGCGGACATGTTCCCACGCAATCCACTCTTCTGCTCCCAGCGCCGTCTTGCTGATCTCGCGCCGGGGCGGTACAGCTGTATAACCTGTGAGATACACCTTCTGCACGCCAAAGCAATCGCACGTGCGAAAGAGCGCCCCAACGTTCCAGAGGGAACGGATGTTGTGCGCCAGGAGGATGATGCGCCGGGTCATGGCAGTATTTCGAGCGTGCTCGCGTGCGGATTGGCCAAAATCTCTCGCAGGC
>Ga0172377_10001246_pt1 | contig 25320 bp, 22 predicted proteins | sample Pumphouse3metaG_FD_119749 | JGI IMG/M metagenome (GOLD analysis project Ga0172377, IMG submission 119749) | Leachate microbial communities from a municipal landfill in Southern Ontario, Canada - Pumphouse #3 metaG | ecosystem: Engineered > Solid waste > Landfill > Unclassified | place: Canada... | reverse complement strand
TTTTTCTGCCTTTTCCAAATTTTTCAGCAGCAGCTGCAGGTTACTTCCACCTTTCAGCATCGGCTCATAATTGATATGCATACCAGTGATGCTGATATCGCTAATGATAATTTTATTGCTCAATAACGATGCCGGCTCCAAACTGGCATGGAATTCTGGCAGCTTAAAAGCATATTGTTCGGAAGATCCGGGAGGATTTTCTACGGTAAGTCCCTTCATCTCCAGTGATCCTTTCAATATTTTCAGGCGAACAGATTCTATATCGACTTTTACGCCGAGTATCATAGTGCCGCCATGCCGGACTCCTCCCGCAATAATTCCATCAATAAAGAAAATAAGAGCAGTAAAGAACAAAATCAGAACCAGTAACAAAATGCCGATGATTCTTAAAATTATGCGTTTTTTATTTTTCGGTTGTGCTTTCTTCGCTTCCACACTATTAGTCGTTTCTTGTTCTGACATAATTCATGCCTCCTCTATTGTGGTTTTTGGGGACTGACTGAAACAATATCCTCAGATACAAAATATAGCAAGTTAAATTTTTTAGAATAAACAATGGAATTTGCACTTCAAACGTGTATAATTCAGATTTTGAGGAGTTTTTGATATGACAGGTTTACTATTGAACATTACCGGAAACGGCAAAGGGAAGTCCACTTCGGCATTCGGAACTATAATCCGGGCCATGGGCTGGGACTGGCGAATCGCCCTGCTGCAATTTGTCAAAGGCACAATCCAAACCGGAGAACAGCTTTTTTTCGAAAAAATGAAATCCAACCGATTTATTTACGAAAAATCAGGTTGCGGCTACAGCTGGACTCCCGGTGATCATGTCGGATACGCCCGCAAAGGCTGGGAACGCGCCAAAGAACTACTGAAAAGCAGCGAACTTGAACTGCTGGTTCTGGACGAACTCAATATCGTTCTCGCTGAAAATATGCTGGACGTAAATGAAGTTATAGATGCGCTTCAGAACCGTCATCCAAACTTGAATGTCATTATCACCGGACGCTCGGCGCCTCAAAACCTGCTGGATATCTGCGATCTGGTTTCGCGAATTGAAGCTGAAAAACATCCTTTTGAAAATGGTCTTACGGCTCGAAAAGGCATTGATTTCTGAATACTTATCATCAACGTCTTTGGTCTGTTCAAACTCCTGAAAAATAACTGTTCAGCATAAACAACATTTTCGCTGAAATTGCCATGTCATTTTGTGCGCTTAAAATTAGCGCGCGCATTATGCGCGCGAGAATTTTACAAACCCATAAAAAAGCGCAGTTTTAATTTTTTTTGAAATTTTTTTGCAAAATCTTGCAAATTATTCCAAACGTGCTAAATTAAAGTTTGAAAATCAAAAACATATCACATTCATTGTCTGAGGTTTTTAATGGTCACCGTCAACCGAAAATTATTGTCTACAGAACGCGAAAAGCTGATTCTGCAAGCGTTGGGCAATGGGGTTCGTACCATAACTGAACTCAGCCAAAGCCTCAAAGTATCCGAAGCGACAGTGCGTCGTGATCTTCAATCACTGGAAGAAAAAGGCAAAGCGCGACGCGTCCACGGAGGCGCGGAACAAATCAGATTTCCCAGAATCGAACCGCTGTTCAACGAGAAAACCGCGCTTCATGCGGCGGCAAAAAATCAGATTGCCGAACTCGCGCTCAAATTCATAGAAGACAATGATACCGTTTATCTGGACGGCGGCAGCACCGTGCAAAGACTGGCGGCGCTGCTGGGTTCGAAACGCAATTTGACAGTAGTTACCAATTCAATGACTGCGGCGGCGGAGTTGACAGAAAGCGCACACCGTCTGATAATTCTCGGCGGTGAATTCCGTGCGTTAAGCCAAACCCTGGTCGGACCGATGACTGCGGGAATTCTTGAGCATCTGAATATCAGCAAAGCATTCCTCGGTACCATTGGATTCACTGTCGAGGAAGGAATTTCCACTACCGATCCGAACGAGGCGTTCACCAAAGAACTGGTGATGAAACGTTCCAAAGAAGTTTTTCTCCTTGCCGACAGTAGCAAAATCGGACATCCGTCATTTGCGGTCAGCGGGAACATCAACAGCATTGGCACTCTGATTACCGACCCGGGAATACCGGACGCAGTAGTCAGAAAGTTAAATAAGAAAAATATTAAAGTAGTCTTTTAACCAGAACAACACAACAGAAAAAGGAACAAAAAAATGAAACCCTATCTGGCAGACGGAGTACCGAGTTTTAAAAAGCAAACCATCAAACTGAAAAGCATTCCAGCTTATCAGTACGACAACTCTCTCAAAGACGCCTATAAGGCGAAAAAAATCAGCAAGGCTGAAGCTTTGGAAATTTATGAATCAATGATGGTGATTCGCGAGTTCGAAGAAATGATTCTGAAATGCCGTACCGGCGCCTATGAAGTCATCAGCGATTACGATTATCGCGGTCCGACTCACCTTTCAATCGGACAGGAAGCAACTGCGGCCGGAGCATGTTCAATGCTCGCCATTGACGACCTGATCACTTCCACTCACCGCGGACACGGCGACTCTATCGCCAAAGGTTTTCACGCCATCCGCAGAATGAGCGAAGAGCAGCTCAAAGAACGCTGCCCTGAATTTTCCAGTCTTTCCGGTGATGCTCTGTTGGAAGCAGTGATGGAAGATCATGTTTTCCGCACCATCGCCGAACTGTTCGGCAAAGAAGAAGGTTACGGCAAAGGCCGCGGCGGTGGTATGCACATCGCGGACTTCCGGGTTGGACACCTCGGTGCTAACGCGATTGTCGGCGGCGGAGTTCCGATCGCCACCGGCGCTGCAATGGCCTGCCGGATTGATCCGGCAATGCAGAAACAGGTAGTACTCACTTTCGCCGGCGACGGAGCATATGCCAACGGAGTAGTGCTGGAATCACTGAACTGGGCGGCACAAGAACAGTTCAACGGCCCGCTGGCTCAGACCAAGAAAGGACTACCGCTGATTTTTGCCATCATCAACAACCATTACGGAATGACCGGACGCGCCGACGGCGAAGTCAACGGTGTTGATTTCCTGGCACGCCGCGCCGCAGGCTTTGACAACGACAACATGCACGCGGAAGTAGTCAACGGCATGGATATAATGGCAGTACGTGACGCCATTGCCCGCGCCCGCGCTGTCATTGCCAAAGGTGAAGGACCGGTTCTGCTCGAATTTGACACCTACCGTTATTACGGACATTCTCTGTCTGATCCGCGCAATGAATACCGCACCAAAGAAGAAGAAGCCCGCTGGAAAGAAGTCGATCCTGTCGAAAACTTCCGCAAGGAAATGATTGCGGCAGGAGTTGCTAAAGCGGCTGAACTTAATGCTATTGACAAGAAAGTTGCAGAACGCAACGCCCGCGCCGCCCGCCGCGCAGCCGATTCTCCCGATCCAGTGCCGGAAGATGTTATCAAATACATGTACACCGACACCACTGCGGAAGTCGTTCCTGAGCCATATCGCGAACCCAAAACTTTTGACAGCATCACCGTGAAACGTGATGGCAATGGCCAGATCAATTACCGCGACGCCATCAAAGAAGGTATCATCGAAGAAATGAAGCGCGACGGTCGGGTAGTTCTTTTCGGTGAAGACGTCGCAGAATACGGCGGCGCGTTCAAGTTGTCCAAGGGAATGCTCGAAGTATTCGGACGCGACCGGGTTTTCAACACTCCGATTTCCGAAGCCTGTATTTGCGGAACCGGTGTCGGCATGGCGATGAACGGTTATCGTCCGGTCGTCGAGCTGATGTACATGGATTTCGCACTGATGGCTTCAGACCAGATATCCAACCAGGCTGCCAAATGGCACTACATGACCGGTGCTTCTACCGAAGTTCCGATGGTCGTGCGCTGTTCCGTCGGCGGCGGCAAAGGCTACGGCGGTCAGCATTCACAGTCACTGGAATCGATGTTCGCACACATTCCGGGAACTTATGTCGCATATCCGTCCAACCCTTATGATGCCAAAGGTTTAATTAAAACCGCAATCCGCAACAACAACCCCGTGGTTTTTGTTGAGGGACAACTGCTTTACAACGTCAAAGGAGTAGTTCCCGAAGAAGAATATCTGATTCCGTTCGGAGAAGCCAACATCATTCGCGAAGGAAAGGACGCGACCATCGTAGTTTGGGGTCCTGCCGTCAGCGATGCGCTGAAAGCGGCTGAACAGCTCGCCGCGGAAGGCATTGAAGTCGAAGTTATTGACCCGCGCACCCTGGTGCCTTTCGATTGGGATACTGTTTTCGCTTCAGTGCGCAAAACCGGACGTTGTGTCGCCATCAGCCAATGCGTGGACATCGGCAGCTTCACCGGCGAAATTGTGTCTCAAATCACCGCAGAATGTTTTGACGACCTCGATGCTCCAGTGCTTAAAGTCGGAGCGAAAAATGGTATTGCACCGCAGGCCTTCACGCTGGAACAGGCGTTTCTGCCCAACGTACAGGACATGGTCAACGCCGTCAAAAAATTATTCTGATAGCATGAGGAAAGCAAATTATGGCAACCAAAATTCCAATTCCGAAGCTCGGACAGTCTGAAGAGACTGTTACCATTGCTTCATGGCAGGTCAAAGAGGGAGCGCAAATCAAAAAAGGCGATGTTCTCTTTGAAGTTGAAACCGATAAAGCCGTGCTCGAAGTCGAATCCCAATTTGAAGGAACCATCCTGAAAGTTGTTACTCCAGCCGGCGTTGAAGTACCGGTAATGACTACCGCGGCAATAATCGGCGAACCCGGCGAAAAGATTCCGGATGACATGCTGGCTGCACCCGCGCCACCCAAAGCACCGGAACCGGCCAAGCCGGCAGCAGCACCCGCTCCGCCTCCGACAGCAAAAACGGCAACTCCGGCGGCAAAACCTGTTCAGACTCCGGTTCAAGCTCCGGCTCCGGCGGCAAAACCTGCGGCGGCAACTACCCCAGTGCGTAAAATTGTCAGCCCGCGTGCCCGCAAATTTGCTGCCAATTACCTGGTCAACCTGAACAATATCAGCGGTACCGGCGGCGGCGTAGGTCGTGTCACCGAACAGGATGTTAAAAATTATCTGGAAACCTCCGGATACCATGACAAAAAGATTACTCCGGTAGCATTTGAGCTGGCCAAGAAAGAACAGCTCGAACTGCTCGCCATTGAAGGAACCGGAGATAACGGCAGAATCACCATTCAGGATGTTAAAGATGCCGCCGCGGAAAAACCGCAGGTCATGAACACCATGCGGAAAATTATCGCACAGCGTCTTCAGCAGTCCAAACAGACCATTCCTCACTTTTATGTCACCGTCGCAATTGACATGGGAGTGATCATGGCCAAACGTAAACTGCTTAAAGATGAAGGAATCAACCTCAGTGTCAATGCCTTCATCGTCAAAGCGGCGGCTCTGTCATTGCGGGAACTCCCGATGGTCAATGCGATTACCGACGGAAATTCTGTTATCAGACGTTCCAAAATCAACGTCGGCGTCGCGGTAAGCGTACCAAACGGACTGCTGGTTCCGGTAATCCGCAACACCGACCGCAAAGGTCTGGATGAAATTCAGGCGGAAACGGCCGAATACGCAGAAAAAGCCCGCGCCGGAAAAATCGCCCCCGATCAGCTCAAAGGCGGAACTTTCACCATCTCCAATATGGGCATGATGAACCTTGAAAACTTCATCGCCATTGTCAATCCGGGCGAAAGCGCCATTCTGGCGGTTTCATCGTCAGTCCCGACTCCGGTGGTGCGCGACGGTGAAATTGTTGTACGCGATATTATGAAAGTTACATTGAGCTGCGACCATCGGATTATCGACGGCGCACTCGGTGCAGAATTCGTAAATGCGCTGAAAAAGAAACTGGAAGATGCCGCCCTGTGGGACGGTTTAATCTGACATTACTTAAGTATTAAAAAATGCCCGGTTTTTGCCGGGCATTTTTTTTGCATTTTTGCCAATAACACAGTGCTTTAAACTTCGCGCGCGCATTATGCGCGCGCGAAGTTTAAGAAACCATTTCAGCGATAGCGAGTCAATCCCAAACGATATTTTGTTCCAGATTAAAATAAAACATCTGATATGGAAAGATCTGAATCATCGCTTCGAGTGCAGTAACATATTTACGCATTGATTTCTGCAGATCACCAACATCGGGTTTGCGGTCTTCCGGGCACTGTACATAGATCGGATCGCTGAAGTGGAAATAAATCGCTTCGGCGGTTCCCTTCAAAGCGGTAAAGACCGGCACCACCGGACAATGGCAACGGGCGGCGATCAACCACGGAGAGAGCGGGAATTCCGCCTGTGTCCCCAGGAAATTCATTTTTGCGGTACCGGAAGCAGTCACCCGATCACCCATGATGCAGACAATTTCTCCACGTGAAACGGCTTCCATGCACTCCAGTAAACCTCCGGAAAACGAACTGATATCAATATACTTGACCTTATCTTTCATCCCGAGAATAGACATTCTTTTATCAATCGGCGTATTCGGGTCAACCTGAACCAGTAAATTGACTTTGCGTCCGAAAGAAACCAGATGCGCAATAGTTGTTTGCCAGCAGCCGAAATGGCTGGCGACGAGGACAAGCCCTTTTGACGGGTCTTCCAGAAGCTTGCGCAAGGCATCGGGATTTTTTTCGATAATCGGCAACTGATGTCCGGTGCCGATCCAATAACTCAAAATAAACATCTGGGCCTGCAAGGTTATCAGACGATAAAAATGTATGCGGCGCATCAAACGTCCGGACCCGGGAAAACGTTTCTTCAGGTAAAATAGTGCCGTTTTATAAGCAGTACGGTCAAATACCGCATAAAAAAAAGTAACAAACCAGACAAAACGACATGCGTGCCGGACACCGAAAATCCAAATAAAAACTTTAAAAAAGCCGACACCGAGTCGATTGCCTCTGGAAGTACTTAAATTATTATACTCAGCCATTTTCAGCGATTTCCCCGTTGGATTCGTTGCTTTTGCATTGAATCCGATGCGCAGCTCGAAAAACCGCCAGCCACGCCAGCGTCGCGAAGAGCGGAGCTACTACCAGGCTGCCGAGAAACCATTCAAACAGCCGGTAATGCATTTCATCAAAGACCGTCCGCATACTGAGTTCAGTCAAAAAATGACCGTTGCGGAGTAAATAACCGAGTTCAATGCAGACAAATGGTGTTACCGGCGGCATAAACAGGTTCTGAATAGCCAACGCCATGATTTTATTCAATTTCATCCTCAGACAAACATAAAGGATAGCCAGCGAATGGAAGCCGGGAATCGGCAGAACCGCCAGAAAGGTACCGACCGCGGCAGAAGTGGCAAGCAACGGCGGAGTGGTATTTTCGCTGAGCAGATATTTCAGAAACTCACGCGGGGATCGGAGAAAAGAGTATTTTTTCTTTTCCTGATCGGCAACCAGACGCCTGGGCTTGAAAGGAAGAAGCCGCAATCCTACCAGATGTGTATGCAGCAGAGACATTTTGAAATTATCTTTAAACGGGCGAAAATGAGTCAGATGTTCACCGTGCGGCGCATAAGTCACTTTCACCGGTACTTCATGAAGCTTAAGATCACCCCAGATGCAACGGGTGAGAATCTCGACATCAAACCCGAATCCGCGGCAAACAAAATTGAGTCTGGACACCGCACGCACCGGATAAGCACGAAATCCGCACTGAGTATCCGAAAACGCGACCCCGGTTTCGAGTTTAACCCAGAAATTTGAAAATTTACGTCCGAAACGGCTGGATTCGGGAACATTTGGTGTGTTGAAATCGCGGCAGCCGACTACCAGCAGGTCCGGTTCGCCGTCAGTGTGTTGTCGCAACACTTCGATAAATTTGGGCAAATCTTGCGGATCATGCTGCCCGTCAGCATCAATCCCGATCAGATAATCGGCATTACGTTCGGCCAGATAACGGATGGCGGTAACAATCGCGCCGCCCTTGCCCTGGTTGCGCTGATGACGGATAACGCGAATATCAGCCTGTTCCAGCGCGGTAAAAAACTCCGGTTCCAAGTCGGTACTGCCGTCATCAATGAGCAGCACCTGTTCCATAATTGCCCGGCAAGCCAACGCGACCGTTTTGACGGTTTTGCTGTTGTTATAAACGGGAATAACACACCAGATATTCAAAGTTTGGTTTTTCACGAAAGAGCTCCCAATTGTAAATTGCGCAATTTGGAATATCCGAATTTATTGATCATGCGAAGATCCTGATTACGGCTCGAAGGAGGATAGACGCAATACCTGCTGCCTTTGAAACCTTCCAGCAGTTTCAGGTGGAGTTGTTCCTGATCAATTCCGGGAGCAAAATAGTATAACGGCACGGTGCCGTCCCAACCGGGTGGTACCGCCCCTTCCCTGCGGGCAATCTCAATTAACGGCGCGCCGTCGAAAACCCTGATACCGGGAAAAATAATGGAATAAGCCGGTTCAATTGAACGGAGATTGGCCATCCCTTCGTCCACAGTTTCCCAAGTTTCACCGGGACCGCCGAACATCACGCTGGCAGTGACGCCGATATTCATGTCAAGGAGCGTACAACAGCATGCCGCGACTTCTTCAAAAGTAAAATTTTTGCCCATTCCGGCAAGGGTCTGATCAGAGGCCGCATCCACGCCCAGATCAGCCAGTACCAGACCGGATTCAGCCATCATTTGCAGATCGCCGTCCCGAATCCCGGATGGAGTAATAAATGCGGTCCATGGAACGTTGATACCGCGCTGAATCATCGCTATAATCAACTTCTCGAAATGGCGGGCAGGATCATTGAATACGGAATCTGAGAAATAGATCATTGAATCCGGATAAAGGTTCGTTATCTGCTCAATATCACGCAACACATCATCCAGCTCACGCACGCGCATAAACCGCCCTTCCAGCATCGGATAAGTACAATAAACACATTTGAAAGGGCAGCCGCGTTTTGTTTGAAGCGGAATAATATGAGTTTCGCGATCATAAAATGAAGCAATCTCAGGAACATAAATTCCACCGTAAATTTTGTCAGAACACCGCCGCAGAATAGTTCCGCGCGGCGGCGGATTGCCGGCGGCCAAAGCGCCAACCAATTCCAGAATTGCGTTTTCCCCCTCCCCGACTATGCCATATTCAGCGCCGGAGAGTTCGAGAATCCGCTCTGGATACATTGAAAACCCAGTGCCGCCGATCACCATCGGCGCAGACACCAGCGAACGCCAGGCATGGACTACTTCGAGAATAATCTTAAAAAATTCAGAATTGTCAACGCAGCTGTCCACATTATCGAGATTCCGCATGCTGATCCCGATCAAATCGGGCTTAAAACCAATGGCAAGACGTTGTGCGGCTTCAAGGTATCCGTCCTGGCCGTAAAGCATTGGATCAAACTGCCGGACCTCATGACCGGCCTCAGATAGCACTGCGGCAATCACGCTCATGCCGATAGGATACACCGCAATCGGGTCGTCACAAAAATTGGCTGAACTCAAAAGAATCTTCATTGTGCCTTCCCGCGGTTATTTGCCCCAGCGTTTTTTATTGATTTGGAGCGGAGCGATATTTTCGCCGCGTTCCTTTTTCATTACGTCCAGATAAAGTTTAGCCATTTTGAACTCCATTGAGCAGTCGCGGTAAAAAGTATCCCAAGCATACTGATAGGCATTCTGGAGTTCGTCCACGGTCATCTTCGCAGGTTTGAAAACAACTTCGCCGGCGGTATATCTGCTCCAGTCATGATGCAGAATGCGTCCTTGTTTTTCGAGGTCATCGCAAATACTGGAGTGAGGAAACGGCGTAAGCACGGTGAATTCGGCCAGATCAAGATCTATTTCCAAAAGAAAATCCACCAGTCGCTTGATATCATCTAAAGACTGCTCGTCTGTGCCTAGAATAACCGTGCCTTCGACACCGATACCATGATCTTTGTAACGTTTTATACGGTCGCGGATATAATCCGAAGTATCAAAAACCGCCTGATAGACATACCATGCGCCAGCTTCAGCGGCCAGTTTGAGGATTTCCTCGCTGTCTTTAATCGGATGTGAAATCCATTTTTTGCCCAGCGGCGCAATCGCCCGGAAAAGATTTTTTTCCCATTGATCATCCTGCGCCAGTGAATTATCGACAATGAAAAGGCGGTTGTTTTTAATACCGCTCATCTCTTCAACCACTTTGTCAATCGGACGTGGTCTGAAACGGCGTCCGCCAAGATACGGCGTGCAGCAGGGAAAACAGTTGAAGCGGCATCCCCGTGAAGCGTGAAAAAGATCGACCATCTGAACGCCGCGATAGTTGTAAAGCTCATGCTTGAGAATATCACGACGTGCCGGACCAATCAGCGCGGTATCTGGAAAATCGCCGAGATAATTATAAACTTTCTTCAGTTTCCCGGCTTCAAAATCCTGCAATACCTGTTCCATCCGGCCTTCTGCCTCCCCGAGAAAAATACTGTCCGCATGGGTTGCCGCCTCTTCGGCATGAAGCATAACCGCGATACCGCCCAGCATCACCGTTCCGCCGGACGCGCGGATTTCATCGGCAATAGCAAATGCCCGCGGTGCCTGGCAGGTCAGCATGCATGATATCGCATAAAGATCGTATTTCTCGGTGAGATCAAGCGGTTCAACATTTTCATCACAAAAATCAATATTAACTCGTTCCGGCAGCGTTGCCGCAAAAGTAACCGGTCCAATCGGCGGCAGATTGAATTCCGGTTGATTAGGCAATTTCGGCCATTTAGGATAGATCAGTTTTAAATTCATTTCATTTACCTTGTTTCATTATGTCAAAAAGTTGACGCAAGTTTTCAGTTTCTGGAACAGAACTGCCGGACTCCAGCAACAGCGCACAAGCTTCGCCATCAATAATTTCAAGAACCAGAATTCGGTCGATATTCGCACGCTGGAAAAGTCCTTCCAGTTCATCAAGAAGAACGCCGGTTGAAGGGATTGTTTTGAGATAAAATACTGATCCCTTTATGCCAAGCGTAATTGCGGCTTCACATATCGGAGTAGTCGGCAAAGTTGCTACGAACAGAGCACTGCGTCCGAGCTCACGCCCGTTTTCGACATAATCTCTCCAATAAAGCGCATTATTGGCAGAACAACCGTTACCGTTCCACCCGACAATCGCAGTTTTTTTCGTATTTCCGCCAAATTCGGAGGCGGCCAGCAACGCACAAAGCTGTCCCAGCTTGACGCTGTCACTTCCGCGCCGGAAGTCTTCCAGATCACCTTGGGGAATCCAGTCTTCCTGTTCCATCAGTGATTTGAGCTGAAGCAAAGTGTCAAATCCAGCCAATCTTTTGCCGGAATAGAGAGTTTCAGCAGTTGATAAATTGATTAACGCGCCGGCAACAACATGACTCATGATGCAACCTCCAGAATAATAGCGCTGTTTAAACCGCCGAAGCCAATATTTAAAGAAAGAATCTTATTACCGACAATTCCTGAAACTGCGGCCGAAACCATCTTCTCAGCACCTTTCATTGGAGTTTTCAGCCCGGCCTGAGGAGGAAAAATTCCGCGTTGAGCGAACCTGACTCCAAAAATATTTTGCAAAACACCAGTCGCGCCCAGTGTGTGACCGATATTCCCTTTGAGTGAATATAGTGCGCGACTTGAACCGTTAAAAAAAGTGTTCAAGGCAGCAATCTCGGCCTGATCATTGTAAACAGTTCCAGTACCATGACCCATTATTCCGGCAATATCTTCCGGCAAAACTCCGGCCATGGTCAGCGCATCTGCAATAGCAGCAACAAGTCCGACACCGGAAACCTCCGGGGCAGTAATGTGTGCGGCGTCACAAGTTTCGCCCCAGCCCCGGATGTAGCCTTCAGCCGCTTCAGGGCAATCATCGGCGGCAAGCAATACGGCACCGGCAGCCTCACCAAGAGTAAGCCCGTCACGGTCGGCATCATAAGGGCTGGTTACTCCGTGTGAGAGCGCGCCGAGAGAGAAAAATCCTGAAGTGACAAACTCACTGCAGATATCACATCCGACAACCAGCGCATAGCGGTTTTGACCGCGGATAATTGATTCCGCAGCCATGACCAGAGCTTTTTGTCCGGAAGCACATGCGGCAGAAACCAGTAACGTGTTTTTCAAATTGAATATTTTTCCGGCACATTCCAGCAAGTTTCCAGTGGCATCAGGGTAAATTCCGCCGGAAGAATTCTCCAGAAGATCAATCGAACCTACTGTCGTCGCCAGATACAACGGAATTTCCGACGACCAAGCATCATGGCGCGATAACTGCGGCAGTAGCGCATTCAAAAGTCTTTCTGCACGGGAATTTCCTTTGGCGGAGGCAGTATCAATATCGCGGCAAATCCCTAAAGACAACCCCTTTGAATCAAAGTGGTCAGGTAACGAAAAAGACGGCTTCCCATCGAAAAAACTCTCAAGCGATGAATTTATATCGCTTCCTGCCGGAGTAATCGCGGCTGAAGCGATTATTTTGACACATTTTTTATTCATTAAAAGCTCCGGATTGCCATTTTTTAAATATCTCATCGACAAAAGGCGGAACCAGTATATAAGGTTCATGCGAGAACGCGTTAAAAAACATTTGCACAGTATAACCCGAACCGCAAATCTCACCGCTTGAATCGTTTAAAACATAAGCGACATTAAGGCGCGCGCCGTCACTCCAGTGAAGTTCCGCGCGAATGGTCAGATCATCATCCAGCAACAGCGGTTTATAGTAATCGGCATGACATTGTACAATCGGCGCGCCAATATCATATTTGCGGTAATTTTCATAAGTTAGCCCGACTTTGCGCATCAAAGCCGAATGGCCCAGTTCAAAAAAACGCGGATAATGTCCATGCCACGCAATCGCCAGCGCATCAACTTCGCTGAAGGCGATTTTGTGGGCAACCTCAATCCATACCGGTGCAGGATCACCCGGTTCTGACTTAAAATATTTCAGTTTACGTCTCATTTTGTTTCAAAAACCATTTTTATTCTGGCCGCTACACGTTCTTTCACCTGAATCGAACATGATACATTACAATGTGAATCCACTTCCGAAGCGGAAAGCATAAACTCTGCAATATCATCAGGCTTAAGCATCGTTTTAAATTTCATCTGTGCAATATTGACCAACTTCAACGGTTTGTCCAGTTGTTTTGCGGCAATAATTTCCACCAGTTGCAAAAGACAGACTCCCGGTACGACCGGATTGTCCTTGAAATGTCCATCGAAACCGCAAAAAGCGTCATCAAACTTGACCACACCGCGACAAGCGCCGTTCTCCAAAAGTTCAATTGACACTATGCGCTGCAATAATTCATTCGCAATTTTTGACATACTCATGGTTTTATTTCCTTTTCGTTCGGGATACCGCGCAGAACAATTCCGACACCGGTGTTATAGTTTTTATACGCGATTTCGGCAAATTCTCCGCGAAAATCATTCCAGGTACGATAAACAGCCAGCCAGTGCCGACGGGGAAAGTAACCCGATCTTCGTAGCGTAATACGCAGCGGCACCCCGTCAAAAACCCAGTTTACCGTTTCATCGTCAAACCTCGCATGCGTTTCGAGCAATATCGGAGTTTGGCCGCGTTGCACATTTAAGCCACGCTGTTCCGGGATGTTGCCGAAAATATTTTTCAGGTCATGATAAAGTCCGCCGAATATTTTTTCAGCCGCAAATTCCGGAATTGCCGGCGAAAATTCTTTCCGGTTCGTTTGCCCGCCGCTACCTGAAACTTCAAGTATTTTCAGTCCCGACGGATTGACACCAATAACAGAGATTTCAGCATTGCGGTCTCCAATTTTGCCGATCAATATCAACGGAAAAATATATCCGTAGTATTGAAATGTGGCGTTCAAACGAAAAACCCGCGCTGCCGAAAACGTGCGCAGATGCGTTGTCAGTTCCTGTTTAATCTGTGGCGCCGACATTGAACGTGCCGGATGTTCTTGAACCGTTAAATCCGGAGAATAACAGCCGGTCAAAAACAGTAATAGAGCACCGGTCAATGCGGCAACCGGCAGCTTGGTCGACGACTTTCTGAACAAAAAACATAACGCGGGAATTACGTAAAGTCCACAAATGCTGGAAACAACCAATCCCGCCGACAGCGCGAAACCGGTATAAAACATAATCGGATGCGCTGAAAACAGCATCGCACCGGTACTCAGAACGGATGTTGCCGCTGCCAAAAACATCGATGAAGGAATCGAAGAAGTTGTATCTTTGGAACGAACATTATGCAAAGCGAACACTCCGTAATCTACCGACAATCCGGTGAGAAGAATCAAACTGAAGCAGATAATGATGTTAAGCGGCATATCGAAAAGCGCTAACAGTCCACATAATACCAAGACGGCAGTAAAAACCGGCAACATAACTGTGAAAAAACTCACCAGGGAACGAAATACCGGCAGAATAAGCACCGTCAGCACCACTGCCGCAGTTATTAAAATACGCGTGAAACGTTCATAAAAATCCGCAGAAATCATCCGATTAAATGCTGCTCTTGATATGATTGCGCAATTATCTATCCCATGGGCTTTATCATAGAGAAAAGAAGTATTTCCCGGGGTATTCCGTACCAGAATAGTTTCAGACACCCATTCCGGATATTTTTTTATCATCCGATCCAAAACAGCCGCGATAAGTTCCGGAGGAACGTCGGCCGGCGTCATTACTGCTTGACGAATTTCAACAAAAAACGGGGTGAATAAACTTTCCGGCAATCCATGATTCCGGCATGTCTCAGCAAGTTTTGACTCTAGATAATCCATACGCTGCCTGGTCTGCGGAGTCTGCCAGGTTGCAAGGTTATTCTGCCTGGTTTCTGCGGCAGGCCAAAGCGCTGATGGCACGAATGCTTCAATCTGCCGGCTTTTGAGTAAATCGCGCCATTTGCCGGATTCGGCAGCAACCTCGTCAACCGATTTACCGGTAAGCACCATCATGGTCGGAGCTGATGACTTGCGCCATTGACGTTCAAAATCCTGTTCAGCGTCAAGCACTGCGGCAGAAGTCCCGTCTAACACATTGAGACTGAAATCTTTTCTCAAGTCTTTAGCCAGCCACGCGGAAAACAATACCGCTCCAACCCAGATCGAGATAATGATTCCGGAACTGAATGTGGTAGGAGAATATTCCGCACATTGAAAGCGTTTAACCGGGCGGTCTTTCTGAAGAGTCGGCAAAAGAAAAAAAGCTAGTAGAAAACTGATCATCAACGAGGCTGAAGCGAAAATCCCTAACTGCACATAAGCGCCGATACCTGAGGTTACCAGCATCAAAAAAACACACGCAGAAGTAAATGTCGACAAAAACATCGGCAGAAAAATCCGCCCGAGGCGACGCACGCGGAATTTACCGCTGAACGCGGTATAAACATGAATCCCCTGGTCTACAGCCAAACCGAGAAGCGCACATCCGACTCCGATAATGAACAAACTGATATTCTCAAATAACAAAGCCATCACGCCGGCAACCAACACCGAAGCGCAAACCGGAATTGCCGGAATCCACATTGCACGAAAATCACCTTTATAAAGCAGCAAAAAAAGTATTCCAAGCAGGAAAACCGAAAGCAGACTGATCCGGACAATATCGCTTTTGATGGTTTCTTCATTGCCGATAGTATGATTTAACGGAGAAATAATATTTACCTTCACTCCCGGAGGAATATCCGACCATTGTTCTTTCAGTAGCCCCAATATTTCCCGCGCGCTCCCGGCGTCCCCGATTTTCAGCGGATTAAGATCAATGATGACCGCAGCCCGGGAAGCATCGCGGTTCGCCAGAAAAGCATGTCCCGGCGATAAATCCATCCCGGACAGCTCACCAAGTTTTTCCAGTTCGGTCAAAATATTCAGACTGAGCCCAAAAGGATCACCGCGCAGGCGCGACACTACGCCGGGAACCGGCATAGCACTCTGCCGGATAAAAGAAGCAACCGCCGATTTTGGGTCAACGGCATCCAAAATTGCAGCGTTATAAAGCTGCGGAATTACTTTTATAAGTTGTTCAGGCGAAGCTCCGGCAATAAAATCAGACAAGCGAAAAGTCAGCGAATTGACAAAATGAAGTTTTCCAATTTTCTCGACCAGTCCATCAAGCCATGACGCGATAGCGGCAGCGCCGTTCGGGTGTCCGGTGTCAAATTCCAGCACAATGGTATTGGCGGCCTGACTCCGCTGCATTGATAAAAATGCTTTGCCGGCGTCGGAATCTTCTGAAAAAAGGGTTCTAATATCATTCCCGTAATTGCCCCAAAAAACAGCAGAAAATAACGCCGGTAAAAGCAGTAAAATACCTGCAAACCAGATAATTTTCCGGCGTCGCAAAACCCGGATAGCTGCTTTTGTAAAAAACTTCTCTATTTGGGCAGCAATATCCATTTCTCTTCCGGTATATTCTGGTTGACAAAGGTATTGTTATACTCAAAATGCAGAACATCGCCGTTGCGTTCAAAAAAAGTCATTTCCGCTATCGAGTCATATTTGGGAGAAAACTTTATCTCCGCTTTGGCGATAAATTCCGCAAACATTTTCTGCTGGGGTACAAGTACTAAAGTGTAATCGTCCTTGACTTCGATTTGAAAATTATTTTTCAGTTTTTCGAGATCGCCGGACATCCATTCCGACATGCTGGAATATAAGAATTTAAGCCAGGGAAAACGGGTGGCTGAAATCGTTATAACCTTGCCGGTTTCAGCATCCCATTGCCGAAGCGAATCCTCCGAAATAATTGAGATACAGGACAGCGGCGACTTGGCATGCCAGAACAGACGTCCATTTTTTTCCAGCGCCATCGCACCGGTTATCTTAAGACTCAAATCCAGGCTTTTAATTTTCCTGGTTTGAATATAATCCGCCTGAACAGTGCGGATTTCTGCCAGCGGGGCGAGACGTTCCGAGAACATTTTCAAGGCGTCATCGTCCGCCCTGCTTATCGAAGCGGCCAATAAAATTATCAGTGGAATTAGAAAACGCATACGGTGATTTCCCCGTCAGCGCAGATTTTATTATGCTGTTTGACGATACTGAATTTAAGCGTATGCCAGCCTTCCATGGAATTTTCTTCAGAAAAAGCAATCACCAATTCATCATCGACATTGAGATCATCATGAATTTTGATTTCGTGACCGAAAGCCAGAAACCCCGGGCGTATTTTGCCGTTAAACCTGAAGGTATCAACCGCAGCCCCGGCTTGGGCGACAATTTCGGGAATCACTGCACGGTCAAGTTTTCCTGAATCATCAAGAAAACGATTATCTTTTCTTACTTTCATGCCAACCTTGGAGACTGGACCGACTTCGATAATCTGTTCCACCATCGCCATCGGCGGCTGGTGGGGAAGATAATTCGTCGCCGCGACTGGAAGCGAAACAATCTGGTCAAGTTTATCCACATTCCGCCAGCAAAGCGGATCTGAGGCAAGATAATCTCCAGTCAACTGATAAGCAGCGCCGCGACAGCCGTAACAGGTATCGAGTTTGTCGCAGTTTCGGCACGGGCCTTTGATCATGTTGCGATAATTTTTCAAATCCTGAATAACATGACTTTCTTCCAGTATTATCCGCAATGGACGTTCGGCGATATTGCCGATTTTTTTGTCGATTCCCACACAGGGAAAAACATCGCCGCCATAGTTTATCAGACATGAATAAGTATTGCGAAGACATTTATCTCCGACCAGCGGCGGCTGCGGTTGCCAATCATAACCATACTGGCGGTCAATTTCGCTGATTTGTTCAAAAATATCTTTAATAACCAATGAGTCAACTTCCAGATATTTATTATCCAGCAACCGGCCCTGCGGAGTAATCATTTCAAAATATGGGGTGATTGCATTCTCACGCAAATATTTCCATAATTCGATAATACCATCGAGATTTTCCGAAGAAATAACCGTGCTGGCGGCCAGCATATCCGGACTGTTGAAGCCGGCTTCTTTCAAAACAGTGACTGCCCGCTTCGCGATGGACAAAGCATTTTTAATTCCGGTCAAACGTTCCTGAATCTCAGCGTTCAGCGAATTAAGTTTTACCACCACGCGACAGCCGTATTTGAAAAACATCGCGGCGTTTTCCGGATTGACCAGTGAACCGTTAGTAAATATTTCCGCGCCCATTCCAAGTTCAGTTATCAGCTTAATCCGTGCTTCCAAATCTTCGAACAACAATGGTTCTCCGCCGATAATCACAATTTTTCTGGCGCCGAGCTGCGCAGCCTGCCGGATCGCTGATTCCGCTAATTCTGCCGGAAGGATGTAATCCTGTCCACCCTGGTCTGCCGCGGCATAACAATATGGACAATTATAGTTACAATTTTTATTGAACTCAATTTCCATTGACAGCAAACAATTTTTTTTTGCCGCGTCCCGGATTTCATCTTCTGAAATCTCAAATTTTGAAATATCAAACATTTTATATTCTGCCCTGCTTCATAAATTATTTTTTCTCAAATCAAAAAAACGTACCGGCTTTCTGGATTTGCCGTAAATACGTGACTTTGCCCGTTCTTCCGAAATCGTGTGAATCGGAACGTGAAGCCGGGTTTTCGCGTAAAGCAGCTCTGCCACTTTGAGCGATTTAGCATCACCATGGTGAAACGAGACAAACATTTCAACCTCATCAGAAAGCGCATCTCCACCCACTTCCATGTAATAATCTGAAACGCCATCAATACTGTCAAGAGTAGTGAAAAAGGCACTTGGAAAAAGTGTCGTACCCTTGATTTTCAGCATCTGGGATTTCCTTCCGATAATCGGGCCGATACGTGATGTCTTGCGGCCGCACGAACATGGTTCGTCAATCAGAAAAGAAATATCGCCGGTTCTGAACCTGACCAGCGGCATTCCAGTAACTTGTAATGGCGTCACAGTAACCTCTCCGGGTTCTCCGGCGGATACCGGAACACCATATTCATCCAATATTTCCACAATCGCCAGATCAGCTGGAGGATGACCACCGCTCCTTGCGGAACATTCGGTAAAACTGGTCACAATTTCCGAAGACGCATAGGTCGAATAAAAACAGTTTGGCCAGATTTCCTGCAATTTTTGCCCCAGCGGAGTCAGACCCATTTGGCGATTTCGCACCGGTTCGCCAATACAGACCAAGGTATGGATTGAACTGCAATCAATTCCGGTATCCTGAAGATATTTTCCGAGTTTGGCTAAAAATGAAGGAACTCCGACAATTGCTCCCGGACGCTCAGTTCTGATAATTCCGGCGTGACTCTCCAGGGTATTGATGCCGTTGCGGATTGCCGCCGCGCCCAATTTTACAGCGCCGCTGTAATATGCCAGACCGGCGACAAAACAGCAATCAATCGTACAGGTCAGCAGGACTTTGTCGGCAGGAGAAATTCCGGCGGCGACAAAACCAAGCATATCGTTATAGGCCAGTCGGTCGATATCGCCTTTGGTATAGGCTATCCGGCACGGCTTGCCGGTAGTACCGCTGGTGAAGCAGATATCGGCAATGTCATGCTCTGAAACTGCGGTAAATTCATCATTATAAAGCGCCAAATCCTGCTTGGAAGTGGTCGGCAGTTTTGCGAGTTCTTCAATCGTAATATCTTCATCAGCAAGATCTGCTAAAGTTTTTTTATAGTATGCCGAATTTTCACGACTATAGCGAATATGCTCATTCAGCAATTCAGTCTGGCGCAGGACAATGTCCGCCCTTGATAGAAATGAAATATCGTCTTCGGCCTCAAATCTGGTTTTCATGGTCAATAAGTTTATCCATTTTTGCGGTTTCTTGTTGAATTATATCCTTGATTTTATTTTTCAGCACAAACGCTGTCGGGCACTGCATAATTTCGTCATTTTCAATAGCTTTTAAACGGCGGACCATAATTTTACCGCCTTGGGGAAACCGAAACTTCCGGTCCGGCAAATATTCATTGCCCACTATTGCGCAAGGATATATCAATGCGCCGGTATCCATTGCCAGTTTAAAAATCCCACTGTGAAAGTGATTCATCACCCGCCCGTCAGACCGGGTTCCCTCCGGAAATGCCATTACGGAAACGCCGCGTTTAAGCAATGACGTAATATGCGCCTTGGCTGATTCATAATCAATTTTTGTGGCATCAATATATTCACAACTGCGGGCAAAATAACCAAAAAAAGGAAGTCGCATCGGCCAGCCGTTAACTAATTGAATCGCTGAAATACCGAAAATCGACATCAGAAAAGGGTCAGAAGCCGAGCGATGATTGAAAATATAAATCCCGGCTCTCGTATCGCCACCCGCCAAGTCTTCATACTTCGCCACAATAAAAGGACGTATCGCGATGTGTATCATCGTCTGACCGTAATAAAGTATGACATAACGCATTATCTGCCCGGAAATTCTCTTCGGACAAAACAGCGCCACCAGATATACCCAGATGGCGACACTGCAATAGAGCACCGTCCAGAAAAGCATCGATAGATAAATAAAAAAGGTCAGAGATATGCGCTTTAGTTGTATCACTCTTTAATCCGTGACAAATGTAATTTTTATATGTTTAATATATTTATTCTTAACAACTTAACAGTATTTACCCGCACAGCTTATCGGAAAAAGTAACATCTTACTGCTGGCTCAAACACTGTTATAATGGTACATATTGACTGGATCAGTTTATGATTTTTTCGGCAATATCGGGATTTTCCAATGCCAGTTTTTCAAACAACGTATATATATCATCAAGTGTCCGGATCTGCCGAATCTGTTCGTTCTGACGCAACGGAATCTTAAATTTGCGTTGCAGTCCGGTAATCAGATCCACAATATCCAAACTATCCAGTCCGAGATCTTCAAAAATCTTTTTATCCGGGGTCAATTCTTCTTGCGACAATTCAAATTGTTCAATAAAAATTGAATTGACTAGTTCGATAATTTTTTCCCGTGTCATACTGATGATATCTCCTTGGATATTGTATTTTTAAACAAACTTGCTTAAGATTTGTATTGCCGGCTATTCTACTGAATTGCGTTTCAGAACATAATCGTAACAGACTGGAAACTGATTTTCTTTATTTGAGAACAACCGGCATGCAAACTAAAATTTAAAATATACTGGATAAAGGCCTTATTTTCAAGCTTTTTCAATGCAAATGAACAACTTATGAACGTTGATAACCGCGTAAAACCAGCACCGCATTGACTCCTCCGAAGGCGATACAATTTTTCACCACTGTGCGCAACGGCTTGGAACATGGTTTATCCGGCAGGAATATTCCTTTGCAGTCATCGGCCTGATTTTTCAGATTCAAGGTTGAAATTATCGTGTCATGTTTCATCATCTCAAAAATTGCCGCCAGTTCAATCGCGCCGGAAGCGCCAAGAGTATGTCCCAGATGTCCTTTCAGACTGGAAACCGGCACGGCAGCCCCAAAAACCCGGCGAATGGCTTCAGCCTCCTCTTTATCTCCGGCCAAAGTACTGGTCGCATGCGCACTGACATAATCAATATCAGCAGGATTTATTCCGGCATCCGCGACAGCAAGCCTGATACACTGTTCAATTGAAACATGATCAGACTGGCTGATCTGCGCACCGGTACAATTGGTGGCATATCCGGCGAGTTCAGCCAAAATTACCGCGCCACGCTTGAGGGCATGTTCGTATTCCTCAAGAATCAAAATTCCGGCACCCTCGCCGCAAACCAAACCGCAGCGAGCTGCGTCAAAGGGACGAGAAAGCTTTTCTGCCGGCAGATTTTCGTTCTCCGCCAGCGCGAACAACTGTTGAAAAGACCCCGCGACTGTCGGCGTCGCTTCATCCGAACCACCCGCAATTATCACGTCCTGTTTGCCTGATTGAATTTGTTCGAAAGCCAGACCGATCGACTGTAACGCGGAAGCACAGGCGGAACATGGCGCGAGCTGAACTCCGCTTATGCCGAAAAGATTGGCGACATTGAAACTGGAAGAATGTGAAACGCAACGAAAGAACTGACATGCCGAAAGATCGTCAAATCTTTTTTCGATAATCGCCGCGGTCGATTCAACTATACTGCTCGAACTCCCCATGGTCGAACTGATCACACAACCGGTTCTGCCGTTAGAAAGAGTAGCTTCATCCAGTCCGCTCTCCGCCACCGCCTGCTTGGCTGCCAGCGCGGCAAACAATGCGGCATTACCCATTGAGCGACGAAACCGGCGATCAATTTTTTTCACTGCCTCCTGATCCAGAGTAACCGGCGCGGCGGCAATATTAATTTTACCGAAAAAACTTTGCCATTCCGGCATATATCGCGCCGCGCTTTTGCCTGCGGCTAATGAGTCAAAAAGTTCGTCGCGCCGATTTCCCAGCGCACTGACCACTCCTGCGCCAGTTACAACTACTCTTTTTTTTTCCATTTATGCTCCTGCGACTTGATTATCATTTCAGATCGGTTTTGATTTTTGTACTCGTCAAAAATAATTCGTCTGACTGAAATATTCAAGAAAGCATCTCTTAAAATTCGCGCGCGCATAATGCGCGCGCGAATTTCAGCGGTTAATTATCAAGGTTATTTCGACGCAGAGATTTCTTGTTTGAATGTTTAGTCTTGGCTTCAAGACGACGTTTCACGGAGGCGCGGGTCGGTCGGGTAGCATGGCGGACTTTCGGGGTGTGGAGTGCTCCGCGAATCATCGACAGCAGCTGCTCACGCGCAACCTCACGGTTCTGGAGCTGACTGCGATGTGTCTGGGAAGTGACCATGAGTACTCCTTCTGCCGTAAGTTTTCCGGACAGGCGCGTTATCAAACGTTCTTTAACCTCATCCGGCAAAGACGATTCTCTGATATTCCAGCGCAACCGGACTCCGGTAGAAACTTTGTTGACGTTCTGTCCGCCCGGTCCGGCAGCTAAACAGAAGGTTTCCTGCAATTCCTCCATCGGCAAAGTTATTTTGCGACCGTTAAAGTACATGTTGCTTATTTTGAGTGAGGTTGAGTATTGGATACGGAACTTTTCGGAGCATCACTCTGCGCCGGACTGCGAATTTCGGCGGTTCGATATTCGTAGCCTCTGAGGTGGGCGTGAAGCGATTCAAACCCGCCATTGCCCCACAGAATCCCCATCAAATAAAAAATCAGCTGGACCACACCCCAGCCGACATACATCATCATAAAAACACTGCTGGTCTTGACCCATTTCGAACCGAAAGAGTGCATAAACCAGAACCGCACCAGCAGCCAGATAATGACCAGCCCGCTTAAATTGATTATTCCCAACGCAATTCCCTGATAGTTGTAGCTGATGATAAACTCAACCAGCGCCGAACCTTCAATTCCGCTGGTGATATTGAAAAGGCTGATCAACCAGATAAACGGATAGGCGCAAAAGAGCAGAAACCATAACGGAAAACCGTGGATATTGGGTTCGCCCAGCTCAAAATCTTTGCCGATGCAGATAATTGTCGAAACCGCGATTAACAGCGCCATCAGGCCGCAGAGAACATCCCATTGCCGCCTGGCTTTTCTTTTAGTTCCCGGCGAATCACGGTGCGGAATATAGAGCAGATTGTGTTTAGGCATGATATAATTCCTCAGTGATTTTTTCGTTCGCCAAGACCGACCCGTTTGACCAGCAGATAAGTAATATAGCCGATCGCCACCATCACCAGCACCAACGCACTGTACGAATGCGGCCACCAGATGTGCCCGGTCATCATTGTAAATTCAGACATTCCGCCAAGACCGGTAATCACACTTAACGGCATAAAAACAACGTTGATGATTGCCAGCTGTTTCATGATTATAGCCAGGTTGTTGCTTACCACCGAAACCCGCGCGTCAGACATGCCGGTCAGAATCCCCGCATAGATCCCGGCCAAATTGTTGCATTGTTTGTTTTCAACCGTGATGTCATCCAGAAAATCTTCTTCATCTTCGGTAAATCCCAATTTTCTGGAATCGGAACGCATCTTAGCCAAAAGCATCTGATTGGCGCTGATGGCGCTTTCATAATAGGTCAGACTCTTCAGAAGCGTAAACATATTGACCAGCGCTTTGTTGGTCACCGAAAACTCGATTTTATTCTCAATTTCATCGGAAATAGAGCGGATAATGCGCAGATGTTCCAGAAAATGATGGGTCGAATGATAAAGTAGCCGCAACAGAATTCCCGGTATCGAATTACCACGCAAAGGCATTTTTCCGTGTTCAAATATGTACATCGGTTCAGCCTGAAGAATGATAGTGCGGTCTTTAAATAGAAAAACCCCGAGCGAGGCCACTCTGAATTCGAGGTTGCGGTCGCCCTTGTAATTGCGCGGCTGTTTCATAATTACCGCGACATGTTTTTCCTCATATTCGATACGTGAGATTTCGTCGTCGTCGAGTGCGGAGTAGAAAGTATGCTCGTCAATGCCGCACTCTTCCACCAAATGGCGCTTGTCGTCTTCGTCGGGAGTGGTGTAAACCTGAATCCGCCCCGGGCGCTCCGGCTGACATTCGACGATGCGTCCATCTATAATGTCGTAACTTTTAAACATAATTTATTCCCCTGATTCTGTTTTAAATACAGCAAAAAACGCATATGCGTTCTTTGAGAGACGGGAATGAACCGATAATTACGCGCGGGGCTGCCGATTGGCGGTGTTAAAAAACAACGTTCAGCTAATAATCATCCGGAGAGCAAGCAGTTTTCCGGTTGATTCAGCATCCCCACGCAATCGCGGCCCAGGGTCGTCGCTGTTTTTTTGTTTTTTCTGCTTCTTTTCCATGATGTGCTTTTCCATGATTACTGATTCGGAACTATTCTGTTTAAAATAGCAGAAAAAAGGTACTTTTCAACAATTCAGAAAATTAAAAACTGCGCTTTTATTTTTATGTCAAACGCGCCCCCCCTCCATGCCTCCAATTGCGTTTAGTTTGACAAAGACCAAGGGGCGCAATAAGTCTACTCCAAATACAGGCAAAGCAATTTCACTAATCAAACCTCCGGCGGTGAGCCCGATTTTCGCTAAAATTTCAACTGCGTTTTTTAGGATTATTCCCAGCAACAAACTTCATCAACAAGTTGAAGGTTTTATCGGAACGTCCCGGCTGGAAGGATTTTTTCCGTATTTGCCGGGTACTCGATAAATTCCGGAGGAAAAACAAAAATCAGCCTGGCATCAGGAAATTGTCCTGCCCACTCTGCCGCGTTCCCGAAAAAATAAATCCGTTCCGCAGGATATTGATGATTCCCGGGTTGCAACGGTAGAATATATCCGTCTTTAAGAAATGGCAACACGGTTTTGAGCCGCCATTCTTCGTCATACAGCACCAGCGGCATGTCCTCGCCCGGCTTGATTACAAAACCTCCTTTTATCCGTGGCGTGTCGGAAGAATAGAACAGAAATGAGGCCAGAATCAGCATCAATGTTATTGCGCCGGCAATCGCCGGGCGTTGCCAG
>Ga0172377_10001244_pt1 | contig 25339 bp, 18 predicted proteins | sample Pumphouse3metaG_FD_119749 | JGI IMG/M metagenome (GOLD analysis project Ga0172377, IMG submission 119749) | Leachate microbial communities from a municipal landfill in Southern Ontario, Canada - Pumphouse #3 metaG | ecosystem: Engineered > Solid waste > Landfill > Unclassified | place: Canada... | reverse complement strand
TTTGGCAATTAGACTCAAGGACAAAAAGCGTAACGGCCGCCGAGACCTTCTGCTGGCAGGCAAAAACATCGTGTTAATCTTCGACAAGACCTCGACAAGAACGCGCTGTGCGTTTGAGGTAGCTGCTTTCGATGAAGGAGCCCAGGTAACGTTCCTTACCAACAGCCAGATGGGAAAAAAAGAGTCGATCGAAGATACCGCAAAAGTACTCGGGCGATATTATGACGCAATCGAATATCGAGGATCCGACCAAAAGCTCGTGGAAGATTTGGCTGCCTATTCGGGTGTTCCTGTTTATAACGGATTGACCGACGACGATCATCCGACACAGGTACTCGCCGATTTTATGACAGCTATGGAGCATATCGACAAACCGTTACATAAAATGAAGCTCGTTTATATCGGCGATGGACGCAACAATGTTGCGAAAGCATTGATGATCGGTGCTGCAAAAGTCGGTATGGCATGTACGGTTGCATCGCCTAAAGAGCTTACTATCCCTTCTGAATTTCTTGCCGAACTCGCCACAATATCAAGCGATACTCATAGCGATATTCGATGTACAGTCGATCCTTTTGAAGCTGTTAAAGACACCGATATCATCTATACCGATGTCTGGGTATCGATGGGAGAGGAAGCGAAAACAGCCGAAAGGATACAATTGCTTGAGCCCTACCGTGTTACCATGGATCTGGTAAAAGCATCTGGTAATCCCGAGGTGATTTTTGAACATTGCCTGCCAAGCTTCCATGACACAAACACTGCAATAGCGGCCGATGTGTACCAGCGTTTCGGTTTGAAAGAGATGGAAGTGACCGACGAAGTTTTTAGAAGCAAACATTCGGTGGTTTTCGATGAAGCCGAAAACCGTATGCACACCATCAAGGCTGTTCTTGTTGCGACGCTGTGCCCCTTTGAAATCTGATTATAATCGTACGATGAGTCTCCGATAGAATTCGATACCCTTTGCCAGATTGTCTATCGACAGTCGTTCGTCGTTGGCGTGCATTCTTCCTAGTTCGTTCTTATCCATAACGAACGGGGAGAATCTTACGACACAATCGGAGACCTGTTCGTACCATAATCCATCAGAGCCACCGGTCATGATGTATGGACAAACCACCGCATCGCTAAACGTCTCGCGAATGGCGCAGAAGAACGGTTCGATATTCGGGTGTTTCGAATCGGTTGCTTTTGAAGCAGGGCTAGAAGAGGCGACCGCTACCTCTATCTGCTCGTCTTTCATGACTCTTTTCATCCAATCGATCAATTCTTCCAGCTGTGTATCGCACAACATTCTGATATTAATATTCGCTGTCGCTACTGCACCTATTACATTCGGAGCATCGCTGCCGTGCACCATAGTGGCCGCCAGTGTGTCCCGAATCAACGCATTCATCGTCGAATTTTTGGAAAATAACGAAACGATAAGAGGTTTGAACAAATTTGGATTGTACAGGACTGTTGCTATCGGTAGCGGACTTTCGAGAGCCAGAGAGTGCATCATGGCCTTGACTGGAGCGATGAACCGTGCTGGTCGGCGCTTTTGTTCGATACGATGGATCGCGCGGGCAAGGCGGGCAACCGGAGTAGGATGCTCGGGGGTACTGGAATGTCCACCGTGACCGCGGTAGGTCAGTCGTACATCGGCATAAGACTTCTCCGCCATCCCTACTACGGCTACCGGTTGGGTGAGCATCGAAAAAAAGCCTTTGGCTACAGCCCCGCCTTCGTCGAATACAAACGCAAATCTGCGATGCTCATCAAACAATGTTTGCGCAATAATCTTCGCACCATTCTCACCACGGATTTCCTCATCGCACCCGAGTGCAATCCACAGCGATCTTTGAATGATAACACCTTCTTTCAGCGATTGCTCGACTGCCTCAAGCATGGCGATCAATTGCCCCTTCATATCAAAACTACCCCGACCCCATACATACCCGTCCGAAATGTCTTTTCCGAAGGGACTGTGAGTCCATTGTTCTTCCACCGCAGGAACCACGTCTTGATGAGCGCAAAATAAAACAGGTTCGGCATGAGTGTCGCTTCCTTCCCATACGAATACAAGATTGTCAGCTGAGATCTGTCGAACAGTTAGTTTGGAATGTATTAGCGGGTACGCATCTCTAAGAACATTCCTGAATCGGGTGAATTCACCAGTATCGACCATAGCCCAATCTCGGCCCCCGATTGTTTTACAGGCGATTGCTTCAGCCAGATGTACTTTGGCTACTTCACGATCAACTGTAATCTTTGGTAAATTTTTTGATTCAAAAAATTTATTGTGCTTGCTTTTAGCAATCGCCGTTCTTATGAGAGCAACTACTACCACTGATACCGTCAGCAGACCGACTAACAGAACTATCCATCCGACTATCATGAAATGCGCTCCTTTTTCCTTATTGCGTAATTCTATAGCGTATTTGACGTATTCATGCTATAGTGTAGCACATATAAGAACGATTCGAGAGGTCGCCGACAGAGAGTATGCCAAAAAAGATAGATCATGAAGAAAGAAAAGTAAAAATTCTCCAAACAGCGCTGAAGGTATTCGCCCGTGAAGGCTACCGGGACTCGAACCTTTCGCTCATAGCTACAGAATGCGGGATTTCAAGACCGACCATCTACCAGTACTTTAAGGACAAAGAACAGATCTATTACTACGCTGTAAAATTAGTCACCGGCAGAATGTTTGCCAAGTATGCCGATTATGCCTGGAATACGGCGGATTCGGTACTTATCCGCATCAACACCATCTGTAACGATATCATCGATATGTCTAAGCAGTATCGAAATGAGCTAACCTCGCTTATGGATGTTATGCTCCAGCTTAAGAAAGAGGGTATGGATTTCTCAGACATCATCTTTCGAAGGACTGCGAAACTACATATTCTCTTCAAACGCCTATTGCGAATCGGCATCAGTAATGGACAGGTTCGCTCTTGCGACATCAATAAGATTACGCAACATCTGGTGATTCTACTGGAGTCGTTCTGCTTCCAACTGGCATTTCTTGATGCCTTCGATGCGGTGGGAGCAAAAGAGGTCGTGGCAAACTACATGACGTTGCTCGAACCGACAACCCATACCCAACTTGCCTGACCGAAGTATCCAACTCATTTGCCGCCTGCCTCTTTAATTGGGTATATTCTCTTTGCGTGCCGATCATACTACTTGTGAGGGTTGATCAATGAATTTCGACAAGATGACCATTAAATTGCGCGAAGGAATCCAGAGCGCTGATTCTCTTGCGCGCGAATATCATAATCCGCAGATTGAAAGCGAACACCTGTTTCTTACGCTTTTACAACAGGAAGACGGTTTGTTCGGTCCTTTATTCGACCGCCTCGGAATCCCTAGAAGCCAGCTCGAGAATGAAGTCGTCAAACTCGTAGAGAGAATGCCGAAGACATACGGGCAATCTGGGCAGAGTTCGCTCGCTCCAAAGCTTGCAGAACAATTGTATGCAGCAGAAAAACAGGCTTCTTTGTTTAAAGACGAGTACATTAGTGCGGAGCATTATCTGTTATCAGTATTAGCAGACGACTGTCCGTTGAGCCGTCAGTTGCGTTCCTTGGGAATCAATAAGGATAATGTCCTTAAGGCACTTCAGCTGGTGCGCGGTAATCAGCGCGTTACCGATGAAAATCCGGAAGGCCGCTACCAGTCTTTGGAGAAATATTGTAAGGACATGACGGCTTTGGCACGATCGCAAAAACTCGATCCTGTCATCGGTCGTGACGATGAAATTCGGCGTGTCATGCAGGTTTTGTCAAGGAGAACAAAAAATAATCCGGTACTTATCGGAGAACCGGGAGTGGGCAAGACAGCAATCGTAGAAGGGCTTGCACAGCGAATCGTTGCAGGCGACGTTCCCGATTCTCTCAAGGATAAGAGATTACTGGCGCTGGATCTCGGAGCATTGATTGCCGGAGCAAAATTTCGAGGTGAATTCGAAGAACGTTTGAAGGCTGTCATCAACGAAATTGTTAGCTCCGAAGGGTCTGTCATCTTATTTATCGACGAATTGCATACTCTTGTCGGTGCCGGTGCAGCCGAAGGCTCGACCGATGCCTCGAATCTCTTGAAACCTGCATTGGCACGCGGAGAGCTACGGGCAGTAGGTGCGACGACGCTGGACGAATACCGCAAGCATATCGAGAGCGATAAAGCGCTTGAACGACGATTCCAACCGGTGTATACAAAAGAACCGTCAGTTGAGGATACGATTGCGATATTACGCGGCCTTAAGGAACGTTACGAAGTCCACCACGGCGTGCGGATTAAGGATGAAGCGCTCGTTGCTGCTGCCTTATTATCTGATCGCTATATAACCGCCCGGTTCCTGCCGGATAAGGCAATCGACCTTGTCGATGAGGCTGCCAGCCAGCTGAAGATGGAAATCGAAAGCCAGCCGGTCGAGCTCGATCAAATCGAACGCAAGATTCTCCAACTGAATATCGAACGGCAGGCATTAGGTAGGGAGACAGACAAAGCTTCGATAAAACGCATGGAGAAAATCCAGTCTGAGCTCTCTGATTTGCAGGCCCAACGTGATGCATTGCACCTGCGCTGGATGAATGAAAAACAGGCAATTGCAACGATTCGTGAGAAAAAAGCGAAGCTCGAACAACTGAAACAAGAGGAAGTCCAGGCAGAGAGGCAGGGAAATCTTGCACGTGCTGCTGAAATCAAACACGGTTTGATTCCTTCTTTAATGAAAGACATCGAAACCGGTACGACTCAGCTGAACAATCTCCAGCAAAGCGGATCTCCATTGTTGCGTGAAGAAGTCTCGGATGACGACATTGCGCGAATCGTTTCCAACTGGACAGGCATCCCGGTAGCCAAGATGCTTTCTTCGGAAATGGAAAAGTATGTGAATTTGGAAAAAATCCTTTCCGAACGAGTCATAGGGCAAAACGAAGCCGTTGTAGCTGTAAGCAATGCCATCAGACGCAATAAGACCGGAATCGGAGATGAACGAAGACCGTTGGGATCGTTTTTATTTGCCGGTCCTACCGGAGTAGGCAAAACCGAGCTGGCTAAAGTACTGGCTTCATTCCTCTTCGATGACGAAAAGGCTCTGACGCGAATCGATATGAGCGAATATATGGAGAAATTCTCAGTCAGCCGACTGATTGGAGCTCCTCCTGGTTATGTAGGCTACGATCAGGGCGGCCAATTGACCGAAGTCGTTCGCCGCAGACCGTATTCAGTCATTCTTTTCGACGAAATCGAGAAAGCCCATCCGGAAGTTTTTAACGTATTGCTCCAGCTGCTCGACGACGGGCGTTTGACAGACGGTCAGGGTAGGGTTGTCGATTTTACCAATACTATTGTAATCATGACGAGCAACCTCGGAAGTAACGAGCTGCTGCATACTCCGGATGAACAGGCGGCGAAGGCTGCAGTAGAATCTATCGTAAAAGCTTCGTTTCGCCCCGAATTCATCAATAGAATCGATGAGTTGATCGTATTCAGGCGACTCGGGAAAGAACAGATTGCCCAAATCGTAAAGTTGCAAATGGCTCTGCTCGCACAGCGACTGGCAAAACGAAATCTTACGCTCGATTATGATGAGAAAGCATCTGCACTAATCGCTGAAAAAGGCTATACACCGGAATTTGGCGCGAGGCCGATTAAGAGGACTATTCAGAACCTCGTTGAAAATCCATTGGCTAAAATGATCTTGGCCGGACAGTTTGCCGAAGGTGATTCGATTGTTTTAACCGCACATAACGACGAGATCGTCATGTCACGGAAGGCGAGATCGGACCGATGATATGCAGGTAATCTTCTTTGGTATCGATGTCGGTGATCCATGCAGGATCATCGGCATCGTATCGGATTACATCCTTTTGATTCAGGAACGTATTCATGCTCGATGAGGATGGCAGACGAAGAATCTCTTCTCTCAGACGACGATGATGCAATACCGGATGACCCGGTGTAGGACCGACATACGGACGTATCGCGTCGTGTGTCTCGAGCATTGGAATCAATAGCCGATAATGGTCGGAACGGATCAGCGGTAGGTCGGCCATCGAGATAAAAAAATCGGTATCAGGAGAAATCGCACGAACTCCCACCTGAGTGGAAGCAAATTGACCTAAGTGAAATTGTTCGTTATAGACAATGCTAAGGTGTTGCGACAGCAGTGTGCGAAGCGCTTCGACTACTGCTTCGGCGTGAAAGCCGGTAACGACTACAACTCGGTCTACTGCGTCGAGGGCAGCACGCACCGCATGAACGATTAGCGGCTTTCCCTCATAAGGCAACAGCAGCTTGACCTGATTTGACATTCGGTTAGCCAATCCGGCAGCTAAAATGATACATTCCATATACCGCAAGAGTACCATGATTGAAATAATGCTGGCAATGCGATTATACTCGCTGTCATGATTGCCACGTATATAAACAGCATAGCGGTACTGATTGGAACAACGCTCGGATTATTAATCGGAGCAAAACTCAAAGATCAGTTCAAGCAGGTCGTTTTTACCGCATCGGGTCTGGTGACGATTGTCATCGGAATTCAGATGGCTTTGCAAACTAAAAGTTATCTCGTATTGATTTTCTCAATCGTCGCCGGAGGATTGCTCGGCTATCTGATTGGCATCGAAGAGGCTATTCTCAAACTCGGTTCGCTGTTTGAACGCAAACGGACAGAATCCATCACACCTGAATCTGGTTCGATGTTCGCAAGAGGATTTCTAAACTCTTCAATATTATTTTGTTCTGGAGCAATGTCTATTGTCGGTTCGATTGCTGCAGGGACGAAGGGCGAGTATGATCTCATACTCATTAAATCGGTGATGGACGGATGCATGGCGATCATATTTGCCGCTGCATACGGTCCCGGGGTATTCGGATCTGCTATTGTCATACTCGTCTATCAAGGCTTCTTCACTCTGGCAGGTTCTTGGATTTCGCCGTTGCTCGGCGAAGCAGGCCTTGCCGAGCTAACCGCCGCTGGCGGAATACTGCTGTTGATGATCGGTTTATCCTTACTTAAGGTAAAGGAATTTAAAACGGCCAATTTTTTACCCGCTCTTCTTTTTGCCCCTGTATTTTCAAAAATCGGTTCATGGTTGTCCCAATTCCTTCCATAAGCAAAAACGCCGTCTCTCGACGACGTTTTTACTGCTACCTCTTTCTTGCAGTTCGCATTGTTGAATGAGCCGATTGGTCTTTTTCAATCGGGCAGCGCTTTACATGCCAAATCCCCGTCGCATACTCCAAAATTGTCCGGTCCGAACTGAATTTGCCTGAGCGTGCGATGTTGACGATTGCCTTTCGTGCCCATTCGTCGATGTTGTTGTAGTATAAGAAGGAGGCCTGATCATGCATGTCCGCATACGATCTCAGGTCTGCGAAATGAAAGTATCGGTCGCCCTGATCGAACAAAGCTTGTCTGAGCGGTTCAAAAATATGTGGTTCCGAAACATTAAAGAATCCGGAGAATATCAAGTCTACGGCGTTTTTGATTGCATGATCCCGCAATACCCAATCATATGGATCATACGATGGCCGCATTGCTTCGATTTCCTCTGCCTTGTGGCCGAAGATAAACATGTTTTCTTCACCGGCTTCTTCGGCCATTTCGATGGTAGCCCCGTCCATCGTACCGATGGTGAGGGCCCCATTGCACATGAATTTCATATTACCCGTACCCGAGGCCTCAAATCCGGCAGTCGAAATCTGTTCCGATAAGTCTGTAGCAGCAATCAGCTTTTCAGCCATCGTCACACGATAGTCGGGAAGAAAATGGACTTGAAGCAAATCTTTTGCAGCAGGATCGCTATTGATAACTTTTGCAATATTATTGATAAATTTTATGATGAGCTTTGCATTCACGTACCCGGGAGCGGCTTTTCCTCCAAATAGGAATGTTGTGGGGGGGAAATCCTGCAGTTTTCCTTCCTTCAATCTCTGATAAAGCATGACGATGTGAAGAGCATTGAGTAACTGTCGTTTATACTCGTGGATTCGCTTTACTTGCGTATCGAACAGGGTATCGGGATTTAGCTGTATCCCGCAGTCTTGTCTGATGAACGACTGGGCTTCCACTTTTGCCTTACGCTTGATAGCGATAAATTCTTTACGGAATGCGCTGTCTTCGGAAAATGGCTCCAAATCTGCGATTCGCTGATAATCGGTAATCCAAGCATCGCCGATTGCCGATGTAATTTTCTCGGCGAGTGGGAAGTTGGCGTTCAAAAGCCACCTTCGCTGAGTAATTCCGTTTGTCTTATTGTTGAATTTTTGTGGAAAAACAGTTGCGAATTCGGGGAACATTCGTTCTTTCAGTAATCTTGAATGCAAAGCTGCAACTCCATTGGTCGAATGGGTTCCGATAATCGAGAGATTTGCCATTCTGACCTGTTTCGGATTACTTTCTTCGATTATGCTGAGCTTTCTAAGCGCCTCCGGCTGAAGCGGGAAAAACGAAACTGCTTTTTGCAGAAATCGATGATTTATTTCATAAATAATCTGCATATGTCGCGGAAGAATTGAACTGAGCATGGGAACCGGCCACTTTTCCAATGCTTCGGGCATGAGGGTATGGTTTGTATAACCCATGGTATTGATGGTGATATTCCATGCCTCGTCCCATTCGAGGTCTTCTTCGTCGACTAGAATGCGCATAAGTTCCGGAATCGCGAGCGAAGGATGCGTGTCGTTAAGCTGAATCGCCGCAGCAGAAGGAAATTTGGACCACGGCGCATTCTGGCGCTTGAAGCGTCGTACGATATCTGCCAACGAGCAGGCAACGAAGAAGTACTGTTGCTTTAACCTGAGTTCCTTGCCCATATAAAGCGTGTCATTCGGGTAAAGAACTTGGCTCAGATTCTCAGCCAAGATACGGGAACGGACGGCTTCGACGTAATCACCTTCGTTGAATTCTTGAAAATTGAACTCTTCAGTAGCTTTCGCACTCCAAAGTCGTAACGTATTAACCGTGGTACCTCCATACCCGACTATCGGCATATCGTATGCGGTTCCAAGTACCTGTTCCGCACCGGTCCACTTAAAAACGTCCTTACCGTGCTGGCGGAATACGTTGACTTCCCCGCCGAAGTTAACGGTAAAACGCAGATCGTCTCTCTGGATTTCCCAAGGATTGCCGTACCTTAACCAGTTGTCCGGTTGTTCCGATTGCCATCCGTTTCGAAGGTGTTGTCTAAAAATTCCGTAATTGTAGCGGATGCCGTAGCCGTAGGCTGGAATGTCTAAAGTAGCCATCGAATCGAGAAAGCAAGCCGCGAGACGGCCGAGCCCACCATTGCCGAGACCGGCGTCGGGTTCGACTTCAATGATTTCCTCATACGCGTATCCAAGTGATGAAAGAGCCTCCCGTACTTCGCGTTCCAATCCTAAATTAGCAACATTGTTCGTCATTGCGCGGCCCATCAGGAATTCTAGAGAAAGATAGTATACGCGCTTTGTATCGGCTTGTCGTTGAACAAAACGGCTTTGGTGCCATTGGTGGATGATTCGATCTCTGATGGTATATGCTAAAGCGGTAAACCGTGTATGTTCGGTGCCGTGTACTTCGTCTGCATCAAGCGAATACTTCAGATGTTCGGCAAAATCTATCTTGATCGCTTCACTTGACGGGGAAAAACGGGTATGTGATGAATGGTTCTCCATATGCTCCTCTTGATACGTCGACAAAATGTAACGTATGATCCGGTCGAATAGTATTACGAAAGAGTTAAACGATGCAACCTCGCGATAAACAAAGGTTAACGCAATAACTATAACCTATATTGACAAAACAGTGTCGATTTGCTACTTTGACTTCTGCTCGACCGAAGACACGGGTGTTTCGGTGTGTCCGGTCGTTGTTTTTTTGCCCTTGTAGCTCAGTCGGTAGAGCACCACCATGGTAAGGTGGGGGTCATCGGTTCAAATCCGATCGAGGGCTTGTTTATCTGGTGCCGAAAAGCACGTGGAGCAATCCACATGAGGAGAGTCTAAACATGGCCAGCAGCAGTAAGAAGAAAGGTCCAGTTGAAAAGATCGCATTGCAGTGCACAGAGTGTAAGCAGAAGAATTATACTACCGAGAAGAACCGTCGTAACACTCCGGGGAAGCTCGAGTTGAATAAGTATTGTCCGTTTGAGCACAAACACACGCTTCATCGCGAGACGAAAATCAAATAGACACGTTCGAGTATCGTACAGGTCAGTAGCTCCAATGGCAGAGCGCTGGTCTCCAAAACCAGATGTTGTAGGTTCGAGTCCTACCTGGCCTGTTCGATGCTTGGAAAAAAGGGAGTTTTGTGATGAACAAGTTGATTCGATATTTTAAAGAATCGCATCACGAGTTGAAAAAAGTCGTATGGCCTAGCCGCGATGAAGTGATTGCCTCGACGAAAGTCGTCATGATTTCTACCGTGGTTATCGCGCTCATCCTCGGATTGGTTGACTTCCTGCTTGTCCAGGGTGTCAATCTATTATTCTAGGAGAGAAGATGGCGAAAGGCTGGTATGTAGTTCACACCTATTCGAGGTATGAAAATAAGATTGAAAAGACAATCCGCAAGATAATGGAGAGCGATCATCACTTTGCTGAAGTCGTTTCCGATATCAAGGTGCCTACCGAAGAAGTTGTTGAAGTTAAAGACGGCGTAAAAAAAACGGTCAAGCGGAAAATTCTCCCAAGTTATATTCTGGTCGAGATGGATTTGCCAGAATATCAGTGGGAGATGTTTTGCTCGCAAATCAAGCGGATTCAGGGTGTCACCGGATTCGTAGGATCGCTTGACGGTAAAAAGCCGACACCGCTGACCAGCGACGAGCTCAAAGGAATATTGCAGAAGACGGGTGAGATCAAGACTGACAAAACACTCCGTCCGAAGCAGACCTTTAGTGCAGGCGAGCAGGTTAAAATTATCGAAGGTCCGTTTGAGACCTTCACCGGTACGATCGAAGAAGTTAACCTTGAGAAGGGTAAGTTGAGGGTTCTTGTTGGTATTTTCGGTCGTTCCACTCCCGTCGAGGTTGATTTTCTCCAAGTGGAGAAGATATAAAAGATCGCGTGTGTGGGCCTTGGCCGCATGACATTCGATTGATTTTTGAAAACACTCCTCACTGTCTTCGGAGACAGGAGGTGGGAGCCTTCTTTTGAAGGCGCTATTACCAACGCGGTGTTTGAATCCGCGTAAGGAGAGAAGAATATGGCTAAAAAAAAGGTTACTGCTATCGTAAAGTTGCAGTGTCCTGCCCAGAAGGCTACGCCTGCACCGCCGGTAGGTCCCGCACTCGGACCCCATGGCGTTAGTGCACCGCAGTTTGTCCAACAGTTCAATGATAAAACGAAGGCCTACGAACCTGGGCTTATCATTCCCGTAGTGATTACTATCTACGCGGACAGAACGTTTACGTTCATCCTGAAGACTCCACCAGCTGCCGTGCTGATCAAAAAAGCATGCGGAATCGACAAGGGTTCGGGTGTTCCCCACAATCAGAAAGTGGCAAAACTAACCCAAACGCAGCTGACAGATATCGCCAAGATGAAGATGCCCGATCTCAATGCCAACGATTTGGAAGCAGCCAAGAAGATTATCGCCGGCACCGCGAGAAGCATGGGTGTCGAGGTGGAGGCGTAATATGAAGCATGGAAAGAAATATCTTGCTGCGTATAAGCAGATTGACAAAACCAAGCAGTATTCGTTTGCCGAGGCTGCCGAGCTTGTGAAAAAGGTTGCCTTCGCAAAATTTGACGAGACGGTGGAGCTTTCGCTGAACCTTTCGCTGAAGAAGAGCCAATCGGTTCGCGATACAGTGGTTCTTCCCCATCAATTCTCTGCAGAAAAGAGAATCTTGGTGTTTGCCAAGGGCGAGAAAGCCCAGGAAGCACTCGATGCCGGAGCTACCTTTGTCGGTGATAATGACTTGATCGAGAAGATCAAGGAAGGCTGGCTCGATTTTGATATCGCGGTGGCAACACCGGACATGATGAAGGATGTCGGTCGTCTTGGTCCGATTCTCGGACGCCGGGGTTTGATGCCCAACCCGAAGACTCAGACGGTAACGTTCGACTTGAAAGGGGCAATCGCAGAACTCCGCCAAGGCCGTGTAGAATTTCGTTCGGACAAGACCGGAGTCGTTCACCTCGCGATCGGTAAGGTTTCGATGACAGCGGAGAAAATCTCCGAGAACGCCACCGCGGTACTTGCAGAAGTAATGCGAAAGAAACCCAGCGACGCAAAAGGCGACTATCTTAAAAGTATTTCACTCAGTTCCACCATGGGCCCTGGTGTCATGGTCGTCGTGAAAGAGAACTAGGAGGAGAGCAATGGCTAAGTTTGAAGCTCGAAAAGCACAAGAAAAAATCGATGCAGTACAGGAAATCACCTCTGAATTCTCGCAATACGATTCGTATATCTTTACCGATTACAGAGGGATGACTGTTGAGCAGATTACCAATCTTCGCAATCAGCTACGGGGAAAAGAAGCTGGTTATCGCGTCGTGAAGAATAGATTCGCGAAGATCGCACTCAACAATCTGAATCATACTGGAACGGATAAGTCATTAACCGGACCTACCGCAATCGCTCTCGTAAGGGGTGAAGACGCATCGAATGCAGTTTCGAAGATTTTATTTGATTTTTCTAAAGGGGCTCCTTTGCAAGTCAAAGGTGCCTATATCGCTGGAAAAGTATATGACCAGACGCAGATTGAAGCATACAGCAAGCTTCCTTCGAGATCTGATCTAATCGCTATGCTCATGGGAACGATGAAGGAGCCCCTGGCGAAATTCGTACGAACGTTGCAAGCTATTGTCGACGCAAATCAAAATTAATACGGTATTAGTCTTCACGTAGACCTGCTACTACCGTACACAATCATAAGGAGAAGATAATATGGCTACTAGAGAAGAGATCCTCGAGTCTATCGCGAACATGACGATGTTGGAGATTTCCGAGCTTATTAAAGCGATGGAAGAGAAGTTCGGTGTTACTGCTGCCGTGGCTGTTGCTGCCGCCGGTGCCGGAGCGGCTGCTGCTGTTGAAGAGGTCGAGGAACAGACCGAGTTTGATGTAATCCTCAAGAGCGTTGGGGAAGGCAAAACGATTCCCGTCATCAAAGAAGTCCGCGCTATTACCGGTCTTGGCCTGAAAGAGGCTAAGGATCTGGTTACCGCTGGCGGAGCAATCAAGGAGGCTGTCTCGAAAGATGAAGCAAAGAACATCAAAGAGAAGCTCGAAGCTGCAGGCGCTGTTATTGAAGTCAAATAATTCGGTTTTCATGTTTACTGACCAGGCATCTGCCTGAAGCCAGCCACCGGAGAGATTCCGGTGGCCGGTCGTGTCTTTGTTCCGGATTTCGTCAAAGAGATTCGGATATGTTCCCTAATCCGATGTGAGTCTTTTGGACCGTGTGTCCGATAGTGCGCACTCACAACCTGTGGAGGGTACCAATGGTTGCCAAAGGCAAATCCATCCAACGAAAATATGTCGGGGCCAACTATAAGGAAGTATGCGAGTTGCCGTATCTGGTCTGCATTCAACTCGAGTCTTACGAGAGGTTCCTGCAACTCGAACGTCTCAAGCAAGATCTTCCTCCGAATCCGACTTTTGGTTTAGAGCAAGTGTTCCAATCGACATTCCCGATTGAAAGTCAGAATGGCGAAATGTGTCTTCACTATGACGGCTATACCATCGATTTTGACAATAACAAATTTTCCGAAATGGAATGCAAGCGCAAGGGCAGAACATACTCGGTACCTATTAAAGCCAAAATTACGCTGGAATTCACTTCTAACGGAGAACTGAGACAGCGCGATATCTTTTTCGGAGATATTCCTCTGATGACCGAACGCGGTACGTTCATTATCAACGGAGCCGAACGAGTTGTCGTAAGTCAGATTCATCGTTCGCCGGGTGTAATATTTTCCAATGAAAAAGGTGTATATTCATCAAGAATTATCCCCTATCGCGGGTCTTGGTTGGAATTTGAGATCGATGACAAGAAGAAAGAGCTGATTTTTGCGAAAATAGATCGAAAAAAACGCATTTTGGGTACGCTGTTTCTTCGTGCAATCGGTCTAGACAGCCGCCAGAAAATCGTTTCTCATTTTTATGAATCGAAAACGGTCGAGTTGTCACAGGACCAGAGTGCTAACAATTTGCTGGTCGGCTCGGTTGCATATAACGACATTTGGGTAGAAAAAGACGGACAAAAGGTAAAACGCCTACGTGCCGGTGATGAGTTATCACCGACTGCTATTACCGAGTTAGTCAAAGACGGCGTAACGGCGATTCAAGTTATTGATGAAGAGGCTGACCAGTCGCTCCATTCCAGAATTATTCTTAATTGTCTCGAAGTAGAGGATGCAAAATATACTCAGGAAGGCAACGACGAACCAACCAAAGAAGATGTGCTTTCTCCAATCTATTCGGTTCTCCAGCCTGGAGAAATGATTGCCATCGAGCGTGCAGAAAAAGACTTGCCCGATATGTTCTTCTCGAATCGAAGGTACGATTTGGGTAGTGTCGGTCGTTATAAATTCAATAAAAAGTTCGGTTCGGGTGACGAAGAAAGCGATGAAAATGCAAGTACCGACCTCACCGTTCTCGTTCCCCAAGATATCGTCAACACGATGGCGTTCCTTATAAAAGTTTACATCGGAGAAGAAAACGTCGACGATATCGACCATCTGGGAAACAGACGTGTTCGTTCGGTAGGCGAGCTGTTGCAGAATCAACTCAGCGGCGCTTTTGCACGAATGGAACGTATCGCACGCGAGCGGATGAATCTTGAAACAAGTCAGGTCAAGCCTCAGGATTTGATCTCCATTAAGCCGGTAGTCGCCGCTATCAAAGAATTCTTCGGTTCGAGCCAATTGAGCCAGTTTATGGATCAGGTAAACCCGTTGGCCGAATTGACCCACAAAAGACGTCTCAACGCTCTGGGCCCCGGAGGTCTTTCTCGTGATCGGGCTGGATTCGAAGTTCGTGACGTACACTACACCCACTATGGACGTATGTGCCCGATCGAAACTCCTGAAGGTCCGAACATCGGTTTGATTGTATCTCTGGCGAACTACACTCGAGTCAACGAGCATGGATTTCTTGAAAGTCCATACCGCAAAGTCGTTGAGGGAAAGGTTTCCGACCAATACCGCTATCTCGATGCTAATGACGAAGAGAAGTTCTTTATTGCCCAGGCAAATGCACATATCGACGACGAAGGTAATTTTCTCGAACAGGATATCCCTGTCAGGCGAAGCGGTGATTACACTACCAGAACGGCCAAAGAAGTTCGTTACATGGACGTGTCGCCGAAACAAGTTATCAGCGTTGCCGCATCTCTTATTCCTTTCCTCGAGCACGACGATGCAAACCGAGCGCTGATGGGCTCGAACATGCAGCGGCAGGCAGTGCCGTTGTTGTTCCCTGAAGCTCCGTACGTCGGGACAGGAATGGAAGCGAAGACCGCGTACGACTCCGGAGTGCTGGTCAAGGCGAGGCGTGCGGGTACGGTATCCTATGTCTCTTCTATCAGAGTTGTAATAACTCCCGACAAACCTGAAATCGAAGGTGAAGTCGACGTATACGAAATGCGCAAATTCGAACGGACCAACCAAGACACCTGTTTCAATCAGAAACCGATCGTATCGGCGGGTCAGCGCGTCGAAGCCGGGATGGTCATTGCCGACGGTCCGGCAACACACGATGGAGAACTTGCTCTCGGAAGGAACATTCTGGTAGGTTTCGTTCCGTGGAACGGATATAACTACGAGGACGCGGTTCTAATTTCGGAACGTGTGGTGAAAGAGGATATCTATACCTCAATCCATATCAAAGAGTTCACTACCGACATCAGAGAAACGAAACTCGGACCGGAAAAACTTACCCGTGATATTCCCAATACCAGTGAAAAAACCCTTGAGCAACTGGATGAGGACGGAATCGTGAGAATAGGGTCCGTGGTACGTCCCGGATCGATTCTCGTCGGAAAGGTAACCCCGAAATCAGAATCGGATACGACTCCGGAATTCAAACTTTTGAATTCAATTTTCGGAGAAAAGGCCAAAGAAGTCCGCGACACCTCATTAAAAGTACCTCATGGAACCGAAGGTACCGTTATCGACATCCAGAGATTGAAACGGAGCGAAGGCGACGAGCTTCCTCCTGGAGTCGACGAAATGGTTAAAGTTCTTATTGCTACGAAGCGCAAGCTGAGGCAAGGCGACAAGATGGCCGGACGTCACGGTAACAAGGGTGTTGTTTCCAGAGTACTTCCCGAAGAAGACATGCCGTTCATGGCAGACGGGACTCCGCTTGATGTATGTCTCAATCCGCTTGGCGTTCCGTCGCGAATGAATATTGGGCAGCTGATGGAGACCCAGCTCGGCTGGGCTGCACACCAGCTCGACGAATGGTATTCGTCTCCGGTGTTCCAATCGGCATCGGTCGATCAAATCGAGGCAAAGATGAAAGAGGCGGGACTTCCGCTTAATTCAAAGGCCACGCTTTACGACGGCCGCACCGGTGAAGCTTTTGTCAACCCTGTTTTCTGTGGGTATATCTATTATTTGAAGCTACACCACTTGGTCGACGACAAGATGCATGCCCGCTCGACGGGACCCTATTCGCTAGTCACTCAGCAGCCGCTGGGAGGAAAAGCGCAATTCGGAGGCCAGCGTCTGGGTGAGATGGAAGTATGGGCTTTAGAAGCCTACGGAGCCGCCAATACACTGCAGGAATTGCTGACCATAAAATCTGACGATATGAACGGAAGAGTCAAGATTTACGAGAGTATCGTAAAAGGCGAACCGGCCACGAATGCCGGGATGCCCGAAGCTTTCAACGTATTGGTTCAAGAAGTTCGCGGACTTGCATTGGATATGTCTGTATACGATTCGAAGGGCAAGCAGGTTCCCCTTACGGAACGTGATGAAGAACTTATTAACAAGAAGAACGCTGCCAACTAAAGCAGGAGATATCGGATGAAAGAAATTCAGGATTTCGACAGCATCATGATAAAGCTGGCCTCGCCGGAACAAATCCGCGCGTGGTCTTACGGTGAAGTCAAAAAGCCCGAAACCATTAATTACAGAACTTTAAGACCGGAACGCGACGGCCTCTTCTGCGAGAAGATTTTCGGAACCACGAAAGAGTGGGAGTGCTATTGCGGTAAATTCAAGTCGATTCGCTATAAGGGCGTCATTTGTGATCGTTGCGGAGTAGAAGTAACACATTTCAAGGTTCGCCGAGAACGAATGGGACATATCAATCTCGCTTCTCCCGTTTCCCACATCTGGTACTATCGTTCAGTTCCTTCCCGGATGAGCCTGTTGCTCGATATTCCGAGGACGGCACTGCAGTCGATTCTCTATTATGAGAAGTATGTCGTTACCAATGCCGGCGAAACCGAACTCAAGTACAAGCAGCTGCTCACCGAAGAAGAATATTATGACGCCCGCGATCAGTACGGGGAATCGTTTCAAGCCCTTATGGGTGCCGAGGCGGTGAAAGTCATGCTCGAGAACCTTAATCTTGAAGAGTTGTCGGCTCAGTTACGTGAGCAAATGCTTCAGAAAGGCGACAAGGCTGACAAGCGCTTGCTCAAGAGAATCGAAGTTGTAGAAAATTTTAGAGACAGCGGCAACCGTCCCGAGTGGATGATTTTAACGGTAATCCCCGTCATTCCGCCTGAATTGCGTCCGATGGTTCAACTCGATGGCGGACGTTTTGCGACGAGCGACCTGAACGACCTCTATCGCCGGGTAATCAACCGCAATAACCGGCTTACCCGCCTTATGTCGCTACATGCACCCGATATCATCATTCGCAATGAAAAGCGGATGCTGCAGGAAGCGGTGGATGCATTATTTGACAATTCTAAAAAGAAGCGCGTTGTCAAAGGTGCCTCCAATCGCCCGCTTAAGTCCCTTTCTGACATGCTCAAAGGAAAACAGGGTCGGTTTCGACAGAACCTTCTTGGAAAGCGGGTCGACTACAGCGGTCGTTCCGTTATTGTCGTCGGTCCCGAATTACGCCTGCATCAGTGCGGCCTGCCCGCTAAAATGGCGCTAGAGCTGTACAAGCCGTTTATCATGAAAAAGCTGGTACAGAAAGGTGTTGTCTATAATATTAAGAAGGCAAAGACGCTTGTCGAACAGGAAACCCCCGAAGTATGGGCTATCTTGGACGATGTCGTGAAAGAACACCCCGTATTGCTCAACCGCGCACCTACACTTCACCGGCTCGGTATCCAGGCGTTCGAACCCGTTTTAGTCGACGGCAAGGCCATTAAGCTGCACCCGCTCGTTTGTCATGCCTACAACGCTGACTTCGACGGAGACCAGATGGCGGTGCATGTTCCGTTGACTCAGGCTGCACAGATCGAATGCTGGACGCTTATGTTATCTGCGACGAACCTTCTCGACCCAGCTAACGGTAAACCGATTGTATTCCCCGCTCAAGACATGGTGCTGGGTATCAACTACCTTACTCGTGAAATGAAAGGCGCCAAAGGAACCGGCAAGTTCTTTGATTCTTATGACGAGATTCAGCTTGCAATAGATGCAGGCTCGCTTTCATATAACGCGCTGATCAAATACCGCCAGCCGAACGGGAATGTACTCGAAACAACTCCCGGACGAGTGATATTTAATATGGACATGCCGCCCGAGATCGAATTTCAAAATGTATGTTTCGGCGATAAGGAGCTTAAGCGGCTGGTCGGCGAAGTGATCAAATCCCAGAAAACCTCCGTGGCGGTAAAAATGCTCGACTCGATTAAGGATATCGGGTTTAAGTATGCCACGTTGTTTGGTGCGACCATCGGGCTTTCGGACATGATTGTGCCCCAAGCAAAACTCGATTTGGTACAGAATGCAGATCAAAGGCAGAGCGAAATACGCGAGCAGTACCGGCAAGGCCACATCACCCAGGATGAGCGTTATAACCGTGTTATCGAGGTCTGGAGCAAGACTACAGAAGAAATATCCAACGCCTTGATGGAAGAGCTGAAAACCAGTCAGAACGGTTTCAATCCTCTTTACTTAATGGCCGATTCGGGAGCCAGAGGTTCTAAAACGCAGATTCGTCAGCTAGGTGGTATGCGCGGACTGATGGCAAAACCCTCGGGCGATATCATCGAGTTCCCCATTCGTTCGAACTTTAGGGAAGGACTTTCCATTATCGAGTTCTTTATTTCCACGAACGGAGCCCGTAAGGGTCTTGCAGATACGGCTCTCAAGACAGCCGAAGCCGGTTATCTTACCCGTCGTCTCGTCGATATCGCACAGGATGTCGTAATCAACGATGACGATTGCGGAACGATCAACGGAATCGAGAGGACGGCGATGAAAGACGGCGATGAAGTCGTCGAGTCCTTGTCCGAACGGATCGTCGGCCGCTATACGCTGGAAAAAGTGAAGCATCCGATAACCGGAGAGACTCTCATCGATGTGAATGAGGAAATTACTCTCGAAAAAGCGCGTCTGATTGAAGAGTCGGGTATCGAATCAGTGATGATTCGTACCGTACTGACTTGCGAGGCAAAACATGGTGTCTGCCGAAGATGTTACGGTCTAAATCTTGCTACGAATCGTCCGGTGGAAATCGGCGAGGCGGTAGGAATCATCGCAGCTCAATCGATCGGGCAGCCGGGTACCCAGCTTACGATGCGTACTTTCCATATCGGAGGAACCGCTACCAGCGGTGCCGAAGAAAATAAATTGGTTCTTGGCCACGATGCGGTAATAAACAACATCACTGGTTCCATCGTCGAAACGGATAACGGATCGAGATTGTTCACGAGAAAGGGATTTATTAAATTCTCCCGGGTTTTGTCTTCTATCCCGACTGGTGGCAACGAAACCATTTTGGTTCAGGATGGTGATCGAGTTTATCACGGTGTGCCTTTATATAAGGACAAGCGTGGCAAACAGGTAACCTCGCACGATGTTGGTATCATCAGACTGTTCCACGATCAGCTACTTCTTGTAGCCCAGGAACAGAAACTCGATATCCGGAACGGATCGGAATTGCGCGTACACGAGGACATGATCGTCCGAGCAGGAGAGGCGATTGCAATCTTTGACCCGTTCAGCGAACCGATTATTGCCGAATTCGATGGTACGATCCGATTTATCGACATCAAGCTTGGCACTACGCTGAAAGAAGAGGTCAACGTAGAAACGGGAAGCATCGAGAAGAAAATTACCGACCATATCAGTGAGACGCTTCAGCCGCGTATAGCGATCGTTGATGACGAAGACAAAGTTATGGCCACCTATTTCCTTCCCGCATCCTCGTACCTCAACGTTGAAGACGCAATTAAAGTCAGAAAAGGCCGGATTATTGCAAAACTGCTCAAGGAAAGCGTAAAGACTAAGGATATCACCGGAGGTCTGCCACGCGTCGGGGAGCTGTTTGAGGCCCGAAGACCTAAGACGCCTGCGATTTTGTCCCATGTAGACGGAGTGGTTAAGTTCGGTCCTATTGTAAAGGGCAAGCGTGTAGTCATTGTTGAAGATGATTTCAATCATGAGTTCAAGCATCTGGTTCCGATGAGCAAGCATCTGCTCGTTCGCGACGGCGATAGGGTGGAGGCTTCGGAACGGCTTTGCGACGGTCCGATTGATCCGCACGACATACTCGACATTCTTGGGGAAAATGCACTCCAGTCGTTCTTGCTGGACGAGGTTCAGGAGGTCTATCGGCTACAGGGTGTAGACATCAACGATAAACACCTGGGCGTTGTGGTGCGTCAAATGCTGAGAAAAGTAGAAATCATCAACGTTGGAGATACAAAATTCATCCAAGGGCAGCAGGTCGATAAATTCCGCTTCAATGAGGAAAACGAGCGCGTGATTCGAGACGGAGGCCAGCCGGCCGATGCCCGCCCGCTCCTTCTCGGTATTACCCGTGCTTCGCTAAGCATCGATTCGTTTATCTCGGCCGCATCCTTCCAGGAAACGACCAAGGTCTTGACAAATGCTGCGATAGCTGGTAGTAGAGATGTGTTGCGCGGTCTCAAAGAGAACGTCATCATCGGTCATCTTATTCCTGCCGGTACCGGAATGAAGCGGTATCGTTCAATAAGAGTTAAAGAAGATAATCCGATCGATCTTGGAGAGAAAGTGCAGTCGATTATTGGTGCGCGACGTTCCGAGATGTTCGAAGACGACGATGATTTCGATATCGACGACTTAGGGGAGACAATATCCGAAGGTGGAGACTCCGAAGAGAATGACAGTGACGAAGATTAATCTTCCCCACTGTCCTCCAGAAGGTTTGAGGCTCTACATGCTGACTTTGGAAATGAGATAGATATGGAGTCGGAAAGACCGGCTCGAAGATGACGGGCTCATGTGGAGCCTGCCGTGAAACAGAACAAAGGGAGTGTATCGAACAGATGCCTACTATTAACCAATTGATACGATATGGTCGTTCCACGAAGGCAAACAAGACCAAGGCCCCCGCATTGCAGGGATGTCCTCAGAAGCGTGGAGTCTGTACCAGAGTTATGACCGTTACACCGAAGAAACCTAACTCGGCTCTTCGGAAGGTTGCCCGTGTGCGTCTTTCCAATGGAATTGAAGTGACCGCCTATATACCTGGAATCGGCCACAACCTCCAGGAGCACTCGGTAGTTTTAATGCGTGGTGGAAGAGTCAAAGACCTTCCAGGTGTACGTTACCACATCATTCGCGGTGCGAAAGATACCCTCGGGGTTTCTGATAGAAAGCGCGGACGTTCAAAATACGGCGCCAAAAAGCCAAAGGCCTAACGGAGGAAGAATATCATGGCAAGAAGAACTGTAGCGCCGGTACGTGAAATTCTACCCGATGCCGTATACAACAGTATTGTAGTGGAGAAGTTTATCCGCCGCATGATGCTTGACGGTAAGAAATCGATTAGTTCGCGTATCATTTATCAAGCGCTTGAGACTGTGGGACAGAAGAGCGGAGAACCGGCTCTTGAAGTATTTATGAAAGCTCTTGAAAATGTTAAGCCGGTTGTCGAGGTCAAATCTCGTCGAGTAGGCGGAGCAACCTATCAGGTGCCGGTCGAGATTAAAGATAATCGTCGCGAAGCATTGGCCATGCGCTGGATTATCACTGCTGCACGTGGTCGAAACGGCAAATCGATGGCTGAAAAGCTTTCTGCCGAATTGCTGGATGCGTTTGCCAATACCGGATCTGCTTTCAAGAAAAAAGAAGATACGCACCGGATGGCGGAAGCCAACAAGGCCTTCTCAGCACACAACCGCTAAGAATTGGATACCGAAAAAAGGCCGATTCTCCACCGGAGTCTCGGTCTTTTTATTGTTTTTTTGTTTTTGCCATTTCGACTTGACACAATTTGTCAAACCAACTATAGTGGCAAAGGCGTCTTCATGAATGGGTAGGTATGCCCTGGAAGGCGTTGCAAGAGCCAAACCGATCATCCTGTTCGAAATGCTTGGATGATAAGGTGGTTCCAGTTTACAGATCTTTTAAAGTCTGTACTATGTCGGCAGTCCTCTGTAGACTTTCGACCTCTGGATCCCTCCCTTATCCTTGCTCGACAACAGAATGCCGTTTGTCTCTCCAATATGAAGGTAAAGGCGTCTTGCCTTTATGAACATGAAGTTTGTGACCATAGAAGAGGTCACAAGGAGGAACTGATGGCTAAAGAAAAATTTTCGAGAACAAAGCCACATGTGAACGTTGGAACCATCGGTCACATCGACCATGGCAAGACTACCCTCACCGCAGCAATCACCATTTATTGCGGGCGCACGTTCGGTGACAAAGTCTTGAAATACGACGAAATCGACAATGCCCCGGAAGAGAAAGCCCGTGGTATTACCATCAACACCCGGCACGTAGAATATCAGAGTGCTCATCGGCACTATGCTCACGTAGACTGCCCGGGACACGCCGACTACATCAAAAACATGATTACCGGAGCTGCCCAGATGGACGGAGCCGTAATCGTTGTTGCCGCAACCGACGGTGCCATGGCCCAGACAAGAGAGCACATTCTTCTCGCCCGCCAGGTAGGTGTACCTGCAATCGTTGTTTTCATCAACAAAGTAGACATGGTTGACGATCCGGACCTCATCGAACTCGTAGAAGAAGAGATGAGAGACCTTCTTACGTTCTTCCAATTCGATGGAAAGAATGCTCCCGTTATCAAGGGTTCGGCTTATGAAGCTATGGAACACCCCGATGATCCGGAAAAAACCAAGTGCATCCAGGACCTCCTCGACGCGATGGATTCCTATATCCCGCTTCCGGAGCGTGCCGTTGACAAGCCGTTCTTGATGCCGATCGAAGATATCTTCTCGATTTCTGGTCGCGGCACTGTTGTTACCGGTCGTATTGAACGTGGTATCATCCATGTGAACGATCCTGTTTCCATCGTTGGAATTAAAGAGACCAAAGACTCTGTATGCACAGGCGTTGAAATGTTCAACAAACTGCTAGACGAAGGTCAGGCTGGCGATAATATCGGTGCTTTGCTGCGCGGTGTAGATAAGAAAGAAGTTGTTCGTGGACAGGTTCTTGCGAAGCCGAAGTCGATTACTCCCCATGCCAAGTTTGTGGGTACCGTCTACGTATTGTCGAAGGAAGAAGGCGGACGTCACTCTCCGTTCTTCAGCGGTTATCGCCCGCAGTTCTATTTCAGAACGACCGACATCACCGGTACCGTGAATCTTCCCGAAGGCAAGCAGATGGTTCTCCCCGGAGACAATACCGAGCTTAATATCGAATTGATTCACCCGGTTGCTATGGACAAAGGTCTTCGTTTCGCTATCCGCGAAGGCGGCAAAACCGTTGCTTCCGGACAAGTTATTGAGATTCTTGACTGATTAGACGAATGTCTTGCCCGTTCCGCATCGGTGCGGGCAAGATCCGTTTTTTGGAGGAATGATGGTTAAGGATAGAATTAGGGTACGGCTGAGGGGTTTTGACATAGAGCTTGTTGAACAGAGCGCGAAAGCAATAGTACAGACAGTGGTTAAGGCTGGTGCCAAAGTCTCCGGCCCCGTGCCCTTACCGACTCGAATCAATAAATATACTGTTCTGAGATCGCCCTTTGTCAATAAGAAGTCTCGCGAGCAATTCGAGATGAGAACTCACAAGCGGTTGATCGACATACTGGATCCTACATCAAAAGTCATGGATGCCCTGATGAAGCTTGAGCTTCCCGCAGGCGTGGATGTAGAAATAAAACAGTGACTGAGCTGAGGTAAGAGATGTTAGGGCTTATCGGCAAAAAATTAGGAATGACACAGGTCTTTGATGCAAACGTCAGACTGACACCTGTGACTGTTATAAAGATAGAGGACAATGTGGTCATCGAGAACCGCACCGTCGCGAAACACGGCTACAATTCTTGTGTACTCGGTTCTTTTGATATGAAAAAGAATCGTGTTACAAAGCCGTATGGGGGTCAATTCGAAGGAGTCTGCGAGCCAAAGAAGACTTTGGTCGAGATGCGTGACTTCGATAAAGACGCGGCGGTCGGTGATGTGCTGAGTGTCGATCTATTCAAAGATATCATGTTCGTTGACGTAGTTGGAACTTCAAAAGGGAAAGGCTACCAAGGCGGTATGAAACGGCATGGGTTCCATGGTGGTCGAGCGACTCACGGTTCCAAATTCCACCGCGACCTTGGCGGTACCGCAATGTCATCCAGTCCTTCAAAGACCTTTAAAGGCAAGAAGATGGCTGGACGCATGGGTGCTGATAGAGTAACGGTCCAGAATCTACGCGTAATTCGTGTTGACGAAGAGATGCAGGTTCTGTTGGTGAAGGGAGCGATTCCCGGTCCCGCCCAGAGTGTCGTCATCGTTCAAGAAGCGAAGAAGAAGTAGAGGCGAGATATGGAAACGAAAGTTTATTCAACGAACGGCGAAGAAGTGCGCACGATTCTGCTCAACGACGAAGTGTTTAACCGAGAAGTGAGCGACGGCTGCATTTATTATGCCGTGAACAACGAGCTGGCGAACAGACGTGTGGGCACTGCCTGCACGAAGACCCGTGGCGAAGTCAACTACAGCAATGCGAGACCCTACAAGCAGAAGGGTACTGGAAATGCGCGTGCTGGTGACAAGAAATCGCCGATATGGGTTGGCGGTGGTACGATCTTCGGACCGAAGCCGCGCGATTATAGCTACTCGATTCCCAAGAAGGTAAAGCGACTGGCCATGAAGTCTCTGCTTTCTCTTTCCGTTAAGGAAGACAGAATGGTCGTGGTTGAGGATTTTACCGTTGAAAGCGGCAAAACCAAGGATCTGGCGGCAATCATAAAGAATTTTATGAAAGACGAGAAGAGAACCGTACTGATCCTCAAAGATGACGACGTGTTG
>Ga0172377_10001242_pt1 | contig 25382 bp, 18 predicted proteins | sample Pumphouse3metaG_FD_119749 | JGI IMG/M metagenome (GOLD analysis project Ga0172377, IMG submission 119749) | Leachate microbial communities from a municipal landfill in Southern Ontario, Canada - Pumphouse #3 metaG | ecosystem: Engineered > Solid waste > Landfill > Unclassified | place: Canada... | reverse complement strand
TGGTGCTTCCGAATTGATTCAGCTTTTTGCCAGTGGCAGAAGCGGAAACTTGATTGATGTTGGCATTGATTTATCGGGGGCATTGCTTGGCATCGTCATCGCGTTCATAATCACATTACAAGTAAAAGAAAAAGTGGATTATAAATCCGCTTCTTTATAAAAATCAGCTAATTACTTATCGAATAAATTGGCGATTGCCGCTAAGAAATCGACGCGGCTTTCTTGACCGCCTGAGTAAACCATATCCTTGTTAATCCAGACGTTATTTTTGATACCAACGCCTTCTAAAACAATTTTTAGAAAGACACTATCAATTGGGTTGCCAAGATGCTCTTTGTATACAAAGGTCGGTGTTTCCGAAGTCGTGATGACATACGCTTTTTTAATATGGGTCAGTTTTCCAGCTAAACCGGTCGCGGTTTGAATATAGGCAAAACCTTTTAACATGACTTTATCGATGAAACCTTTCAAAATGGCTGGGCTATCTCCCCACCAAATTGGAAAGATGACAATAAGCTCGTCGGTTTCTGTTAACATTTTTTGGTATTTTTCAACTAACGGATCAGAAAATTTGCCTTGAGAGAAAAGGGCTAATTCTTTTTCGGTCATGACTGGATTAAAATTATCCTTGTTTAAATCAATTACTTGAAAAGGTTTATTGTGAATTGCCAGTTTGTTTGTTACAACATCAAAAATAGCTTTATTAAAGCTACCATGCCATGGATGAGCGAGAAGAATGGTGGTTTTCATAAATTGACAGTCCTTTCTTGAGTCCTACAAGAAGCGCGTAGAAATAACTTATCTAAATTATAGAAGGTTAATCAATTGAAACAGTAAAACGGGCGAGCGACTCGAGAGACGCGTTTTGCGCATTAACAAAAGTTGCGATTTCTTCGTCGCTTTTTTGAGCAGCCTTTAAAGCTTTATTGGCATACTCTGTTGCGTGCAGGGCGTGCTCTTTTACATGAGCGGTTGCGATTACATGGCCATATGCTCTTAGCAAGTTCAATCGGACTGGGTCGGTTTCATGACGGGCTAATTCATGCATTTTTAAAGCGTGATTCCGCATATGCGAAACTTTATGGAAACCGGTTAAAAAGCGATTTGCCTCCACGACCATCAACCGATATGATTCGTCATTAGTGACATTGATCTGCAAAATATCAAGGGCCTCGCGGACATTCTTTAAAGCCCACTTCATCATCTCGCGATTAGAAAGCGATTCGGTGAATTTAATTGATTGGACGATTGCGCTAGACGGCATGTCATTCACCTTCTTTTAACTTGCGTTTTTGTTCAAACTTCTTAGCAGTTTTATCAAGATTTTTTTCGCGAGTAAAGTAATTCGTCATTAAATATTTTCCTAATTCGAAAAACGTCTTGCGAATAAGTTTTTTTGTATAACTGTCAGATTCGCGATATTCGCCATAAATGGTTTTAACATTGCCTTTGAAGTTTTCACTAAACTCGCTGAGGGTCGTGCACTCAGAAACCTGAAGCAAATCAAAAAAGTTATCGATGATAATCTGTCGATCGGAGAGGCTAAAACTATAGAGCCATGCATACAAGGAATTCTTGATTTTTCGCGACGATTTGCTAAGCGATGGACGATGAACTAAATCGCTCGTCTCGCTATCGATATGCCAGTTATACATATTATGCTGATTAAACAGACTTCCTTCAGATTTGACAATGTGATAATAGTTATTGGTTTGAAGAATCATGCCGATAATGCTTTCCTCAGGCACAATCTTAACAACCTTGGGAAGAAGATTAATATAATCTGGGGTCTCCGTTATATTTTCACGGAAATCTGGACCGTCGAGATTAAAAATTGAGATAAAGCGCTTTTTGACTTTTTCAGTTTGTTTCATAGCTGAATAAAAAGCGATATTCCCGCCTTTGGAATGGCCAGTAATTAAAAGCCTCGCAAATCGATACTTTTTGGCGATTTTTTTAACATAATTGACGGCTTTACTTTGAGCGGGAATTTCATCCAAAAAGACCATGTTGAAATCTTCTTTCCAGCCATTTATGGTGTCATCAGTTCCACGAAAAGCGATGATTATAAACTTATAATTCACAACAAATGTTGTTGCGGAAAATTGCGTTTCAAATAGTAAATTCGAATTAGAGACGTGTTGAACGACTTTGATATGTTGAAAACGGAGGCTTTTAGCCACACACCGGAGCAATTCTTCATTTTCTTCTTTAAGGTGGCTTTTACTAGCGGCAGCTGTAGCGTTATCAGCCATAAATTCGAGGCGAACACCATTTTTGAAAGGAGAGAAGTCTAAATAAGCAAGTTGAGCGAACACCAAGGCATCAACATCACGAAAATTGCTAAGCTTGAGCTTGTCATTTTCTTTTCTAACATAATTTGTGATATTAATGATTGCCATATTTTTTTAGCTCTCAAATATTTATTTGAAAACCTAACTAATATGGTATTAAATAATACTTGATAATACAATGTTTACAAGAGATAAAGAATTATAAAAGCCACTTAGTATAACAAAGTGGATTTCAAGCTACTAATCGGAATTAAATGAAAAGTGTTACTCCAGCTTTTTCCGATTCGGCTAAATAAGTGGCAACTCCTGCATATTCAATTCCGTCAATCAGCTCTTCTCTTTGAATTCCCATCACGTCCATGCTCATCGTACAAGCGATAAATTTAACGCCTGCCGCTTTAGCTTGCTCGATTAAGGTTTCCAAAGAATCAACATTCTTCTTTTTCATAACTGATTTCATCATCTTTGCGCCCATGCCACCAAAATTCATCTTAGAGATTGGCATCTTTTTCGGACCTCTAGGCATCATCGCGCCAAACATCTTTTCGATGAATGATTTTTTGACTTTAACTTTCTGATCTTTTCGTAGCAAGTTAAGACCCCAGAACGTACAGAAAATCGTGACGTTTTTGCCCATTGAACGACTACCTTGGCCGATAATCATCGCCGCCATGGCTTTGTCCATTTCACCGCTAAATAACACAATTGTCGTATTTTCGTTTTCAATCGTTTTTTGAACCGGCTTGGCTGAGCCTTTGCGAATCACGGCTGTGTAACCATTATCAGTCGCTTCTTTTTTTAGAAGAGTATTCCCAGTTGCAACGCACCATTTTTCGACATCACTAAAATATCCACTGTCGGTAGCAACTATTTTGACAATTTCGCCATTTTTTAGCTTTTCGACAGCTTTATATGTTTGCATAATCGGGCCAGGGCATTGTAATCCGCAGGCATCAATAAATATCTTTATTTCATCCTCGCGGTAATCAGTACTATTAATCGTTGCTTCTTCGTCGATTACACGATGCTCGGGATTGTGAAGTTCTTCTTCGTGGTTTTTTTGATGAAGAGCTTTATAAATCTTGTATCCACCGAGAAGGTTATGAACATTGGTGTAACCATTATTGACAAGAACTTTGATAAATAAATACGCCGTATGACCAACGTTACAATAAACAACGATGGGGGCGTCTTTTTCCTTCGGCAATTTATCTAGATTATCACGAACATCAGAAAAAGAAATATTAACAGCTCCTTCGATGTGACCAATGCTGTACTCCAAAGGAGTACGTGAATCAATTATGAGTGCTTTTTTTTTACGAAATTCGTCAAGTTCCTGCTGACTTACGACGCCGAATTCTTTTTGCATCATATTGCTACCGACATAGCCGACAATATTGACTGGATCTTTAGAAGATCCGAATGGCGGAGCATAAGCGAGTTCAAGATCTGGCAAATCAAAAATTGTTAATCCGCCTTTAATCGCCGTCGCAATTACGTCAATGCGCTTATCAGTGCCTTCTTGACCAACAGCCTGGGCACCAAGAATTTTGCCGTTTTCAGGGCTAAACAATAATTTAATAACGATATCGCTTGCTCCTGGATAGTATCCAGCATGATTAGAACGAGTCACCATTACTGCTCGATATTCGACGTTTTTCTTATCAAGAGTCTTTTGATTGTTGCCAGTACTAGCGGCCGTCAAAGAGAATACCTTAACGATTGAAGTACCAAGACTTCCGTTAAATTTTACGTCCCAACCATTCATGTGGTCGGCTATTAGACGACCTTGACGGTTTGCCGGCCAGGCAAGAGGCACCGCAGTCGGCGTGCCATCGATGAAGTCTTTGACTTCAATTGCATCGCCTGCGGCATAAACATCAGGAATTACTTCACCGCTTTTAACGTCGATGGTTTGAAGATGTTCGTTTGTCACAATGTGACCTTTAGCTCCGACTTTTAATCCCCCTGAAATTGCCAGTCGCGATTCGGGGCGAACACCGACAGCCATGATAATCAAATCGGTTTTTAAAACGATACCACTTTTAAGGACGGCGGTTTTTCCGTTGTCTTTAATTTCAGCAACCGAGTCTTTTAAATATACTTTAATACCATGCGTCTCAAGTTCATTCTGAGCCATTTTGGCCATTTCAAAATCAAGAGGAGGAAGAATTTGATCGGCTAAATCAACAATCGTGGATTTAATGCCTTTTTCGACGAGATTCTCGGCAAGTTCGACACCGATAAATCCGCCACCAATAACGACGGCTGATTCAACTTTTTCTTTGTTAACGAAATTATAAATTTTATCGGTATCAACAAGATTTCTCATTGAGAAAACATTGTGTGCTTTTTCAATGCCAGGAATTTGTAGCCAAATAGGCGCGGCCCCCGGTGATAACAACAACTTATCGTATGTCTCATCATATGTGCGTCCGGTTTTAACTTCTTGAACCGTCACTTTTTTATGTTTTGTATCAATGGCGATAACTTCTGAAAAGTTGCGGACATCGATGTTAAATTTATTCTTAAACGTTTCGGGTGTTTCCACGAGTAGGCGTTCGCGGTTGGTAATGACGCCTCCGATATAGTAAGGAAGCCCACAATTAGCAAAAGAGACGTGCTCGTCTTTTTCGAAAATGATAATTTGATCTTCTTCGCTTAACCTACGAGCCCGCGTTGCCGCTGTTGCTCCGCCGGCCACTCCGCCAACAATAACTATTTTCTTCATAATTTTTACCTCATTAAAAATAAGCGTCTGATAGACTAATTACATTTTATCATATGGCGGGCAGTAGCATAATCATCATGCTTATAATTAAAATTTATCAAAGCATACCATTTTCTTTTTGGGAAAAAGGAATGCCAACTGCTCATTTCCGCGACCAAGAAAAAGGACTTTCGTCAAATCTTCAATTGCAATCTCAAGATCGTACTCCTCACATACCATAACGTCTAATTTTTTCTTAAGCAAAAATAAGCTTAAAATCGTGTTGTTTATTTTAACGAACCGGTCAACAATTTTTAAGCGAATTGCGCCAGTTTCTTCTTCCCCAAACGAGATGCTTCTTAGTAATTCGAAAACATTGAGTATGCGAATCATGTTTGTTGGTATATCGCCCTCTGGATGAGGCAAAAATGTCTCTGATGTATCGAGATCTTTATGCACTGGTTTTTGTTCCTCACATAGCAATATTTCACTAATATCTCCATCCTTCCGAGCGGCGTATCCGACAATTTCGTTCTCTTTTTTAATAAGTTCAAAAACATAGCCATCCTGCCACAAGGAGTTCATGTATTTCACATAATAGTTCTCATCGCGAACGACATATCCTTCATAATTGTCGACGTATTTGTTATACATATTAGCTAGAAGTTCCGCATCATTGGTTTGTTCCAATCCGCATTCAAATGATTGCGGATATAAATCGATGTTTCGCGAAAAGACATATTGAATAAATCCGTAGTCAAAATAAAAATCTGGATTAACTGGATAAAGCGAGACAACTATATGACCCTCCTTAATCAGCGAGTCAAACGTCTTGTTCATGACTTCGCGCATCAGCCCCTGACGTCGATAGTTTTTATGGGTGCTGGCCGCGACAATAAAAGGTAAATCAATAATTTTATTATTGTACCTCATTTTTTTCATGATAATATGCAGCGCGGACGCCACGACGCCATCACGTTCTATAGAAAAGGTGTAATTTGGACGATAATAATGAAGAAAAAAGAAATCGACATAATCGCGTGAGTCTTCGAATGATTCTAAATATAGATGATAAAGTTCAATCGTTCTCGCATCGAAAAGGCAAGAATATTTACGCTCTTTTTTGATTGGATTGAGGGCAAATTTGGCTTTCCTAAGTTGCGGTAGACCTAGATCTTCTTGCCTAGTTAATACTCTACATTCTTGATAATGGGCAGCGACCGTAAGTTGGACGAGAAGCGCTCCACTTCCAGCAAAGTTCAAATCATTTTTTTCAAATAAAATAGCGGCGTGATTAAAGACACTAATCGTGCCAATACTCAAGCCAACAATAGAATTATTAACAAGTAACAAATCGCAGAATAAATTAATACAATTCCGACTTTTTAAAGCATAAAGGATGGCATCAAAGTCTTCGCCGGCACCACCTTCTTGCTCATAGCGAGAAAGGAATTCTTGAACCAAATCAAAATGCTGATCCTCATAAGGAAGGAATGAATAATTATATTTCTTCTTAAATTGAGCAATTTGATTTCGTCTCCGCGAGTACTTACCGCCTTTCATTTGTGCTAAATCACATGGGTTATAGATATATTCAGAAAAATAATCGTCGTATAGATAAAGACCATCTTTCATTAGAGTGCCTTCCATCATTTGTTTTGATAAACCAGCGACTAAAGCATCTGGGAAGTTGTCCTTAATGTATGTAAGACCTTCGATGAATTCTTCTTTTGTTCGGCATATCGGTGGAAAGAAAAGCCACTTGCTATCTTGTTCTAGACTTCGAATAACCCCAAGTTCATCATTAATCCAAAGTATTTCAATTTGATTTTTAAAATTCCAAACAAACATATTTTCGAAAACAAGTTCGCTTGAAGAATAATCATTAATAAAAAAAGAGTCATCCAATAAAAGATTAATCCTCGCTTTATCGATTAATCTAAGAGTACGAAAAGTATTCATTGTTAAATATTATACCAAGTTTCTTCGAGTTGCACTTGCGTCTCAAACAACTATTCGCGCACTATTTATAATTTTATTAAAATTGACAACGTTAACATTTCGTATTTATAATATATTTGGTAGACAATAATGAGTATTACTTTAAAAGGACTTTCCAAAATTACTGGCTATTCAGCCATTACTATTTCGCGCGCTTTAAATAAACCCGAACTCGTTAAAGAAAAAACAAGAGAAAAAATCTTATATGCCATTAACAAGTACCACTATTCACCAAACAATGTCGCCAAAGCTCTCGTTTATAATCGCACAAATATAATTTATTTATATGTTCCATACAATCTTGATCCAACTAACCAATTTGTTTTGCAGGTAAGCGCGGGTATTAGCGGTTATCTCGGCGAACATGGATATTCAGTTCTACTTAGTAAAAAATGGTATAACCATGAAGCGGTCGACGGTTTAATTCTCATGGGCTTAACAATCGCGAATGAAGATAATCTCAAAGCATTAGCGCTCGAAAAGCCCCTTGTTCTCTTCGGCCATAGTGAGAACGCCGATTGTATTGATGTGGATAATGTCAAAGGAATGGAAATGATTACAGAATATGCCTATACAAAGGGCTATCGGAATTTCGCGTTCGTTGGCATCAATGAAAATAAGAAATTTACACAGGATCGGTTTGAAGGATTCAAGAATACTTTGAAAAAACACAATTTGGAATTACAGAAAAAAATGGTCGATTTTGTTGAAAACAACGCAAATGCCGGATTTTTAGCGGGTAAAAAGTTACTAACTGATAACCCTCGGATTGATTGTATTATGTGTTCGAGTGACGACCAGGCAGCTGGTGTAATACAAGCCGCCTCGGCCCTTAATCGCTATGTTCCGGATAGTCTTGGCGTCACTGGTTTCGATGGTCTTGGTAAGGAGCTTATTATCAATCCTCAATTAACAACCATTCATCAGCCAATTTATGAAATCGGTGTCGAACTAGCAAAACTCCTATTGAAGAAGATACATCATCCACGAAGCGTTAATGCCAGCGTGAATTATTATATGCCTGTGTTAAAAGTCGGAAACTCGACGCGCAAGTAAATTTGAGGTTTATAGGCAAAATGTTCATTTCAATACGATATGTTAACGATATCATTAGGGGGAAAATATGACTAATAAGGTTTTTGCAAAAATAAGTTTCTTGCCAACCATCCTTTTATCCTTAGTCGGGTGCCAAGATAATCAGGGTGAGGGCATCGTTTCTTTTTGGGCTTATCAGCCTTCGACGCAAGCACATCAAAATGCTTTTAGAGCTTTGATTTCCGATTTCACCGAGGAGACTGGCATCAAGGTTAAATTAAATTTAGTTGTAAAAGATAGTTTTAATATGGCACTTAATAGCGCGCTAAGCGGTCGTTCAAAACCTGACATGTCTTATCTTGATCAGCCGTTAATTGCCGATTATGCCTCCGATGGAACAATCTACGATATTTCTTCAATGTTTGCTGATTTTACTTCGGTCAGTCAGGACGATTTTTTCTCCTCGGTATACGAAACAAACATCTATGATAATAAACTATATGGCCTTCCTCTGAATGTAACCGCCAGCGTTTTATTTTATAATAAAAATCTTGTCGCTACCGTTCCTCAAACATGGGAGGAGTGGCTTTCGTGCCGCGATAGTCTTCCAAGTGGAAAATCACTATTTGATGGTATTGGAAATGGTGGGTATGCTGGATGGTATTTTCAAGCTTTTTTAGCAAATTGCGGAGGTTCATTTTTAAATGAAGGAAAATCGGCGGTTGCTTTTAATGATTCACACGGAATTGAAGCAGCCGAAATGATTCGTAGCCTATATGGAAGCGATCAAACTTCAATCATTAATCGCGGAACGAGCGATGCTTTTGGTAATGGATTGGTCGCGTTCAAACTCGGTTCTTCATCAGACATTGATCGTTTCGATATTAATTTCCCAACATTAAATTACGATGTGGCACTCGTGCCAAGCAAAACAGGGGAAATTTCTCGTTCAAACATGGGTGGAGAAAACGCCGTTGTTTATAGTCACTCGAAACTTAAAGTTGAATGTGGCAAACTCATGGAGTTTTTATTACGGGAGGAAAATCTAGATAATTTATCTGATTTTACGGGCAACTTTCCGGCAATACGCACTTACGCAACAAGCGAGGACACGCGTCTTAATATTATTATCGCACAGATGGAAAATTCTGTTCCGCGACCTGTCATCCCAAAATGGATCCGCGTTAACGATGATTATTTAGGACCGGCGTTAAGCGACAAGATTCTAAGCGATGAAAATCCGCGAGACATTCAATCATCATTAAATGATGCCGCAGCAGCGGCAAATCAATTACTCTTCTAGAGTTGTAGCACGGGGGACCGATATGGTCGTGACTGACAAGAAACGGCAAAAGCGAAGAACAGCATTAATTGGTTGGCTTTTCATCTTGCCTTTAATTTTGTATTTTCTCGTCTTTCAAATTGCCCCGATTTTCATGTCATTTGGTATTTCATTCACGGAGTGGAATTGGCGGACCGTGCCACAATTTGTCGGATTTGATAATTATGTCCAGCTCTTCACCAATCGCATTTTGTATCCAAATTTCTGGAAGTCACTATGGGTTACGATTCAGTACATGCTGATGAGCGTCCCTTTTAGTATCGCTACGACTTTAATTGTCTCAGCCATGCTAAATAGCAAGATCAAAGGCGAAAAGTTCTTTAAATCAGCTTTCTTTATACCTTCAGTTACTGCCGGAGTCGCTATCTCGGCAATATGGATGTTTTTAATAGATCCAACCTATGGCGTTGTCGGAGCGATGAATCGAGCTTGGGGGACAAACATAAACCTCCTTGGCCGGACAACCACCGCTTTGCCGTTAATGGCAGTTATGGCAGTCTGGTCTGGACTTGGCTATAACGTTCTAATTATGCTTTCTGCCATGAAAAACATTAATCCTTCATTATATGAAGCATGTGAAATAGATGGTGGCGGAGCAGTTCGCAAATTTTTTCACGTTACCCTACCGGGAGTGGCACCGACTATTTTCTTTTTATGCATTACAAGCACGATCGGTTCTTTGCAGGCATTCGATCAAATGTACTTAATGACTGGCGGAGGTCCAGACGGCTCCACCACAACTTTCATGTTGGAAATTTATAACATGATTTTTGGATATCAAGAAGTCGGTACTGCTTCGGCGATGAGTTATATTCTCTTTAGTTTGATTCTCGTCATCACAATTATCGGTCAGCGCTTTCTTCCGGGCGGAAGAGAAAGAAAAGAAAAAGAGCGAAAGGTAAAAGATGGAAAACACCTTAAGACTTGCTAGTCCACGCAAAAAAAGAATTCGCCTAAAACCGGCACGTATCTTAATGTATGCGGCTCTTATTCTTTTAGCTATTACCTTTATATTTCCTTATCTCTGGTTAATCTCGGCCTCATTTAAAGAACCAGCGCAGATTTTTAGTCCTGTCTTTGCCATACTCCCTCGCGATGCTGACGGGAAAATTCATTTTGTGATTACGAATTACGTGGCGGCGATTGAATATCTAAATCTTTCACAGGTTTTTTCCAACACGATGATCGTCTGTTTGGTAAATACGGCCTTAAATCTATTTTTAAACGCCTTAGCAGGTTATGCCTTTGCTCGCATTAAATTTAAAGGACGAGAATTAATCTTCAAACTGATGATTGCCTCAATGATGGTGCCAGGAGCAATTATGACAATTCCGAATTTAATCATTAGTCGGACATTGCTTATTGACGACACCTTGCTCGTCTTGATTCTCCCATTTATTATGTCAATTTATAACGTCTTTTTGATGAGACAGCAATTCTTGGGCATTAATAAGGAAATTGAGGAAGCGGCCATTATGGACGGAGCTGGTCATTTCCGCATTTTCTTCACAATCGCTCTTCCTTTAGTTAGCCCCATGCTCGTCGTCTTGGGAATCACGACCTTTATGTGGAATTATAACAACTTCATGTGGGCACTTGTCGCCACGCAGTCTCCTGACGTCTTTACGCTTGCTCGTTCCTTAGGTTCACTAATTAGCGCTGGACAAAATAATCCCTCGATGTATCCGCAGATGCTGGCTGGTTCAGTTATTGTTTCGGCTCCACTCATAATAATTTTCTTTGCATTGCAAAGATTTGTCCTCCAAGGCATTAGTATCGGCGGTGTCAAAGAATGAAAAAGAAAACATTGTTATTAATCATTTTAAGTTCTGTTGTTACCTTGGGTGCAGTCGGCACTTCTCTTGGATTATATTTTTCGATGAAGTCAAAGAATCCGGCTCTTTCTTCTTTTGTCGAAGTATATGAAACAACGGGCACAAAATCTAAACTGCAGGCTCGCCAAGATGATATCGAATGGCGTCCTTATGAGTTTAGTGGCAATACCGAGGTCAATGTTTATCCTGACGTTAAGAGAAATGTTTTACACGGAACCGGCGTTGCCATAACGCATTCCAGTGCCTATTTATTGCAAACACTTAGCGAAGAAAAACGAATGAGTGCTCTTGAGTCACTCTTTGATAGTGAACAAGGCGCATTAACGGTCGTTCGCATTCCCATCGGCACGAGTGATTATACAAATACCGATGCATTTTACACTCATGACGATATGCCTTTGGGACAAAAAGATTATGAACTCGAATCCTTTAGCGTTGATGCGGACGAAGAATATTTAATACCCACCTTGTTAAATATTCGAGCCATTAACCCCGATATTATTTTTGTTGCCGCACCTTGGAGTGCGCCGGCATGGATGAAGACAAACGAATCATTAATCGGAGGAAATCTGATTGGTCATAATCAAGACAGCCTTACAAATGAAGAAAACGCTTATGCGAATTATTTGGTCCAATTTCTAAATGACTACAAACTACGAGGAATAAACATTAGATATTTATCTTTAATAAATGAACCAACAATCGCCAATGTGAGCTATCCTTCAATGCAGATGGGTACTCCTCAATATATTCGTGTGGCAGAAAAGGTCAGCGAATATCTTAGTGACCATAATTTGGCGACTAAGATAATGGCTTATGATCATAATGTCGGTTCTGAATCCGACCGATTTCTATTTAATATGTTCGCTGAGGAAATTAATAACAACGAAGCACTGAAATCAACTGTATCTGGCTTTGCTTTTCATGCTTATGGAGCGGAGTGGTCTAATGTCTATTCCAGCCTGTTTGCGAATAATCGGGATTCATATCCGGAAATGGAAAATTACATGACTGAAATTACCGAAAGCGATGAATCGATTGACTTTGCCGCAAACTTAAGTTGGTCGAGCGCAAACGTTACCGTCGGACCGCTAAGTCACGGAGCGAGCATGTCAATATATTGGAATGCGCTTTTGACAAGCGACGGACAACCGGTTTTAGGAAATAACGCGCATTGTTATGGGATGTTGTCATTAAAAAATGACATTATTACAAAATCAGCTGCTTATTACTCATTTACTCACATTAGTAAATACACACAATCCATTGATGGCAAAAGGTCATATTTAATTGATTCATTAAGCGATAATGAAGCCAAGATTAAATGTGCATCTTATCGGCGTGGTGACGGTTCATACGCCTATGTTTTGGCTAATAATGATTCAACGACTTATGAAGATGTTGATTTAGTAATGAACGGGGAAGTAGTGACATATCGCCTTCAACCTGAAAGTATCGTGACTTTAGTGGCCCCTCTTCAAGAAAAACATGAAGAGTATAATAGCGGGTTCAAAATCTATAACATCAAAATTGTCCAAAAAACGATTGAACAATACGAGCTGTTTGTTACCCTTGAAAAAGAACACGAGGACTTAGAATTTCGAATCGGCGATTCAGATGACTATCAGGAAAGCACTATTTCTGTACATACAAACGAAGCAGAATTAACATACAAAATTGTTGTTGAATCACCGCTTAATGACTTCTATCTATGGGCTGTTTCGAATGAAAAAATGGCCTTTTTGCCACTATCTATTCCCAAAATGCAGCCTAATGTCATCGTCGCTGAAGACATTGCTACCATTACTTTCGGACTTGATATTGATACGTCTTGGAGCAGCTTCTGTGATCCTTATGGAAAAGCGGTGTATCGAGGTGCCACTCCGACTTTTGATGAGAACGCAGAATTAGTAAATCGGACAACCGCAGGTGTCGTTGATCCAATTTATATTTTGGAAGAAACATATCAAGATGTTAACTATAACGAAGAAAAACCATACTACTTTCTAGTCATGACCGGCAAAAACGGACTCTCAACATTTGTCTCTTATCCATTAGTAGATGGAGCGCAATTATTTAGTGATCCACATTTGACTTTAAATAGTATTTCAGGAGCTCCGAGTCTTCAAGTAACCGCTACAATCACTGGCAATATTGCTCCCGCCAATCTAATTCTATGTGTTAAAGAAATTGACGGAGAATCATTTGAAGTGACAAGTAGTAGCTCTAGCAGTCTAGATTATCGATTTGATTGTTCTCAATTGAATAAAAGTGGAGTTTGGTATGACATTGTTATCATAGATAAAACAACCGAGATCGCCTATGAAATTGGTGCCGACGCAATGGAACGAAATAATATCACGATAGGTAATCGCCGCTACGCATTCAAGGAATGGGACAATCTAGCTAAAATCGCATTTGAAAGTCTAAATTACTTTGGGGCATCTGCCGATATCGCTTCCGTTGGTGAAGAGCCAAAACTAATTGTTAGCGGCGTGATGAACGGCAACTATGACGCTGAGCTTTTAATAACATTTTGGACTGGTATGATAACCGAAACATTAATTGTTGTGCCAAACGAATCCACCCTCTCCAATCATTTTGAATTTTCTCTCGACTTAAATGAACTCACAACACAAGGGCTTTTTTACGACGTCGTTTTAAACATCAATAATGAGCGGAGCGATATGACAAGCGATATGGTCATTAACTTTGCCCGCACTTTGAATCATGGTGGGCGAACATATTCTTTCGCTAGGTGGGAAGGGCTTCTTAAAATCACGTTTAATTAAAGGAATAAAAACATGATCGAAATAATACAAACAACAAAATCAAATGGCTATTGGTGCAAGCGATTCATTGCTGATTTAAGTTTGCAAAAAAAGCAAAAGCGATGCAATATCAAGCTTTTCCCACAAAAAAATCATCAAAGAATCATCGGTTTTGGAGCCGCATTTACCGAAGCTGCTTGTTATAACATCATGAGCGCAAAACCACAAACAATCGAGATGATTATGAAAGCCTACTTTACTTCCGATGGTCTTAATTACTGCTTAGGAAGATTGGCCATCAATTCGTGTGATTTCTCGCTTGCTCCTTATACATATGTCGCCGAAGGTGATGAAAAATTAGCAACATTTGATATAACTCATGAAGAAAAATACGTCATTCCCATCATTGAAATCGCAAAAACAATCACTGCTTATCCTTTGCGGCTTGTGGCATCTCCATGGAGTCCGCCGGCTTATATGAAAACTAATAATTCGATGATAGGGGGAGGAAAATTAAAACTAGATTGCTACGATCTTTGGGCGCGTTATATCACAAGATATTTGCAAGAAATGAAAAAACGCCACATCAATATCGAATTCTTAACTATTCAAAATGAACCAGAAGCCACTCAAACTTGGGAATCATGTTTATTTAGTGGTCGGGAAGAGGCTAGTTTCATCGCCGACCATCTCTATCCTTCTCTTAAAGAAAATGGTTTAGAAAAAACGAAACTTCTCGCTTGGGATCATAATCGCGACCACATTTTTGAAAGAGCCAAGGAAATCTATGCACGAAAAGAAGTAAGCGATGTTGTATGGGGGTTAGGTTATCACTGGTATGTATCGAATGAGTACGAAAACCTTTCGCTTGTTCATAATCAATATCCAGACAAGCATCTTATTTTCACCGAAGGTTGCGTCGAACTCACGAATCACGTCAATGGTTTCAGTGAAATTGGTCTATGGAAACATGGCGAGCATTATGGTCGCAACATGATTCATGATTTCAATAACTATTGTGAAGGGTGGATTGATTGGAATTTGGTCGTTGATGAAATCGGGGGGCCAAATCATGCGAGTAATTATTGTGAAGCCCCGATTATATATAATCGACAAACAAGAGAAGTAATTTTTAATCCTTCATATTATTATATTGGCCATTTTTCCAAATATGTTCTTCCAGGAGCGATAAGAATTCAATCAGAAGTTAGCGGCGCAAAAAAAGTTTTTTCCGTGTCGTTTCTTAATCCTAATCATGATTTGGTCACCATCATTCAAAACGAAGGAAGAGGAATAATAGCAACTCTTCATCTTGATGGACAAGGAACAATAATTAAGCTTCCTGCCCATTCAATAACAACTGTACTAATGCACAATAAACAAAGGGGGTAATCTTATGAAAAAACAAAGTTTATTCGGCATTCTGACGACCATTACGTTAGCGACCATGCTCTCAATTGGCGTCAGTCTTAACATCATGCACACCGGAATTAGTGAAACCAGAGCAGATGTAACGGCATACAATGCCCGCGATGTCTTTCAAATGAATCGCATTCGCTATGATGCTGGATGGCCAAACGGCATCTCAACAAGATATGAAGAAGCCAGCTTCCAAGCCAATATTTGGGATATGTCTTATGGTCGTGTCGTTTTAGGGGCTGCTTCGACTGCCAGCTATCAAATTGGTCTTCGCTATGCGGCCGGAACATATCCAGTCAAAATCTTTGTTAATGGAGTAAGTTCTGATGTAACATTTCCAGATAATGGCTGGAGCAATTCTGTTTATAATCTCAATATATCTCTTAATGAGGGAGAAAACGTCTTCATTGTTGCCGTCTTGAAATGGGGTGTCATTAATGAACTCATTCTTCCTGATGGGGTTACTTTGATTGATGAAGACACTTCCGGAGGTGTTTATTTTGCCGCACACTCAGATTTACAAAATACATATCTTTCATATACTGGCGACGGAGTTCATGATCCCGATGCTTTTGTTTACACTTCGGAATTAGTCTATGATGGCAACTCTCAATGGCGTTCAAATGCTAAGTTCAAGGTTTCGGCAACCGAAAATACGAATTCCATTGATGTTACTTACTATTGTAAGCAGCATACTGACGGAATATCCCAACTTCATATGTCCATTAATGGCGGGGCTGGGTTTAATTTCGATGTTTATGAACCCGTCGAATCAGTTTACGATACTATCACGATTCCTTCCTCTTTACTTACCGACAATGGTTTTATTGAGGGCACAAATGCAATCGATATATATAAACCAAACGATAACACCGAAAAAATCGGACTCATTGGTCTGGCTCTAAAAGACGACATAGTAATCGATTATTCCGCTACCCGCCTTGAAGTTGAGGATTTTAATACCAAAAGTGGTGGAAACATCAAAGGATCGGGTGAAGGAGAATTAGGTAATGGGAACTGGTCCGATGATTTGTATGTCGGAGACATGGGGACCAAAAGTACGCTTAGTGATTCATCACAAATTAGTACTGATTTATCGAACGTAAATTTTTTGTCTTTAGCGTATACAGCCGCTGGGACCGGTGTCTTTGATTTATATATTCGCTATGCAACCGGTGTTAACTGTGTCTCTTATCTACGTATCGATCAAGGAGCTTGGATTGAAGTTGAAATGCCGGCCGCGGGATGGTGGGACACACCGCGTATCGTTCATATCATCGCTAATATGAATGCAGGGGCAAGAACCATAACCTTAACCGGTACGACCAACGATGGAGGCTGGATTAATTACGACTTTATTGATGTGATTCAAAAAGGCACATTAACTGATTACGAAGTGGCGTATAACTATGCCATCTACTTCCGTGATGAGACCTCGGCGGGTTGCACGGCCCAAAACGTGAGCCTTATTCCTTGGAACAAATTGGAAAGTGAATATCTTACTCTTCCATCTGGAGCCAAAAACGAATTCGTCAATAATACTAATGAAATTATCGCTGATGCCAGAGCGCGCTACCAAGTGCTTATAAATAAGTATTCAACCTTGGCATCTGATAACTGGCTCGTCGATGGCGAAAATAATGTTGTTTATGCACCACCGCAACGTCTAATTAATTCACAATATCAGGTTGATTGGGCAGTCGTAATAATTGCTATTTCTCTTTTAACAGTAAGCATGGCATCAATCGTCATGTTTAAAAAACGCAAAACATCAATCTTCTAGTCTCAAAAATCTATCGATAAAAAAGAAAGACACTCGGAACAATTTCTGAGTGTCTTTTGTGATAAGAGATTATTGGATTTCGATCATCCGTTTCGCTTCGACTTTGCGCGTTTCTTTCGGAAATGTGACCGTCAACACGCCGTTATCCATTTTGGCTGTGATGTCTTTTTCCTCAACACCATCACCAACATAGAAGCTGCGGCACGCTGATTGATAATAGCGCTCGCGATGGATGTAGTTCTCCTTGTCTTCATTAGTCTCGACTTTTTGTTCGGCCTTAATTGAAAGGTAGCCGTTTTCAAGTGAGATCTCGACGTTTTCTTTGGCAAGACCCGGGAGATCAACCATTAATTCATAATGGTCATCTTTGGCCACGATATCAGTCTTCATCGTGGTGTGGCGCCGAGTGTCAGGCCAATCCGTTTTGAAAAGATCAAGCGGGAAAAAATCGTCGAAAAACGGATCGTGAAGAACTAGTTCTCCTTTTCTATTTCTCATATTTTCACCTCCCTTTTCTGTGTCCCCCTTTAGGGGCACTATCATTGTAGCATAAATTTTAGCACTGTCAAGAGTAGAGTGCTAAGAAAATGCTCAGGGAACAAATCTTCTTATTCGACAGTTACGGATTTTGCTAAATTGCGAGGCTTATCAATATTCAGGTCTCGCTTTAAGGCGACATAGTAAGACAAATATTGACCAAATACGACTTTGACAAGCGAACTCAAATATAAAGGCACATCATCAACGACAAAATCGTCCTCCGAATGAGAAAGTGAATGTGTGCTAACGACTATTACGCGCGCGCCGCGCGCATCTACCTCATGCATGTTTGAGCGCATTGCCAGCGACGTGTTTTCATCAGAAATAAAGCCAATAACAGGTGTGTCTTTTTCTATCAGGGCAATCGGACCATGTTTTAATTCTCCACCCGGAAACGCTTCACTATGTATATAGGTTATTTCTTTAAGTTTTAATGAACACTCTAACGCTAAATCATAATCATAACCACGACCTAAAAAATATACATCGTTTTTAATGGCAACAAAGTTTGCTAACTCTTTTATTTTATCGTGTTCATTAATAATATTTTTTTGAGCGGCAATAACTTCTTTTAGATCACCAATAACACCGACATCATCTTGTAAGGCGGCCGTAAGTAAGGCCAAGGCGCTAACTTGAGCGACATATGCTTTTGTCGAAGCAACAGCCACTTCAAGGCCGGCATAAAGCAGCAACGTGTAATCAGCGTTACGTGACAACGTCGAGCCTTGTGTGTTCGTTATGGTAATAATGTTTCCGCCCATCTTTCTAGCAACGGCAAGACAGTGAATCAAGTCGGCGGTTTCGCCTGATTGACTCATAATAATATAAATTGTTTTCTTTCCTGATGAATAGGGATTAAAAGCCCATTCGCTGGCAATATATACATCGCTAATTTTGCCGGCGTTTCTTAAGAAACGACTTCCGAGCAAGCAGGCGTGATAACTCGTTCCACAAGCAAGAAAAACGACATTTTCGGCATCCTTGATTAGTTCTAACATCTTTTCGTTAAACAAAAATGATGTGCCGTCAAAGTAGTTGTCAATCAGCAATTCAATGCATTTATCAGCTTCTTCGATTTCCTTCAACATATAGTGAGGATAGCCATTTAAATCCAACGACTCAGCTTTTAAATCAGTTTTATGAAAAATAACATCAAGCGATTTATCATTCCGGTCAAATACCTTTATCTCATGAAGAGAAATATATCCATATTGATTGTCACCAATCGTGACAAATTTCTGGGCTTTTTTAAGCATTGGAAGATAATCAGAGGCAAGATAGTTTCCTTCGTCTCCGTGACCGATTAAAAGTGGCGAGCGCTTTTTGGAAAAATATGTCTTGTCTTGATCTTTGCTAAAAAGAATCGCTAGAGCATAACTTCCTTTAATTAGCGACATCATTTTACTAATTGCTCGCAGGGGTTCTCTTGTTTCTAAATAGCAATCTTCAAGAACATTAGCGATTACTTCTGTGTCTGTCTCACTAATAAATACGTATCCTTTTCCAATCAATTCATTTTTTAGGACACGAAAGTTTTCAATGACACCATTATGGACGATAGTAAACAATCCCTTGTGACTAGTATGAGGATGAGCGTTTATTGCTGAGGGTTCACCATGGGTTGCCCAACGCGTATGGCCGATTCCCACAACTTCATCAAGTAAGGCAGGCAGCTCTTTATCTAAATCGTCGACTCGGCCTCTAACTTTGTAAATCTCAGGTTTTTTGTCGGAAAAAACGGCAATTCCTGCCGAATCATACCCACGATATTCAATTGTTTTCAAACCTTCGATAAGATACTCGCGAATCGACTTCAGCGATACTCCGGCGACAATTCCACACATGATGCAATTCCTCCTGTAAGTTAACTATACAATTAAGTCTTGAAGCGTTGGAAATGGATAATATTCTTTTGGCAAAATATGTTCTGCTTCGTCACATAATTGTTTTATGTTTTGCAGAAGGGGACGAATGCTTTTAACACATATATCCGCAGCTTCTTTTTTGCTATGATTATTCGATGCGAGTTTTATTCCTGCACTTAAAAGTTCGTTATGGCGATCCAACTCATCAATGAGTCTACCGCACTCAGCGCTTCGCTTAGCAATTGAGGAAACCGAACCATTCATGGCAATAGCTGTACTCTTATATAAAGCAGCAGTTTTTATCAATGCCGGTATAATGCCTTTATCGACCATTGAAATCAAAGTTTTCCCTTGTATTAAAATTGTTTCAATAAACTCCGCGTAATAAATCTCATAGCGGGCATCGATTTCTGCTTCGCTCAGCACGCCAAGACTTGAAAACATTTTCCGAACATGCGGTTGCTTAAACGTTTCGACGCTATCGATATAATTTGGAAAATTATCCAGTCCACGCCGCGCCGCTTCCTCTTGCCACTCTTTTTTATAACCATCACCGGCGAATAGAACGCGATGATGCTTGGCAAGAATATCGTGAGCGGTTTTAATTATTTCTTCATTCAGCTTATCTTTGCTAACACCCTCAAGTCTTGCGTTGATTTCACCAAGTGATTCAGCAATACCTGCTAACAAAGCAGTATTTAAAGCCGCAGGATTTCTCGAGGCTCCTAAAATCCGAATTTCAAATTTATTGCCGGTAAAAGAAACTGGCGAGGTACGATTGCGATCCGTGATATCAAGTGGTAATGCAGAAAGATTGTGCATTGGCGAATACATTCTTTCTAATTCAAGCGGAGTGACATTAGGACGACTCGCCAATTCTTCAAAAACTTGATGTAGATGATCACCAAGAAAAACTGAAACAATCGCCGGCGGAGCTTCGTGCCCGCCTAAGCGATGATCGTTACCAGCATCAGAACACGTCATGCGAATTAACGTCGCATAACGATCTACGGCTTGAATAAAGGCAGTAGTGAAAACAAGAAATCTTAAACTTGAAACATGATCTTCGCGAAGTTCAAACAGATTCATTCCCGAATCGGTCATTAATGAAAAATTATTATGTTTACCCGAACCGTTAACGCCATCAAATGGCTTCTCGTTTAATAAACAAATCATATTATGACGCAAGGCCATTCTTTTAAGAATGTCCATCACGACCATGTTTTGATCAACCGCTACATTAACGTTAGTGAAAATACTGACGAATTCATATTGGCCAGGCGCCACTTCATTATGTTCGGTTGAGGCATAAATGCCCACTTCCCAACACTTCTGATTCACTTCTTTCATATAGGCGGAAACACGTTCGGTCAATGCACCAAAGTAGTGATCATTCATACCTTGATCTTTGGGCATACTTTCACCAAATAAAGTTTTGCCCGTAAAAACGATATCCGGACGCTTCAAAGCTTGTTCCTTATCGACTAGGAAATATTCTTGTTCGAGTCCAATCATCGCCTTGACGGATTTGAAATCTTTGTAACCAAGTTTTTTTAAAACGCTTGAGGCACTTGTATTTACTCTTTCTAAGGCGACAAGAAGGGGCAACTTCTGGTCAAGTTTAGCACCGGTGTAACTAACGAACACACACGGAATGAATAGGACATGACCTCTGACAAAGGCGTATGATGTGATGTCTAAATAAGTGTACCCTCGGGCCTCAAAGGCTGTGCGTAGTCCGCCGTTAGGAAACGAGGATCCGTCTGTTTCTCCTTTTAAGAGCGACTTTCCAGAAAGGCGAGCGATAGGTTGCCCATCACTATCCATTTGAATAAATGACTCATGTTTTTCGGCCGTCAAACCCGTCATCGGCTGAAACCAATGACAAAAATGAGTGGCTCCTAAATCGATTGCCCATATTTTCATGGCGTGCGCAATCGCGTCCGCTGTTTCGCGGTCTATCTGTGTTTCATTACAAATAGCTTGTTGATATTTTTTATATACCGATAATGGCAGTGAACTGCGCATTACTTTATCGTTGAATTGCTTTTTAGCGAATTCTTCGATCACGACTTGTTTTTCCATTGTTAATACTCCCATTTTTTTCGATACAAAAAGATTGAGATAATTGCTAGTAATTATAAAAGCAAGCATCCATGCAAAATCGCACTTCAGAATTTCATGATTAAAGTAAATCCACTATTTATATATCGAAATAAATTCGATGTATTTTAAGATGAAAGGCTAAGCATGATCAGGGCTCTGTGAATTTGTCCCATCTCTAACGACCACTTGGGCCGACAAGGCACCCGCCGAATCTTTCGAAAACCTTGTTCCTCGTCACCCTCTTTACGGAGAGGGCCAGGCGCTACATTTAGTGAATAATGGATTATCCTCCTTTTCGTTCCATCTTGCTTTTTATTATACACATAGCCCACAATCTAACAAAAATATTTTGCATTCCGAAAAATGTAAGCGTTTATAAAAATGTCGAAAAGTTTGAAATAAGGTAAAATATGATATATGAAAGAAGCTTTGCTATATGATAAGTTGCCTAATGGCAAGGTGCGTTGCAATGTTTGCAGTCACCGCTGTTTAATCGCGCATGGAAATCGAGGCATCTGCCGAGTCAGAACAAATATAAGTGGCGTCTTATACTCGCTTAATTATGGTCTTTGCATCGCTGCCGCGATCGATCCGATTGAAAAGAAGCCTCTTTATCACTATCTTCCGAAATCGGAAACATATTCCTTTGCCGCGGTGGGCTGTAACATGCATTGTCCGTGGTGTCAGAATTATGAAATATCACAAACTCCGAATAACGAATTTGTCGTCGAGGGAGACGATGTTACCCCAGAAGAACATATCGCGCGAGCTTTGAAATTCAAGACACCTTCAATTTCTTATACTTATAGTGAACCAACCGTCTTTCTTGAATACGTTTTGGAAACAATGAAACTCGCCAAGGAACAAGGGCTTAAGAACATTTGGGTTAGCAATGGCTTCATGAGTAAAGAGACACTTGAAGTTATTCTTCCTTATCTCGATGCCATTAATATTGATCTAAAAGGACCTGATGATGATTTTTATCAAAAACAATGCGGAGGCAACCTGAAAACAATATTAAACAACCTAAAAACAATGCAAAAAGCGAATATTCACATTGAATTAACGACTTTGCTTATTCCGGGCCTTAACGATGAGGAACATCAAATCAAGAAATTAGTCTCAACAATTGTCGAGAATCTCGGTGTTGAACTACCTTGGCACATCAGCCGCTTCTTTCCGGCTTGGCGCATGCTTAATACTCGCGTCACGCCGTTAGAGTCTTTGCATCTCGCGCGTTCGATTGGCCAAAAAGCTGGTCTAAAATACATATACATTGGGAATGTCTAATATGAAGAATGTCCGTAGTTACTTTGTGCCTCACCCGCCGCTCATAATTCCTGATATTGGAAAGGGCGATGAACAAGCGATTCAAAAAACGATTTCTGCGTATCGCCAAATCGCCAAAGAAATCGCTCAGTTTAAACCTGATACCATCATTATTATTTCTCCACACGCTTTAACCTATGAAGACTACTTTCATATCGAAAGCGGCTTATCATCAAAAGGTGATTTTAGCGACTTCCATGCGTCACAAATATCTTTTTATGTTTCGCACGATACAGATTTTATTAAGGACTTAACAAGGATAATAAATAAAGAATCCTTTCCAGCAGGAATCGATGGAAGACAAAACAATAAGCTTGACCATGGGACGATGATTCCTCTTTATTTTATCAATCAGTATTACCACGAATACCAAGTCGCGAGATTATCTTTTTCCGGCATGTCATTTTTAACCCATTATAATTACGGAAAAATCATTCAAGACATCATCAAGAATCATTCATCTAAGAAATACGTCGTGATTGCCAGTGGCGATTTATCGCACGTCCTTAAAAGCGATGGACCTTATGGCTACGCTGAAGAAGGCCCGCTCTTTGATCAGGCAATATGTAAAGTGTTAAAAAGTGGAAGCTTTATCGATTTATTTAATCTTGATCCGCAAATAGTTGAAAGAGCTGGTGAATGTGGTTTTCGTTCTCTTCTTATTCTAGCCGGTATCTTCGATCAAATATCGTTAATTCCAAAACTTCTTTCTTATGAAGGCCCGTTTGGAGTCGGCTATGCCGTCGCTTCTTTTGAAGTGAAAGATATCGATGAAAAAAGAAATTACGGAACCCAACACGAAGAAAAAGAATTTAGTCGGTTAAATATTATTCACCACAATGAAGATGAATATGTTTCCTTAGCCCGTAAAACTTTGGAATTATATGTAAGAACGGGGCAAATTTTATCTATAGATAAGGCGTCAGAAAAATTAAAGTGTTCTCCTGCCGGAGTCTTCGTAAGTCTTAAAAAACACGGGGCGCTTCGTGGCTGTATTGGAACAATCCATCCGACCACAAAATCAGTGGCACAGGAAATTATCCAAAACGCTATTTCTTCCGGAATCGAAGACCCACGTTTCTCGCGGGTTACTATTTCTGAGTTATCCGAACTAGTTTATAGTGTTGATGTTCTTAAAAAACCCGAACCAATTTCGTCTCCCCAACAACTCGATATAAAAAGGTATGGTGTTATTGTTCGTTACGGGGGTCGAAGCGGACTTCTCCTTCCCAATTTAGAAGGTGTCCATTCGATTGAAGAACAAATAAGCATTGCATTAAGTAAGGCCGGCATATCAAAGCACGACCCATATACACTAGAACGCTTCGAAGTTATTCGTCATCAATAAATAAAAAGAAAAACACTGACGGGGACATCAGTGTTTTTAGAATAAAATAAATGACTATTTTTTACCTTCGCGTTTGAAACACATAAACCAGTCTAAGCAGTACTTATCAGGTGAAGTGTCTTCCATACGTTCTTTGGCAGTGCCACATGAACCGGGAGTCGGGATGATAACATCGTCGCCCGGACGCCAGTCAGCTGGTGTAGCGACTTTATCAGTATCGGCTTTTTGAAGAGCTTGAATGATGCGTTTGATCTCATCAAAATTTCGACCCATTGAAAGTGGGTAATAAAGAATCGTACGAACGATGCCGTTAGGATCGACAACGAAGACGGCGCGGACAGCCTGAGTATTTGATTGTCCTGGTTGAATCATGCCATATTTTCTGGCAACATCCATGCGGATATCTTCGATAAGTGGGAATTTAACTTCGATGTTTTTATAATTTTTCCATTCGATCTCTTGAATTTTTCTAAGCCACGCGATGTGGGCGTAGAGAGAGTCGACCGATAGTCCAACTAATTCGGTGTTAAGGGCTTTGAATTCATCTGCCATTGAGGCAAAGGTCATGAACTCAGTTGTACAAACTGGGGTAAAGTCTGCGGGGTGAGAAAAGAGAATAACCCATTTCCCTTTGTAGTCTTCCGGAAAATTAATATTTCCCTGAGTGGTCACTGCCGTAAAAGCAGGAGCTTTGTCACCAATTAAAGGCATTGTGTAGACTTGTTCTTCCATTTTTTTCTCCTTATGTTATGTAATAGCCATAAAGCATATGACATATGTATTATAATTATACCAAAAAATGAAATGGCTTAATAAGTGATATGCTCAGTTAATTAAAAATAGTTAAGTGACAATTCCATCGCAACAGCAATGTAAAAAATAGCTCGAGTATAATTAACTTGTCTTCTTTGTCTAGAAAAGGAGACTATTTAATGGCAAAGAAACATGTCTACAAAAGACTGACGATTGAGAATCGAATGGATATTCAAGCCGCGATTCAT
>Ga0172377_10001241_pt1 | contig 25386 bp, 18 predicted proteins | sample Pumphouse3metaG_FD_119749 | JGI IMG/M metagenome (GOLD analysis project Ga0172377, IMG submission 119749) | Leachate microbial communities from a municipal landfill in Southern Ontario, Canada - Pumphouse #3 metaG | ecosystem: Engineered > Solid waste > Landfill > Unclassified | place: Canada... | reverse complement strand
TCGCCAAGTGATTTCTCACGTGGTTCTTCTTTTGAAGCGGGGGCGGAGGCGGGGGCGGAGGCGGGAACTGCAACAATAATCGGGGCAGGAACTGGTTTTTCTTCATCTTCAAGTTCAAGTTCTTCCCTGACCATTGCACGAATTTCTTCAAGCGAAGGACCGACTTGAACAACTGCCGGAGCGGGAGCTTTGGGCTCTTCTTTGACTACCGGAACTTCAAGCGTCTTCAAACCTAGTTCGCCATGCATGATTTCTTTGATTTTATCGACATTAACTTGATCAGGTTTGACGGGTTCTTCTTTTGTTACTTCGTAACCCACTGCCGGTTCTGGTTTAACTTCTTCTTTAACGACTGGTTTTGGTTCTTCTTTAACTACTTTAACTTCTTCTTTTTTTGGCTCGCTCTCAATCGTATGTGGTTGTAAACAAGGGAACTTGCCATCTTGCATACACGGACAATATCCGGCTTGCATACAAGGCACAAAGTTACCACGAGCACATGGACAAGATGCTAAGAAGGGGTAGGGCGGATATTGGTTTTGCTGAGGGGCAGGAGCAGCCTGTGGCTGCGCGGGAGGTCCATAGGTATTAATATATTGAACAAGTAAAGGTCCGCTAATGCCAGGCTGCGTGTTAACAGTGTGAACTGGCAAAGCAGTTGCTTCAGGTTTTGGTGCCGGAGTAGGAGCATTTTCCAATTCATCATGGAGCACTTCGCGAATTTCATCAGCGCTTGGAGCGTTTGGTTGCGGCTCTTCGCGTATTAAAACGAGACGCTCATCGTTTCCGCTAGCATTAGAGAAAGTTCTCTTCGGTGGCGTTGGAGCATTTGCACAATAGACCATGTTCATAATGCCAGCAATTAAAATCAAAATAAGAGCTAGACCGATAAAAGCATGAGTGGCCCATAACAATATCGTTTCAAGAATAACGCTTGACGCAAGAACAACCGCTAAAAATTGTGGGGTGCCCAAGAGAAAAGCAACATCAAAAACGCTGACAACTAATATCAAATACCAGCTGACCAATATCAATGCTGATTCGGGTTTGTTGTACTTGGCCATTAAAACAATCCATACAATTGGCAGGACGAGACCGAAAACGCCGATTGCGGAAAGCATGACAATTCCTAAAAGATCATAGACGGGATTCCCCAAGAAACTAAACCATGAATATATTTGTGTCCAGCCATCTGCAAAAAAGCCAGCGAACGAATAAATTCCAGGATTTAGAAAGGGCACGACTACAAAGATTACGATTCCCAACACTAGCGCAATTAATGCGGCGATGGTTAAAGCGACAGTTGTTTTCTTCATAAATTACCTTCTTTCTGTGCTTACGCTATTACTATGCTTATAGTTTATTATAAGAATATAAAATATTCTACAAATCTTTGAAGATTAGCCGAGAAATGCGCAGTATTTATAAAAAAATGCGCAAATATGGCACTTTTTTTATATGATACATTTACTTATTTGTGTAAATTCGCAGGTGTTTATTAATAAGTCTAATGTGGATTTCGCCCATGGGACCCTCTTCACCATCAATGCACCAAGGAGTGTTAATAACTGGATTAATGATAACTTCATCAACGCGATAATATGAAGTTCTTCTTTTTAAAAACAAGTAATTTAGCAAACCATTAAAAAGTCCTGGTTTGGTTAGGTAGACATCAAATTTGCCATCATCGAGAGCATTTTTTAAATTTACTGGAAAGCCACCGACATACTTGCTATTAAGCAACATTAGAAACGGAACTCGATGTTGGTTAGTTTTCCCGTCAATAGTAATTTTTACTTCAAAACTTCGTGGAATAACGGCATCTTTAACGGCGTTCATATAATACGCCATTCTTCCGAATGTTTTGATTCTTTTTCTTTTCGTGGCATATGATATTTCGCTAAAAGTGCCAATCGCGGCAACAAAAGCAAAATATGTTTGATTATTGATTATGCCAATATCAAATTCTTGAATCTTTCCTTTTTTGATGATGTTCAACGATTTCGTTATGTGCCTATCGATGCCAAAATTCTTGCCAAAATCGTTAAGCGTACCGCTAGGAATATACCCAATAATTGGCCTTTTTTCTTCTTTGGAAATGACATTGACAATGCGATTAAAAGTTCCGTCTCCGCCAGCAAAGACAAGCACATCATACTCAAAACATGCAGTCTTAGCCAATTTGTCAAGCTCGCTCAGATCGCTTGCTTTGGCGATATTAACATAATTAAAAATTTCTTCTAAGCGAGTTCGAATAATTTCGATTTTACTAATTATGCGCCCATTACCAGGAGCGTCTGAATACAAAAAGATGGCATTCATGCATTTATATTACCACATGAAAAGGGTTTTTAAATTAAATCTAAGAATTGAACTTGAAAAGTATTCTTTAAAAGAATAGGATTTATACTACTTACAAAAAGAGGTTCCCAATGAATAAACCACTATTAAAAATAACTAGCCTAGCAATTGCTCTCGCACTTGTTTCGTGCACACCGAGTACAACCGAAACGGATACAAGTTCTATCAGTGAAAATGATTCTAGCAGTCCAATTCAAGATGTATCAGAACTCATCTCAAGTGAAAATGCTCAAGAACATATTCAATATCTGTCAGGCACTGAAATAGGCGGTAGGGCTTCAGGGAGCACTGATAACCTTCTCGCCTGTCAATATGTTGCCGATTACTTCGAAGATCATGGACTATCGCCCTACTCTGAAGAGACAGGATATTTTCAGCCATATCTTCAGCAACACACAAGGATATTTAGCGAATATTTTTCATTTGAAGTTACCAATAGTGCAAGAACTTCATCAGCTATTTATCGCTATGCATACGATTTCACTTTTTTCTACGCGAACTTTTCAGCTTTTGGTTATGTTTCTTCCGGACTTTCTTTTGATGATCAGGCCGATTTAGTTGTATTTAGTAATATAGAAGCAAACTATGCCGACAAAATCGTATTAGTCAGCAATATCACTTCAGCAATCCTTACCGATTTATATAATGATGGCGCAAAAGGAGCGATTGTTCTTGATTCTAAAGTAAGTGGATACCCCATCACTGAATACGGACAAGGAGATATGTTTGATGAAACTGATTTCTTAATGCTTTATGCCGCTCCTCAAACATATAATGCTTTGATAAATAACATCAGCAACGGACTAAATAAAGCTGATGTCTCATACGAAATTGATAACGCAACGAAAACAGTTAACAATGTCGTAGGCATTTTAGATGTTGGAGCAACAAACAATATCATTGTCTCAGCTCATATTGACCATCTCGGCCGTTTTGATGCTGAAGATGATGGCTATTATGCCGGTGCTCTTGATAATGCTTCAGGTGTAGCTGGAATGCTCGAATTAGCCCGTATCTACAGTCAAAATGCCGAGCGTTTATCGAAAAATGTCATCTTCATTGCCTATAATGGCGAGGAAGCAGGTCTTTTCGGATCACAATATTACTCAAATAATATGGTTGGGGAAAGAGCTGAAACGCGGGCAGCCTTTAATCTTGATATGATTGGCGGCGGTTCAAATGATTACGACCTCGAAATCATTGGATATGCTGGCGGACTCACTGGTTCTATTAACACAAAATGCCAAGAATTCGGCATCGAGAACTACACAATTTATACCAATCAGGCCAATAGTGATCATTATTGGTTAGGTGATATGAATATCGTCTCGCTTTCTTTTGTTCACTTTGATGATCGCTACTATCATCGACCCGCTGATACAGAAGACAAAATTAACTATGATATTTTTGTTAATCAGCTATCAATGATAGCTAGCCTGATGCTTTCGTCTTACAATAAATAAAAAAATCTATCATGAGATAGATTAATTTATACATGGTGATCCTAGCGGGAATCGAACCCGCGATTCAACCTTGAGAGGGTTGCGTCTTAGCCGCTTGACCATAGGACCGACGAGTAATAGTTAAGCAGTTTTAACGCAACTTTTCAATAACATAATTAAGGCGTTTTTCAGCTTCCTCTTGTCCTAAGACTTGCAATATTGCCCAAAGGTTAGGAGAATTCTTGCTGCCGGTCAGGGAAATTCTTAGAATTTCGGCCGCATCTCCAACATGGCCGATGTATTTATCGAGATTATTTTTGTATTCCTTATTATTTGGTGCAAAACCACTAATTAGCGCAATTTCTTTAAGAGATAAAAACCAATCATCGTTATCAAGAGTGTAATCGTTTGCTTTCATGAAGCCTCGTAAAAAGGAAATCACTTTGTCTTTAGTGATGCGCTCGTCAAATGGTAAATCAACGCTAACTAAATTTAGGTAGTGATCATGATAGAAGAAACGAATATGAGAATATATGTCGCTATATTTAGCGAAATCCTTGCGAGGATTTTCTTTTTCGCGTTCGATATTAAGAATTTGTTCATAATAATCAGTGTTGCGATTAATTAAATCAAGAAGCTCAGGAGCATGATTAATGGCCCATTTTTTTGATAACGAGGCTAAACGATGAGCACTCATTCTGGCAATTACTTCCTTGGCAAAGAAAGTTAATTTATCTAAATCGAAAAGAGCCCCATCAAGTGACATCTTGTCAAGATTAAAAGTAAATTTGTCAATATCATAGATATTGCTCTTCTCAGTCCATTCTTCAAAATTCGAATTGGCAATCGACATTAAATAAGCCATAACCGCCCGTGGAGGATAGCCATCTTCAATAAAAAAGCTAACTGCCGCTTCCTCATCCTTACGTTTCGATAATTTACGCTTGTTGCCATTTTCTAACTTCATTATTAACGGAAGGTGCGCATATTCGGGAGCCTTCCAACCAATGGCATTAAATATTTCGACATGAATCGGTAAAGATGAAATCCATTCCTCACCGCGAGTAACGACGGTTGTATGCATGAAATGGTCGTCAACGACATGAGCAAAGTGATAAGTGGGAAGTCCATCAGATTTTAAAATAACAATATCAATATCATTTTCGGCAATATTAATCTCGCCACGAATCAAATCGCGAATAAGTGTCTTGCGAAAATGGTCTCCTTTGCTTCGAAAACGAATGACATAAGGTTGACCTTCTTTGATCTTGACTATTGATTCTTCGGGAGATAAATACCGACACGTTGCATATTTTCCATAATAGCCGGGCACGACTTTTTGTTCTTCTTGCGTTTTACGCAAGGTATCAAGTTCTTCAGTCGAACAAAAACAAGGATAGGCAAGGTTATTCGCCAAGAGATGTTTAATGACAACTTTATATATGCTGGCTCGTTTGCTTTGGCGATAGGGACCGTAACCGCCGGTATCGCGGTCGCCGAGAAAACCTTCGTCAAGAGTGATGCCAAATTCGGCTAATTGCGAGATAAGTTGCTCACCACTGCCTGAGACTTCGCGCTTCGTATCTGTGTCTTCTAGCCGCAAAAAGAAAATGCCTCCGCTGTCCTTAGCCACTTTTTTGGCGACCATAGCCGTAAATAACGAGCCGGTATGCAAAAACCCAGTTGGTGAAGGAGCAAAGCGCGTCACTTGCGCCGTCTCTTTGAGATTGCGGGGTGGGTAGCGTTTTTCTAAATCACCAACCGTTTCTTGAATTTCTGGAAAGATAAGTTCGGCTAGTTGTTTGAAGGCATCCATATCGTTTTTCCTTTACTCTAAGAGTAATAATATATTTTATCACAATTTTTGGTGCTTGAATAATCACGTATAGTTCTTTATAATGATACTCGCATCGAATTCACGCAGGTGTAGTTCAATGGTAGAACACTACCTTGCCAAGGTAGTTACGCGGGTTCGATTCCCGTCACCTGCTCCAGATGCAAAAATATCGCCGTGCAAACGGCTTTTTTATTCCTCATCTTCGGGATTTTCATCATTCTCATCATCATCTTGAATGATGCTTCCATTTTTCTTTTCTAAATCGCTAATTAGTTTGTCGAGTTCTCTTTGCTGATCTTCGCTTAACTTCTGAGCGACTTTTATTTCTTCATAAGCCTTTTTAGCTTGATCAATCGAGACAGTAATATAACGGTCCTTGTACTTTTTAAAAAGTTCTTCAATCACATCGAGATAATAAGGGAGGAAAGGAGTTAATAAAATGAAGGCACCAGCAAACCCGGATAGCACTATCAAATATGAATCGGTAGTAAAAAAATAAGTAGCCATGACTCCGCCGCCGAATCCGAGTAAGACAAGCGGGGCGCCTAACCATGCCGCCTTATAATAATCGCGATTGAATTCGGTTTTAAATAGCTTTAAGCCTTGCCGATGAATAGAATGAGCGATACGCCCCGGCATAGCTGCCATAGAAATGGCAAGATGGGGAACGATTGAATTACGACCAACAAAATGAAAAAAGGCGAGCAAAGCTAAGCCACTACTGACAAGAGTTGCAATGCTAGAAATGAACATGATAATGATATTGTCTTCATAAGCTGCCAGAGCTTCGAGGAAACTTCCGTTGGCAGTTAATGCGGAAATGCTTTCAATTTCTTGGGCGAATTGAGGGTTGCGGGTTGCATATACCTGAAGCATGACAAACACGACGATAAAAGAAAGGGCGAAATAAATAAGGGCTGACTTTAAAAACGACGTTATAACTTGATAGGCGCCATTAATCGTCGGCGTAAACGCTGTTCGATAAAAACCAAAAAAATTCTTCTGAGTTAAGGACGTGCCTTTTGCAAAAGAGCTGTTTGTAAACTGTAAACAAATATAAATAGGCAAGATAACAATCGGCACAAGAAGGAAGAATAAATAACTTCCGAGAATGCCAAGGGCTAAACACGCCAAGACAAATACTGTAAATGAAAAAGCAATCGCCAATTTACTGGCTAAGTATTTTCGATAAGTTTGCAGGGCTTTTTTGGTAATGCTCATTTTTTCTTATTAATGTTCAAAGCGTGAATCTCGGTGACGGCTTTTGCTAGAGCTTTCTCGTCAATGCTGACAACATCGCGTTGTTCAAGTGCCTTGATTAAACGGCGAAGATGACTTTTACGCACAAGGAAATTTGTTTTTGAAGTTCCCTCAAAGGCTTCGAGATGACAGTCATCATTGATGACAACAATCGATATTAGCATATTTTTATTAATATCGGTAATCATTGACAATTGATGAACGTTTTCGGCATTCACTTTCAGTGGATTATCGATATAGCGCTTTTTCTTTTTACTCGCATAATAAATCCAGGAAGGGTCGTTTTCTTTTGCGCTTATAGCTCCGGGGTAATAGCAATCCATAATCACATAAATCCACTTTGAACCAAATAATATATGATTAATCGTCTTCGTTTCGCGTTTTTGATGCAAATAACAAAACTGATTGATTAAATAGTAATCGAAATCAAGGGCAATGCGATAAATAACTCGGCCATTAAAGCAAACGTAATGACGCTTTAAAACAGCTCTTTTAATCGGTCGATAAAAGATGATAAAAACAAGTAGTAATCCGGTGAGCGAAGCCGTGATGATAAACGCTATTTGTAAATCTGTCATTAACGGTATTTATGCAGCGAACGATTCAGCGACCTCAAGCGCAACTTCAATCATTTTGCCAAGCCCAAGCTGTCTTTCAGCGCTTGTTGCCTTCTCTGTCTTCAAGAAATGATCGGTGACGGTCAATAAGCATAGAGCACGCTTGCCAAGACGGGCGGCTGTCGTGTATAAACTATATGATTCCATCTCCACGCCCATGACGCCGAGATTAGCCCACTTTTTCCAGGAGTTCGGATCGACATCATAAAAAATATCGGCGGAGAGAATGTTGCCGACATGTAACTGCATCTTTCTTTGTTTCAACACTTCATGAGCTTTGATAAGTAAGTCAAAATCAGCTGGAGCAGAATAAGTCCCGCCTTTTAAATCAAATTGCGAAGCCCAATTTGAGTCGGTCGAAGCCGTTTGACATACTAAAACATCAAACAGGTTAATCTTATTTTGATATGAACCACACGTTCCGACGCGAATGATTGATTCGACGCCATAACCGGTATATAATTCGTGTGAATAAATTCCAATTGATGGTTGGCCCATCCCTGAGGCCATGACCGACACCCTTTTTCCATTTTTCGTATAACCGGTATATCCCAAAATACCGCGGACTTCATTAACAAGTTTGGCGTCGACTAAATAATTTTCGGCAATCCATTTTGCCCGTAGCGGATCGCCCGGCATTAATACGACTTTAGCAAATGCTCCAGGTTCGGCGTTGATGTGTGGTGTTCCCATAATTTTCCTCCTATTAATCGATATCGATTACTTGTGTTGCGGCAACATAGTCATAAAAACCAATTCGCTGATTAGAAAAAAGTAAAACCATCGTATCAGCGAACGCGCTGATACCAAACGTTAAAATGAACATCAAAACTCGCGTCATTTCGCGTAGGAAGATAGTTTTAAAATCAATATCAGATCCATCGGTTTTGATTATTCGAATTCTAAAAAAGCGTTTACCAAGTGTCTGTCCGTTCCAAAAAATAGGGAGGACAACAAAATAAGCAACAACTGCCATAAAGGCTAAAGCGCCTGAGCCGAAAGCCGACAAATAAAGCGCTAGACTATCAAGACTTGTCGGATTAATCAGCGCTGTGATAAGTGTTATAAGCGAACGAAACGTCAACAATAAAGCAATCGCCACAATGACAACTAAATCAAAGATATTGGCGAAGATGCGATGGTAAGATTTGGCGCGTTTCATTCTCAATTAATCCTTCTTATTAACTTTAACAAAAAATAATATCTCTTTATATAGATTTAAGAAAATTCTTAAAAAGTGTTTAGTCAAAAATGGTTTCCCCGTTTATGCAAGCATCAGCGATTCGCTTGATTTCCTCAATCGTTAACTTGTGCGACATTTCCGGAAGATAGTCCAAGTCAAAATAGCCCACTTCCGTTGTTTCATAATTAAGTTTATTAAAAGCGGAAGTTGGAATCGCTTCAAAAACTAAGACATATTCAGGTACTGAAGCGTTCGGAGTGCGATCGATTACACCGACAAGTCGAGTGATTTTAACTTCTAATCCAGCTTCTTGCAAAACCTCACTCATCGCCGCCTGACTTGGGGCATCATATAAATCACACCATCCGCCTGGAAGAGAAAATGTTCCTGATTTTGCCTCTTTGACAAGAAGAATATGACCTAATTCATTAAAAATCAAAACTCGAGTTGAGACGTTGGGAGTCGGATAAATATCACGCTTAAAATAATTGGGCCGCTCAAAATCCACCTCAGTGAAAGATTCGAGCATTTTCGTGCTCAAGTCATTAATTTGCTGGTAGTTGTCAATCGCATAACTATCTTTGGAAAATAAAAGGCCAATCTTTGAGATTGCCTGCATTTTCATTATAAAATCGTAAAATTGTTTTTTATCCATAAATACTCCTTATAATATACTGCCTCTTCAATGGTTTAACAATTGTTAAGTCTAGTGAATTGAGTCTTTTGTCCTTAATTACACCAATCATTAATCGTGCTAAACTATAGAGTAAGATGACAGACAAAGAATTTTATATCACAATTGCGTGTATTGTCGTAGCTGGCATAATTCTTTTTATATTTACCGGTTATATTCGTATAAAAAAAGGTTATATGGGCATTATTGAACGCGCCGGACGATACATCGGAACATACCAGGCAGGATTTCGCTATTTTGCTCCCCTTGTTGACCGCCGTGTCGGTCTATACAAATTGGGCGAGTGTCGACGACTTGTCGAAGTTGATCGCTACAAATCATATTTTATTCAATATGAAATTATGAATTTTAAGTTGTTCCACTATTCCGGACACGATTTAGATGGTCTGGTAAGACTAGCCCTAAAAGAATCTCCGGACGACTTGGGACTGTCACTCAAAACAAGATGCGATTTAATTGGCGTCCACTTCATCAAGGTTTGGGAAAATAAAAAATAGAGGTAAATTCCTCTATTTTTAATTATAAATAATTATAGGCCTAGTTTTTTGATGTATTCTTTGATTCTATCGCATACACCCTGACAAATTTCTAGAGTGCGCGCTTCGGTCATCACGCGTACGAGAGGTTCGGTTCCGCTTGGACGAACGAGCAATCTGCCCTCTTTGCCAAGAATAGCTTTTTCCTTTTCGATTAGTTTAAGTAAACCTTCATCATTTAAGACAACTTTTTTGTCATTAACTTTAACATTGATAAGTACTTGCGGGAAAATCGTCAAATCTTTTTTGAGTTCTTCGAACGAATATCCGTTTCCAACATAGAGAGTCATCATCTTAATAGCGGTTAAAATACCATCTCCGGTATTTAAATCATGGTAGAAAATAATGTGTCCAGATTGTTCTCCACCCAAAGATAAATCTAACTCTTCAAGCTTAGCTTGAACATACTTATCACCGACATCAACTTCGATGTATTGGATGTTTTTACGTTCGAGAGCTAATTTAAGTCCCAAGTTTGACATGACTGTAATGACCACGGCGTTATTGTCGAGTCTTTCGCGGTCATACTTAGAAATAGCGGTCATATAAATCATTGTGTCACCGTCGATGACTTCGCCGTCTTTTACGACAAGGAGACGGTCGGCATCACCATCAAAAGCAAAACACATATCGTAAGAGTCGTTTCGGCTTTGTGCGATTAAAGTATCAATGTGGGTTGAACCACAATGTTCATTTATATTTAGGCCGTCAGGATTATTATTAATGAATTTAGCATTAATACCAAGACTCTTAAACACTTGGGGCGCAACATTTGAAGCAGAACCGTTTGCGCAGTCAACGAGAACGCGAAGATTCGTAAAATCAAACTTTGCTTTGGAAATGAGGAATTGAATATATTCTTCGCGCAAACTACCACCATTAGAAAGATTGCCGAGCTCAGAACCCTCAAATCTAGGTAGATGATCAGTTGGAGAATCCATATAAATTTCAATTAATTCTTCAATATCAGATGATAATTTTTTGCCCTTGGCGTCAAAAATTTTAATTCCATTATCATAATAAGGATTATGAGAGGCACTAATCATGATGCCATAGTCAAAACCCTCTTTATCAACAATATAAGAAATCGACGGAGTGGTCGAGACGCCTTCATCAAATACATCACCACCGCTCAAACGAATTCCTTTAGTCAAAGCATCTAATAATTTTTTACCTGAGATTCTCGTATCACGTGAAATAACAATCCGATTTCTTTTGCCGTTTGGATATTGGCCGATAAAGCGACCAATCCGATAAGCCATGTCAACCGTCAAGACTTCCTCAACGCGCCCACGGACACCGTCCGTACCGAAATACTTTGTCATAATGTTGTTCCCCTATTATTCTTCGTCTTCTTCAGGCATTTCCATCATATATTCTTGGAAAACTCTTGAGAAGGTATCGACTGTTACTGGCTGAAGTTCACCGCGATAGGCGATGGAAATACGTCCGGTTTCTTCACTGACGACAATTGTCACGGCATCAGCCATCTCGCTAATACCGATGGCGGCGCGGTGGCGCGAACCATACTTGCCGGTCAGCGGTTTAGTTGTTGGAGTGAAATAAACGCTGGCCGCCAAAATTGTATCACCGCGTACGACGACCGCCCCGTCGTGTAAACGCGTTCCCGGGTAAAAAATCGTCATAATCAATTCGGCGGAAACAGGAGCGTTTACAATAGTACCGGTTTTAATCACATCAGTTAAAAGGATATTTTTTTCAAAAGTAAGTAAGGCCCCAATTTTTTGTTTGCTTAAAGCCATGACGGCGTCGTTAACTTTTTTATACATCGCATCGCGATCAAAAATTCGATCGGTTTTTTTCTTACCGGATCCAAATAATGTCTTGCCTTTAAGCTCACTGGAAATGAAGGGACGAATCCGACTAATATTGACAAAAATAATTACCGTCGCAGAAGTTGTTAATACAATTGCCAATACTGTTTTCAATAGTTCGAGAGAAAAAAGCCACGCCAGTATTATTGCCGAAACACCTATTAACGCGTAAATAAGAACAAACTTGCGGTTAGTAATTCGAAAAAGCAAGTAAGTGAATAGTCCGGAAATCAACACCCCAAGACTTAAATCGACCCATGTAGAAATCAAGGCAAAATCAGGTATTATCATATTTTTTACCTAGCCCAACGATGAGCAAAACGCGATGCCGCGCTCGCCGCAATGGCGCCGACGATATCATCAAGGAAAGTGTTACATATACCGCTGGATTTTCCATGGCTGTTTAAACTTTCGATAATTCCGTATTTTTTCTTATCGATGAAACCAAAATTTGTCAGGGCGATTGAACCATACAAATTACATATGCCATAAGCAATAACTTCATCGACACCATAAAGACCCTCATCGCGCATCAAAATAGCTTCTAAATCTTTATCAAACATTTTGCCGCTTTCGGCCAGTTTATCGAGTTCGACAGCGGTCATAATCGCCAATTGGACTTCTCGTTTGGCAAGAACGCTCAAAACCGAATCAAGCAATTCTTCTTTTAGTAAATCAACGTGGTAATCAGACTGTAAAAACCGTGCCGAGTCAGCAATATCATTTATTGAAACGCCTCTTTCTTTCAGTAAATCAATACATTTTTGGCGATAGTCTTCCATATTCAATCCTCATTCTTCTTTAGTGCATATTGTATTTTAGCAAAGTTAATTCATAAATTAAAGCGCAGAACAAAGCCAAAGATAAAAATCAGAAAAAGACATGTATTCCGCTGAGATTTTAATAAAAATATATTTTAAACCATTATTCCAAATATTTATTTACCATATGGCTTATCATCATTCTTCAATCGATTGATGATTTGGAAACAAATATTTTCGTTTTGCTTTGATAAGGTAATAAAAACTCACTGCGCGAAAGTGAGTTTCATTATTCTGTTGGAGCACCTGACGGGAATCGAACCCGCGTAACTAGCTTGGGAAGCTAGTGTTCTACCATTGAACTACAGATGCATCGCCCATATTATAGGTCAGATAATAATCCTTTTCCACAGCCAAATAAAAAGCCTCTTAGCGAGGCGATTTATGTTGAATGGTGGATGCTGAGGGGATCGAACCCCCGACCTTCTGTACGTCAAACAGATGCTCTCCCAGCTGAGCTAAACATCCAACTGGATTTTAGATTGGTGCCGACTAGAGGAATTGAACCCCCAACCTACTGATTACGATTCAGTTGCTCTGCCAATTGAGCTAAGTCGGCATGCGCGGCTTAATAATAGTAAAATATATCAAGCCGCTTTTCAAGTGATAAATGTGTTTAGTTAATGTTAGCTAATTTTCTTTTTTGAACCTGCTTTTTAATGAACTTAATCAAAACGATAATTTCATGGATAACAAGTGGAATAACTGATAGAGCTATAACATAGAGCCATTCAACTAAAGATAATTCAGCGGTGCTAAAGAAATCTTCCAAGAATGGTACTTCGGTAATAAGGATTTGCATGCCTAATCCAAAAACAAAGGCAACAAGTAGCAACCAGTTTCTCGATTTGAAAACATGGACAAAGCTCTTCTCGGTATTCGTCATACCAATCATATGAAAGAGCTGAGAAACACCAAGGACACTAAAGGCGGTACTTTGTGCGAGGCGAAGCATTTCCGGTTCATTAGTAATTTCGATTAACTTAGCGAGTGTAAATGGTAATCCATTTTCAAAAATGTGAACTGTTGGGAAGAGCAAGAAACCTAATAAAGTAATGAAGGCTATGACTAAACCGTAAGTAATTATGAAGAAGTAACCTCCGCGAGCAAAAAGTGATTCTTTTTCATCACGCGGTTTGTCTTCCATAATATTGTCAGCCTTTTCATCAGATCCAAGGGCAATCGCTGGCAGCGAATCAGTAATAAGATTAACCCATAAAATATGAATGGCGATTAAGGGAAGTGGTAATCCTAAAACAATCGCGACAAACATCGAAATGACTTCACCGATATTGCTGGAAAGAAGAAAATAAACTGTCTTTTTAATATTGGCATATATGCCACGACCTTCTTCAACGGCCTTTTCAATCGAGGCAAAATTATCATCGGTTAGAACCATGTCGGCCGCGCCTTTAGCCACGTCTGTGCCGGTAATACCCATAGCGATGCCGATATCAGCAGCCTTAAGCGAAGGAGCGTCGTTAACGCCGTCTCCAGTCATCGCTGCGATATAACCATTGGCTTTGATTGCTTTGACAATACTAACTTTATTTTCGGGAGAAACGCGGGCGAAAACACGCACCATCTTCACGGCTTCCTGCAGTTGCTCAAAACTCATTTTTGATAATTCATCGCCAGATAAAACTTGTGCTTCATCCTGTGCAATTTTCAGTTCGCGAGCAATAGCTAAAGCAGTATCGCGATGATCGCCGGTAATCATAATCGTGACGATTCCCGCCTTCTTAAAAATCGCCACCGCTTCCCCAGCTTCAGGGCGAGGTGGATCAACCATGCCGACAAGACCGACAAAAGTTAAGTTTTCTTCACTTAATTCTGGGCTTTCCTTATACGCTAGCGCTAAAACGCGGAGGGCGTTACGAGCCATCTCAGCACTACCTTCTATTATTTGTTTAACATCTTCTTTAGTAATTGGTCTAACTTTTCCATCAATGAGAATATGCGTTGTATGCTTAATGACAGAATCAAGAGCGCCTTTTGTAAAAACAATTGGCTCTTTTTCATGTTCATGCTGCGTGGACATCATTTTGCGAACAGAGTCAAATGGTAGTTCATTAATCCTAGGATTAACATCTTCTAGTTCTTTCTTGCGAAGTCCAAGTTTATTACCAAGTTCAACTAAAGCGATTTCGGTGGGATCGCCATAGACTCCGGTATCGATTGAAGCATTAGAGCAAAGCGACATTCCTTTGGCAAGAAAGTGCATATCATCGCCTAAATAATGTTCGGCATCAAGAAGCTTGTGATCAACATAAGCTCTAACGACCGTCATTTTATTTTGGGTCAGAGTTCCCGTTTTATCCGAACAGACAACCGAAACAGCGCCAAGTGTTTCAACACTCGGTAAACGACGAACGATTGTATTAACTTTTACCATCCGTTGCACGCCAAGAGCCAAGACGATGGTAACCACCGCTGGCAAACCTTCGGGAACGGCAGCGACAGCAAGTGAAATGGCAGTAATAAACATTTCAAGAAGGTCGCGGCGCTGAATCAAAGCCACAACAAAAATCGCCAAGATAATGACGACAGCGATAATCCCAAGAATTTTGGATAAATCAGCTAAACGCTTTTGTAGTGGGGTCGCTTCTTCTTTTTCGGCCGCAAGCATGGTGGCAATCTTACCAATTTCGGTTTGCGCGCCGGTGGCGACAACGATACCCTCACCGTGTCCATAGACAATTGGAGTCGACATATAAACCGAATTGAGACGGTCTCCGATGCCGACCGGTTCTGAGAAAACCATTTGATAATCTTTTTCAATCGGAGTCGATTCACCCGTTAAGGAAGATTCATCAGTTTTCAAGTTGTATTCTTTTAAAAGACGCATGTCCGCCCCGATGGAGCGTCCTTCTTCGAGAATGACGATATCGCCAACAACGAGGTCTTCGGCTTTAATTTCAAAAACTTTGCCGCCCCGTCTAACCGTTGCCGTTGGAGAGGAAAGCTTTTTTAAAGCTTCTAAAGCATTTTCGGCTTTTACTTCCTGGACCGCACCAATCGTCGCGTTTAAAAGAACAACTGCTAAAATGATAATGACATCAGCCCAATCGTCGTGGCCATCACCAAAAATGGTGACTAGCGCGGAAATTAGAGCCGCGGCGAGTAAGATATAAATCATCGGATCGTGCAGTTGCAATAAAAAAGTCAAAAAAATGCTTCTGCGCTTTTTTTCAACCAATTTGTTCTTGCCGCTTTCTAGTAATCGCTTCTCAGCTTCTTCATTCGAAAGTCCGATTTCGGGATCAACATGATTCTCGGTTAGTAAATCGTCAATCTTTTTTGTCTCATACATAATGGGCTCTCCTTAATTATAGGTTTTAAAGGTCTTGCTCATTACTGGCCTAGTTCCGGGCATGATGCCGTATTGACGGAAGGAAGGCTTCGCTACTCCCCTTTAAAGGAACGTACTGGAATATTTTATAATAAAATAAAGTAAATATCATTATTTAGATTGCAAAATTGTGATTCTCTATGTTGTTAAATCGCTATATCGGGAGCCAGTATAGTCATAGGGATTAATTATGTTGTTCGGAGCATTCTCAAACGCCTCAGAGATTAAATCGCGAGGAAAAAGAGGAAATGACGGAGTATCAGAGTAATGCAAATAGCCAACATAATCTTCTTCCGGATCATAGTCAGTAAAATAGTTGTACTCTTTGGAAATATTTTGATGCAAAACGACGTAATCGATGACTGCGATTGTATAGTATGTCGAATTATCAAGATAAGAATAATCTTTTACGCGATAAATATAATTAAATGAGGCCTGACTTTTAATATTTCTACCTGTGGCTTCAACAATGTAAACATAGTTATCAAAGGGAAGACCTTTAAATAAGTCACCATAGGTAACTGGTCCCGCTGGGATGTCGCTGCGTCCGAAATTTGTCATGGCAAAATCAATATCATAACCATTATCTACGGCTTTCATTGCTGCGGCATAATTAGCCATGTTGGGAAGGGTGCTGTAACGATCGAGATTATCGGTCAATGTTCCGATCGCTTCATTCTTACGGATATCTGATGATTCTGCATATTTATCAATAATAGTTTGGGCGCTAGTATCGGGTGTTAGGTTATTCAACTGACCTTCATACGTGTTTTGAGAAGATATGTGGCTCGCTATGCCGGTTGCGTAATTATAAGAGAGTTTAATATTGGAAACGTACTTGCCATTGTATCCCCCTTGAATAAAAGGCACACCGTTAATAGTTTGCTGTTCATCACTATGAGTATGCGAACAAAAAACGGCATCGACATACTTTCCTTTAGGAATTGAATTATCAACCTCATCCTGACCGGCATGAATCGATAAGACAACGATATCAACGTTATGCTCCTGTCGAAGTTCCACACTCAGATTTTTAATTATCTGAGTTGGTTCTTCGAAATATATATCTTGCATAAAACGACTATTGATCGAGGTGATTTGCCCTTGGCCAATCACTCCGATAATACCAATCTTCAAGTGTCCGCGGTTGATAATCGCATATTCTTCGCCTATTGATGACTTAGTGCTTGTATCCGGAAATTCCATGATATTTGCGCCTAGAAGCGGAAATTCGGCCCATCCCACATTATTAACAATATCTTCTATTCCCCAGTCAAACTCGTGATTTCCGATTGTCATTGTATCAAAGCCGATATCATTCATGACATCAGTAACGACTCGCCCCTTATTATGATAAGATTCGTAAGAACCTTGCCACATATCACCAGAACTAATAATTACAGCATTATCGGGATTGTCGTCTTTTTTATCTTTTAAATAAGTCGCGACTCTAGCTAGTCCGGGCTCATCAAAATACGAATTGAAGCTAATGGCGCCATGAAAATCATTCACAGCATAAAAATCGACAATCTCAGTACCGCTTGTCGGTCGATCAGAACTTGTGTTTGAGCTTATATCGTTTGAGGTTTCTGAATTAAAACTGTCAGAAGAAAATGAACCGCTCTCGCTTGAAGAATCAAAACTGCTGTCGCCAAAATCGACACATGAAGATAAAACTAAAATCGAAATGATGAGTAGTAGATGTCTATTTTTCATAAATAAGTTTTCTTAATCCTTGCAAGATTTCAAACATCGCCCATGTATCTTGCTTACAATATTCAATCATATTGCTATATGTTATATCAAAAGCCTTTCCTTCTAAAGTCTTTAAACGCATAAAGGTCGCCTGGGCTTCTAAACCGTTATGAACTTCTTGTAAATTCGCATAACTAAGACTTGGCGCGAAAATCGGCAAAACCTTTTTAATCGAAAAAGAACGCTGCAAAGCCTCGCTATAATAATTAAAATTGCATGGTTTAGTCTTTAAATGTTCATATTCTTTACGCTGATCTTTATTTGGCTTCAATATGTTCATCAAGTCAAAAACCCGTTCGTTAATAGATGCTAATTCAGTCTCATATTGTGGAAACATCTTGATTAACTCATTGATACGCGATTTTTCAAAGGCGGCGTTATATACAATAATGGTTCCCTGTTCTTTCGCGGGAATGTTTTTAATTAACGATTTAATGAATTGTTCGCGATCGTCATCTTTTCCTTTTGACAAAAATGAAAAATTATCTTTTTCCTTGTCGCACACACCAGGTAATCTTTCAACATGAAGTGAGTATTGAAATATAGATTGCTGATAAGGTTTTTCGCCTTTAAACATCGGAAGGGGGTAGTTCATTGTTTCAAAATCAAGATGGAAAAGGGGATATTTTAGTTCCTTCTTCATAAAAGCGGCGATAAACTGCTTTTCAACAAATTCTCGGCCATTTTTAATGACTTCATATTGAACTTTTTGCGTATCACTTAACCATTCATAATTAATATCGAGGGCATGTGTAATTCCGTTGGCGATAAGTTCTTCAATTTTTTCCTTTGGAAAGCTTTCCTTTCCTTCTTTCGGCGGGCCAAAACCATGATGACCATTAAGATAAACATAAAGAGAATTTTTATCGGGAACCCTAAAATCTTTTTTACATATTCTTGTCCAAGGACATTCTTGATAGCCCTTGCCAATTAAACACTTGGACGCTTCTAATGGCACGCGTTCAAAATTAGGTTTATTAATGCGATCAATTACCGTTTGAACATCATGGTCAATGATTAATAGAAAATCTTTTGTTACTTCGGTTAAATCGATAAAAACAATGGCCTCATCGGCGTTATAAATATTCTCGCCTTTCTCATTCATTTTCCCATCGAAATAATACTCATCATTTAACACCGCAAGATAATAGCGGTGTTCGCGTTTATCCTCAGTTGAGTTTTCGATGATGTATCGTTGCCACGCTAAGTCATAGACATAGCGACCTAGATTGTCGAGGCGATTAAGAAGTTTTTCGCGATTCTCGTAATATTTCTCGAAAGGCTTAAAACCTTCGAAATCCTCTTGCAAGCGCATCACCCCAAACGGAGATTTTTCAAATAGAGGAAAATGGACTTTATCCTTCGTTGGTCCAAGATCAGAATATTTTTTTGAAGTCGTCGCTTTTGTTTCGATGATTCTCACGGTCTTGTCGTCACTTTGATATATATCAACATAAGAATTGAAATTGAAACCATCCTTAAAATGATTAATGTATCTTTGCCCAATGACCTGTTCATTTTTCCGAGTTCCGGAAATAACTTGGCCGCCATAAAGATGCTCGGCTTTTTCGGCCGATAATTCTTCAATTTTAAAGTAAGTGCCAAGCATGGCTTTGAGAGCTTCGTTGTCTTTTAAAAGGCTATCAAAGTCAGCACTTTCAATATCTACTTCATCTTCACCGCCACTATTTTCGCTCGCGCTAATTATGTCGAGGAAAAGTTGACGGAGACGCTCTTTTGTTTCTTCCTCGAAAACCTTAGCTTTCTCCTGATCGTTTGCCTTAGCTAAGTCGCGCTGATAATCACGGACAATGCTTGATGATTCACTTTCAAAAGCGGCAGCACGAGGACACCGTAAGTATTTAAGAAAGGTTGTTTTGGATATTTTGTTAGACACATCAAACTCCTCCAATTATATTGCTACTAATACTTTAACATTATATATATAGAAAAGTTTGAAAAAGTTATATTCTTTTGAAATATATTTCAAACAAAAAGCCCATATATGCAAAAAGATCCGTTGCTTTTTATTCGCGAAAGACTTAGAGAACGATGATGCTTTCTTTTTTAAGCTCATCAAGAATGTCTTGAGGCCAATAACTTGCTTGCACTTCGCCGATATGTTTTTTTTCTAAAAAGAACTGGCAAATACGCGACTGACCAATGCCACCTCCGATAGTAAGAGGTAATTGCTTGTTTAAAAGCGCTTGATGGTAAGGATATTGCAAACGGTCAAGGGCGTTTCTTTCTTTCAATTGTTCAACTAATGAATGCTCATCGACGCGAATTCCCATCGAGGATACTTCTAAGACAGCATTGTTAAGGGCATCATAAAGAAGAATATCGCCATTTAGATTCCAGTCATCATAATCAGGGGAACGACCATCGTGAATCGTTTTGGATTTTAAAAGTCCGCCGATACGAAAAACAAAGACGGCTTTATGTTCTTTGACAATTCGTAGTTCACGCTCTTTGCTTGACAAATCCGGAAAACAGTTTTCCAATTCTTGGGTATCAATACAATATATGCTTTTAGGCAGTTTCCGTTGCAAAGATGGATAGCGATGCCTCGTGGCTTTTTCCATTTTTTTCAAAACATCATAAATAATATCGACAATATCAAATAGATAATCTTTTGTTCTTTGTTCCGAAGAAATAATCTTTTCCCAATCCCACTGGTCGACATAAATCGAATGAATCGAGTCGACGATTTCGTCTTTGCGAATCGCATTCATATCAGCATATAATCCTCGCCCGATTTTAAATCCGTAACGTTTAAGCGCCATTCTTTTCCATTTGGCTAAAGATTGGATGATTTCTAACTCTTCGTTTTCATAAGAAAACGATACCGGTTTTTCATATCCGTTTAAATAATCATTAATGCCGCTGGCCTTTGAGACGATGACGGGCGAAGAGACACGAATAAGGTTTAAGGCCTTGGCGAGTTTCCGTTCGAATTCGTCTTTAATAAATTTAATGGCGATTTCTGTTTCGATAAGATTTAATTTACTTTGATACATATTATTTCCTCCTATAAAATAAAAAAGTCCCTAATAAAGGACGATTATTCGCGGTACCACCTTAATTCTGAATTGCTTCAGCACTCTTTGCTCGATAACGGTGAGAGCCGGGAAGGTCTACTAATTTCTTCTTCCACTCCAAGATGTTAGCTTGTCTTTTTCTCCTTACCGGCTCACACCACACCCGGTTCGCTTTAAGGATCATAAGGGCCATTCTTATCAACGAGTTACCCAAATTATTGCAACCGTCTTAAATGGTGTCAACAAAAGATAGAGTTGATCATCAAATAATATGTGAATATTAGCCTAACTAATCATTCGAGTAAACTCTTCAAAAGCATCACGATGGGCTTTTAAAGAAAGACGGAGGGCTTCTTCGTACTTTTTTATGCCTTCAAGGACTTCTTCACTAAGAGAAAATAATCTTTTAAAATCGCTTCTTATTTCGTCAAAAGCTCTCCAATAAAGATTGACGATATAATCGGGTAGGGAAATGATTTTAAAATCGCTTTCATTAAATAGATACTCATGAGTAAAAATTGAGGCGACTTGATAATGAGGATAATATTTCCCTAGTCCTGCCGCTTTTTGTAAAGATTTGGCGGAAACATTATCTTTGATATTAACAACATGTTTGGCCCAAACAAATCGCTGCTGTTCCCACCAAGTGGCTGATTTAGCTTGATGGCGGGCTTGTTCATTTAGACTTTCCATCTCAGCCGTTGTTGAGGGACTAAGTCTTAACACTTTTTTCATAACGTTTTTTCTTTCGGCAAAAAGATTGCTCGTCTTCTTGCCACCTTTATCAAGAATTTTTAGATAAGACACATTTTCGAGCAGAGAACGCCAAATAATAAATGCATCAGCGTATTGCTTAACGGAAATGAGGCGGACTCCGGAAATCATCTGATTAATAATACGCTTAGCAAGTAACTTATCAACATCGCTTCCGGTATTGGCTGTTGTATATTTGTAGTAGAAATTAATTATCTCCTTTAGACGGTCGACGCGAGGGTCTTCTTGAGGATTTACATATGTGAAAATGTGCGTTGGGTCGTTTTTGTTTATTAACGATTCACACTTATCATTAATGATTTTTAAGATGTAATCTTCTTGCCTAAAATAATGACATTTAAAGTTTTCAGTTTGGCTTTTGATTTTAGCGTTGTGAGCATGAATTATTTCGATGGCAAATTGTTCTAACGTTTTAATTCCCGCCGCATCATTTCGATTAGCTTTATAACGAGTATATCCATCTTTGATGTTAGTACAAAAATATGTTAACTTCTCATTGGAGTGTGGGTAACGGTCATTACTCTCTTCAAGAAATTTACGGACAAAGTTATGCGAAATCGTTGTTTTCTTGGACATATTATTTTAATTATAAATTTAACTACGTATATAAGCAAACCTCGCCACTCAATACTGCCTAGATATCTAAAATATAAGCACTTTCATTCAACAATTGCTTAAATTTTAATTTAAATAATTTATTTTTACCAATACTTGGTTAGAATAGATACGTTGGGGACATTTCATGATACTTCTAAAACACTTTCGCCACTACTATTTAAAATACGCTCTTGCCTTTCTTTTTGGTGTTGTTATTTTAGTTGTTATTGATTGGTATCAATTAGAAATTCCACGCATAGTAAAAACAATTATCGATGGTGTGGAAAACGAGTCCATTAATCATCTGAATCAGATATTTGAACCACTGCTAACAGTTGTTCTAATTGTCGTTGGAATAACGATTGGACGCTTTTTGTGGCGGCTTCTTCTATTTGGCACGGGCCGCAAAATCGAAACCGATATTCGCCAGGAGATGTTCACTCATGCCACCACTCTTGATCAAAATTTTTATTCGAAACAAAAAATCGGCGGGTTGATGAGTTATTTTATTAACGACTTAAATGCCGTCCGTGAATTATTTGGCTTTGGCTTGCTGATGATTATCGACGGACTTGTGCTCGGTATTTTCGTTTTAGTTCGCATGTTTTCGCTTGACTGGGTCATGACTCTTTATGCTTTTATTCCCATCGCGCTTATGGGTGTTCTCGTCTTCTTCCTCGAACTGAAGATGGAACAAAAGTTTAAATTGCGGCAAGAGGCGTTTGAATCTACAAGCGATTTTGCTCAAGAATCATTTACTGGCATTACCGTTATTAAGGCCTATGTTCGCGAGGTTGCCGAATCACTAGGATTTAGAAAGAAATCGCAGGAAGTCTATCAAAAATCGATGGACCACATGCGCTATGCAATCATTGTTAATATTATTATCGATGCCATGATTAGCGTTGTCATTATCGCCATTATTGCCTTTGGCTCAATCATGATTGCTCAAGGCAATCTATCAAGTGGCGAATTGACCGAATATATCGCCTACTTCTTTACACTTTTATGGCCGGTTTTCGCTATTTCCTGGTTTTTAAACATTAACGGTCAGGCTCAGGCCTCAGCGAAACGTATTTATGCATTTTTAGAATCCAAAGCCATCGTTAATGAACATCCCGACGCGATAAAAGACGCTACGCTTGATGGTTCGATTACCTTTAATCACTTATCCTTTACCTATCCAGACGCCGAAGAGCCAATTCTTAAAGATATATCCTTCTCAATCAAGGCCGGGGAGATGGTTGGGGTTTTAGGCAAAACCGGAAGTGGCAAATCAACGCTCGTCGAACTGCTTCTACACGTCTATAACGTCGAGGAAAATATGATCAAATATGGTGACTATGATCACGCTAAGTTATCACTTAAAACATTAAGAAATCATATTGGCTATGTTCCTCAGGATAACTTCCTTTTTTCAGAGACAATAAAAGACAATATTGGTTTCGCTTTTAGCGAAATCGAGGAAGAAAAGCTTGAAGAAGTCGGTAAATTATCAGATATTCACGAAGACGTGATGAGTTTCAAGGAACAATATCAAACCATTCTCGGCGAAAGAGGCGTAACCGTCTCCGGCGGTCAAAAACAACGCATATCAATCGCTCGTGCTTTAGCCAAAGATCCAACGATTCTCATTCTTGATGATTCCGTATCCGCGGTTGATACCAAAACTGAAGAAGACATCATTCATAATTTACGTCGCGTCAGAAAAGGTAAGACGACTTTAATGATTGCCCACCGCATTTCCACGGTTCGTCATCTTGATAAAATCGTTTTAATCGATCAAGGTCGCTTAACGGGTTTTGGCACACATGCCGAACTATTAAAAAGCAACTCTTTATATAAAGAAATGTATAACTTGCAAAAACTTGAAGAATTAGTCGGAGAGGAGGAAGTGTATGCGTGATTTTGTTGAAAACCATGTCGCTCACCAAGACGCCAAACTGCTCGTCCGCCTCTTAGGCTATTTTAAACCATACACCGGCAAGTTCGTTCTGGCTTTTCTTCTGATGATAATTACGACTTTTACGAACATGATTTTGCCGTTGGCTTCCGGCCTTGCCATCGACTTGATGACCGACCCTCTTTATACGCTTGAACAAAAAACATTAACCGTCATTATCGGGGCAGTGGTTTTGCTTATCATTACCGGTGTATCAATATTGATTGGCTATTTCCAAAGCATCATGCTGCAAAAAATCGGTCAGAAAATTACTGATAAGTTTCGGGTTGACGTCTTTAACCACATCGAATCATTGTCAATCGGACAAATTAACCAATTGCCAGTCGGAAAACTCGTGACGAGAGCCACAAATGATCCTGGTAATATTTCGGAGATGTTTACCAACACGATTGTTAATCTAATTCGTAATATCTTAATGATGGTTGCTATTGCAATTATCATGTTTATCATCGAATGGCGCATGGCGTTAATCACGATGATTGTCGTCCCCATAATCTTCTTGGCCTCAGTTTTATTCCGCCGCTACTCACGAAACGCCTATCGGAGCGTCCGCAATAATGTTTCCGAAGTAAATGCTTTTTTATCGGAAAACCTTTCGGGTATGAAAATTACGCAGGTTTTTAATCAGGAAGAGAAAAAGATTAACGAATTCACAACCATTAATCAAAAACTCAAAAAGAGTTACTTCCGCGAAATATATACCTTTGGTATCTATCGTCCGGTCATCTATTTCTTGGCAATGGCGGCAACAATCCTTTCGATCTATTTTGGCGTAAGTTCAATTTTTGAAGGGGTTTTGTCGATTGGTCTTTTCGTTTCATTTTATGTTTATGTCGGTCAATTCTTTGAACCAATTCAGCAAATAGCCGAACAGTTTAATTCCTTACAAAACGGCTTCGCCAGCGCCGAAAAAATCTTTGATGTCTTAGACACCAAACCTAATATTAACGATGAAGACGACGCAATTGAATTAACAAATTTAACTGGTTCAATCGAGTTCAAGGACGTTTGGTTTAGTTACATCCCTGATGAATGGGTGCTTAAAGGCGTATCATTCAAAGTTAATCCTAACGAAACGATTGCCCTTGTCGGAGCGACCGGCAGCGGCAAGACGACGATTTTACAATTAATCGTCCGTAATTATGACATCCAAAAAGGACAAATTTTGATTGACGGAATCGACATTAAGCGAATTAAGCGTTCTTCGCTTCGCTCATTTATCGGCCAGATGCTTCAGGATGTCTTTCTTTTCTCTGGAACGATTCGCAATAACATAACCCTTAATAATGATGCCATCACCGAAGAAGAAATAACCAAG
>Ga0172377_10001239_pt1 | contig 25390 bp, 26 predicted proteins | sample Pumphouse3metaG_FD_119749 | JGI IMG/M metagenome (GOLD analysis project Ga0172377, IMG submission 119749) | Leachate microbial communities from a municipal landfill in Southern Ontario, Canada - Pumphouse #3 metaG | ecosystem: Engineered > Solid waste > Landfill > Unclassified | place: Canada... | reverse complement strand
CTCTTTCATCGTGACTCGTGGCCCGCCGCCCATCGGGGCAAGCCGGTAGCCTTGGGGTTTGAATCCTAGGGCACGCAACTTCTCGTAGAGTTCCATCCACTTCTGCAGCTTAGCCCTGTCAAGCTCCGCGCGCTCGGCGGCGGCGGCGGCGTCGCAGCGGGCCTCCCATGCGGCGAAGGCTCCGGCGGGCATGTAGTAGTTGGTCATGGCATATCTCCTGCATTTGTATTGCCCCCGGCGGGAGCGGGGCCTCGTAGCCCATATCCGGTCTACCGAAAAGGAGGGTTTCACGGGTTGAGGGGCCGGGACGGGCCGTGCAAGCCCCTTTATGCGTCACCCCCGCCGGGGGGTACTAGATTGTCAAGGCAGCGGCATCGTCGGAAAGTTCGAAAAGTCGGGAATGTCGGAAAAGTCCGGTATGGCCGCCAGCTTCCTGCCCCACCACAGCCACCAGATCAGCCACCAGAGCACATGGCCGATGGTAGCCGCCGCGAACATCCACGCGCCGCGCAGCCGTGTTTCAAGCCGTTGTTGCATCAGGAAGAGGATGCCCCAGACTATGCCGGCGATCGGCAATACCACGGCGACTACCAGCATCAGGATGTTGAGGCGCCTGGTCAACCGCTCGCGGGCCTGCTGCTCGCGCCGCTGCTCCATTTCGCGGAGCATCTCCGCCCGGGATGGGGCCTGTCCGGCATTGTTGTTCTCCATGGTTTGCCTCCCGTACTGCCAAAATGTCTAGCAGGTAGCGTCATTCGCCGTCATCATCGTCGGTCAGCGGCTGGGCCTGGCCGTCCACGATGACCTCCAGCGGCAGCGGCTCAGGCTCCCCCGTCTCTTCGTTCTCATTGCTGGCCACGCGGGTGATGACGTACTGATAGTCATCGGCCTCGGCCTCGGCCATGAGGATCGCGAAGTGCTCGGCGTCGAGCAACTCCGCGCCGTCAATGCAGATGATCGGGAATTGTTTCTGGAGCATGCGGGCCACGCGGATGGCGAACATCAGCTGCTCACTCGATGACAGGTTGCGGATGGGCAGCCCCCCGACGAGGATATCGTCGGCGGTGACCTCCAGGCCCTCGATCGGGGCCTCCGCCTGGCTGAGGAGCTCGACGGGCTTGGTGCGCGCGCCCTCGACGATGAGGTTCCAGCGCCGGGCGTCCTCCGCGGCGGTCTTCAGCTGACTGCGGATGTCCGCCAGGTTGTCGTAGGCGGCGAGGGTCTTCTGGGCCTCCGTGTACTCGCCCAGGGCGGCTTCTACGTCGCTGACGTCCGGCACCTGGATGTCCGCCAGTTGGGTCTCGAGGACCTTCTGCTCTTCGGCCGTCGCGGCCTGGGCCTGCTCCACCTCCGCGAGTTGGGCCATGAGGGCCCGGCGCTTCTCCTCCAGGCTCTGGGCCCTGAGATGGTTGCGCTCCAGCTGTGCCTCCAGGTCGGCCTGGCGCTGTTCGGCCTGGCCGGCTTCGCGCACCCGGGCATTGAGCGCCGACACGTCCACGCCCCGCCAATGATCGGCGTCGAAGTCGTCGGGGACGGTATCGGCCAGCGTTTCCTCGCGGCCCTGGAGCTGCTTGACTAGGGCGTTGGCGTCCCTGCGAGCGGCATATGCCAGTTGCTCAACGTCGGCCAGCACCTCCAGGCCGTGGCGGTCGGTGTCGAGCCCGAAGTCGTCACCGAACCAGTGCTGGAGATGGCCGCCCGTGACCTCGACGGGAATGGCCGAGAGCAGCATCTCCCGCTGCCGGGCGGGTTTGGCGGTAAAGAATTCGATGGGGTTGAAGCTCAGCGTGCTGCCGATTAGCTCCGATAACCAGGTGCGGGGCGAGTCCCGTTTGAACTCATCGCGGCTGACGTCCAGGTACTGGCCGGCGGGGGTCTGTCGCCACTGCACGAGGGTCTTATCCGCGAGCTCGACGGTGATAGCCGCCTTGCGCGCTCCCTTGCGGATGCGCTCCGGCGTGTCCGCCCCGCCGACGAGCACGGCCTCGATGGCCCTGATGACGGAGGTCTTGCCGCTGGCGTTGCCGCCCTGCAGGATTGTGACCTTCCCTGGACGCAGCCGCGCGCTGATGATGCCCATGAACTGCTCGATCGTCAGTGCGACGACGGGCAGGGCCTGTTCGGTCTGCTTGTCTTCTTTGCTCATGTTGATTTCTCCTCTCTGATGGTATCAGCATTACTCGCATAGTAGCCGTCCCAGTAGGCGTTGACTTCCGGCTTTGCCTGGTAGACGTTCATCGTCAATTCCTCTGACGGCAGGTCGGGTGCCCGGCGGTAGGGCGTGCTGTCGCGGTGGTCGGCGTAGCCGCGTTGTGTCCAGTCGGTTAGTCGCATCGGGCAGCCTCCGGGGTCTGTTGGGCATCCAGGGCCTCGGCGGCCTGGCAGAGCTGGTCTATGTGCGCTTCGGCGTCGGCGGGGATGCAGCCGGCGCTGTGCCAGCCGCCGCCGTCTACCAGGTACCTGCACAGCGCCTCGGCGTGGCGCTGGCTATGGCAACGGATCGGCACGCGCATCTGGCGCACACGCCCGGTGTAGTCGGTGGCACACAGGTCGAACTGATAGGCGATATGGGCGATCTGCTCCTGGGGTCCGTAGCGGCTCGGGTTGTTCATCTCTCGCGCCTCCCGTGTGTTTGCCTGCCTACGCTCATATAATAACCGACGTTACTATCGGCTGTCAAGCGCTTTCGGGCCCGTCGCCGAAAATAGTTGGTACCCTCTGGGGGTAGGGCCACGGGGCCTCTTCAAAATGGCGCTCCGCCGAAATGAAGGACGGCGTCGCCGGATACCCCGTGAAAGGCGGGCTGAAAATAGTTGGCGGTGGGGCGCGAGGATGAAGCGATTAGGAGCCGATCGGAATTGGTCGCGGGGGAGGGGTTGGGGATCGTCAGGTGCGACGGTTATGGATCGTCAGGCGGGGCGGGGCGTCAGCTTGGCGGGGCGGCCCGGGTTTGCGTTGGCGGCGAGCAGCCGGCGGCCTACCGGCTTTGCGCGTGGCCATGATGGCCCGATTGTAGCCCGTGGCGGTGAATGTTGTCAAGCGTTGCCGGCGACGAGCAGATATTTGCGCGGGGGTAGCCGACTTTTTTCACCGTGGGCAAAACTGTGAAGACGGAACCGAATCGCATTCGGCGGGCATGGCGCCGATTGTGAACGGATCCGGCACCGAATGTGCCGATTCGGGGCCGGATGGGGCGCTTCGGGGCGACAATCCGGCGCATGGGTGCCTGCTTTTCGCGGTGGACGCCGGCTGCATCGCCGAAGCCGCAAAAGGTGGCTGCCCAACCCTGCCGAAAGGCCCAAAAGGTGCGAAAAGTGGCCAGATCGGGGGCCGAAAGCCCCTGGCCTTTCGGCGCCTTGCGGCCACCCTTTTTCAAAACCGATGAAATGCTATCATACCGGGCGGCAGTTCCGCAGGAGCCTGATGCTATACCAGCGCTCGATTATGGACGGAATATGATGCAAGGGGGTGTCACCGTTTGCCACCTTCCAGCCTATGCGACTGCTGCGCAAAGTGGCTTGCTATGCGCGTCGTGGTAACTGGAAATTGCAGAAGGGGGCCATCGGGGCCTGCCCCCGATCGCGAATTTCGCCGTAGCGGCCCGTGAAGGGGGCTCAGCACTTTTTGAAAAGCGGGCCCGCCTTTTGCGAGTTGTACCAAAAGGTTTTCCGGCCCGTAGAGGCCCCTGGCAGGCCCGTAGCGCGATTCGACTCCAACCTTTTGAGTTTTTGCCCCCGCACGGCTATACTCACATCTAGGGGTACACCCCCCCTAGAGTTGCCAGAACGGGCAAAAGGTCCAAAAGGTCAAAAGGTGGCCGGTACCTCCCCGTCACAGAATGGTTGCTAAGTACGAGTCGAAAAAAAATGAGCTACTGACCACGGCCTCCCGGCTAGATATGTATATGTCCGTGGAGGGCCGCAAACTTTCACTTTTCACCCGAGGCGGCTCTGCGGCCATGCTGGGGGCCGCAGCGGGCGAATTCAACCTTTTGGCCCGTTTCAAAAAGTGCTCCGGCTTTGCAAAAGGTTGCCGAAAGGTCGGGCCCGGAGCGCGTCTGAACAGCAGATCGGGGCGGCTGTGAAGGATTGGAGCGGGGGCAATGCGGCGATGATGGCAGTTGGAGGCCTTGCGTGTAACGAACTGGTGGAGAAAGTGTGAAGTGGGGCGTGATGAGGTGAGGCGGTAAGGTGTGGGGAGCAGCGGGGTGGAGTGCGTCGGGGACGGCGTTGGGGGGCTGAGGGGCTTGTCAGATCGCCGCGATATGGTGTAGGATTGGGGCGTGAATTGCGGGGCAGCCCTGGACGTCAGAGGATGTGTCCGGGGGCTATCCTGAAGGTGTCTGCAAAAATAGGTTGTAGCGGAGCACTGAATATGACCGAGGAGAAACAGGGCGAACAGCGTTACGATCCCGCTTTCCAGTGGGCCGTCCGTGATGCCTGGGCCAGGGGCGAATTCGCATCTGAACAAAAGCTGGCCGATGCGTTTGGCATAAGCCATAAGACATTGGGGCGCTGGCGCAATGCGGCCAAGCCCGACGGCATTGCCTGGGAGGAAGTCCGCCGGCGCTATGCTGAGATGAAGGTGGATATTGACGCCCAGACCTTCGGCGAGACCGCCATCGAAATGAGCTTCCGCCAAGTGCAGTTTGCGAAGGCCATTCAGAGTCGGGGAATGGCCTATCTGTCGGGCCAGGTCTACAAGCTGGCCGACGGCTCGACGCTCCGTCTCCCCCTGACTGCACCCGAGAGCTTCGGCGAGGCGGTGAGCGGCGTGCTTGCGGCCATGAAGTTTGAACGCCATGCCCGCGGCGAACCTGATATCCGCGTCGAGTACCTGCACCGGATCGGCGAGGCCCTCCGGCACGCCTTCGATGAGTTCCTGGAGCAGCGGGGCCTGGACGGCGATGAGGAAGCGCAACTGTTTACCGCATTGCTGGGCAAGGCGCTGGAGGAGGCCCTGGGGCCGGAGGGTCGCAGCCTTGGCATTGAGTGAGAACGGGGGAGTCTACTCAGAGGATGACTCTCTCTGAGACTCTCTAGCTAGCATCTCTAGAGAGTCTCACTTCAACGCCTTCACGTCGAAAAGAGGTGGCGCAGATCATGGCGCACCCGAAGCCGCCGGTGCCGCATCGCTCCAGGCCCCTGCCTGATGGGCCGCGCATTCACCCCGGGTACGTCGCCACGGATGTTCCCTCTGTCGAGATAGCCCACCGGGCGATCGCCTCCGGTTTTGACTATGCTCACAATGCCAGCGCTCAGAAGGCCCCCCTCGTGCACGACGAGCTCGACGTGGAGGACTTCGTGCGCTCGGCCCATGGCCTCTACCTGCTGGACGAGCCGTATCCCGTCGTAATCGAGACCCTTGCCGAGCTGCTGGCCGGCGACTACCAGGAGGGTTTTCTCGAGTGGGGCATCGGCGCGGGCAAGACCTACCTGGCGTCGCTGTTTCTGCTCACGCAGGCGGCGCGGGTGCTCTCGAGCATGATCATCGGCGACTTCTGGGAGCGGGTGGGCATCGCCGAGGGCACGACCGTGGAGCTGTCCTGCTTCGCCCCCTCGCAGGCATCGGCATCGGACGTGCTGCATAACGAGCTGGTGGCGAAGGCGCGCCGGGCGCCCTGGTTCGCCGAGCGGGCGCTCATCGATGCGAAGATCCGCTCGCGCATCCGCTTCATCGACCCCCGCAGCGGCGAGCATTTCCCGCTGCGGATCGTCCCCTATGGCTGTTCACTGACTAATCCCCTGGGCCGCAACATCTACGCGGCGGTGATCGATGAGGCGGGCTTCTGGCCCGTCAGCAATTCGCCGGGCGGGGACGTCGTGGCCGAGATTTACAACCTGGTGACGCGCCGCATCAGGAGCCGCTTCGGCACCCGGGGCCAGATGCTGATGATTAGCTCGAGTGCCTATGAGGGTGATTTGGCGAGCCGCAAACAGGCGGAGGCGCAGGAGGTGGGGACCGGCGTCTTTTACGAGCGGAAGGCCACGTGGGAGGTCAAGCCCCGCGACCGCTGGACGTCGGACAGGACCTTCGACTTCACGGAGGAGGATGACGCGGGCAGTCCCGTGCGCGTCTGGCGGGGCATCCCCCTCGATCTGAAGAAGGATTTCGACCGCGATCCCCTGTTGGCCCTGCGCGACTATGCGGGGCGGCGCCTCGAGGCCGACATGGGCTTCGACCCCCAGGCGATGCTGCGTTTCGAGGAGCCGCCGCCGCCGGAGGGCCGCGGGCCCTATCCCGACCGGCGGCAGCCGTTCGTGCGCTCGGCGCCCTACACGCCGCTGCCGGATTTCCTGCCCGTGCCGGGCGCCCGCTACTTCCTGCACTTCGACCTCGCAACCTCCGGGAGCGTCAGCGCCGACGCCCTGGGCATGGCTCTCTGCCATGCTGAGTGGCGGGAGGACGAGCGGCTTTACAGCTATCACGCCGAGTCCCATGCCTTCGCCGACGACCCCTACGAGAATGCGGTTGTAGTCGTGGACTTCGCCTGGGACATCCGGCCGCGTGACGTCGGGGGCGAGCGCTGCATCGAGGACACGCGCGAACTCGTGTACGAGCTGCTGCGCCGCGGCTTCCGCCTCGCGCGCGTCACCTACGATGGATTCCAGTCCACGGACAGCATTCAGATACTGCGGCGGCGGGGCGTCCCCGCCGGGCTGATCAGCGTCGACCGCAGCACCGAGCCCTACCAGCTGCTGCGGCGGCTGCTGGTCAACGGCCGGGTGGAATACGGCCCGTCGCTGTGGCTGGCCGAGTACGTCCGGCTGCGCATGGCCCGCGGCGCGAAGATAGATCACCACCCGCGGGGCTCGAAGGACGTCGCCGATGCCGTTGCCTCCGTTGCCCTTCAGTGCTATAGTGATGTCATGTATCGCCAGGGCATATTCTCCGATGGAGAGCAGGAGGCGGCTGCCGAGCGGATGGAGCGGCACGCCCTTCGGGCAGCGAGCACGCAGGACGAGCGCCTGGCACGCCTGGCGGAGCGGACGCGCCGGCGGGGGCATGGCCCGCGGGAGGGCGACTGATGTCCCGTGCTCTCACGGCCCTGGCCCTGTTCGGCATGGCGTTCTGCTGCGAGCTACTGGACTCGGCCCTGGGCGGCGGCTATGGGACGATCATCGTTCCCGTGCTGCTGCTGGTGGGCTACGGCCGGGCGCAGGCGGTGGCGGCCATTCTCTTCTCTGAGATGCTGACGGGCTTCCTGGCAGCGGCGGAGCATCACCGCATGGGCAATGTGAGGCTCGCGCGGGGTAGTGCTGACCTGCGGGCCGCGCTGCTGGTGGGCCTGCTGGCGGCGGTGGGGGCTGTGGCGGCCGTGGTGGTCGGCCTCGAGGTTGACAAGCGGATAGTGAACTGCTATGTTGGGGTACTCATCGCCGGCATCGGCGCCTACCAGGTAGGCAGGCATTTCCGACGGGCCGCCGAGGCGGCCGACATTCCGACCTGGAAGTCGGCGGTGTTGGGCACCTGGGCGGGTGTGAACAAGGGCATTTCTGGCGGCGGCTTCGGCCCCCTGGTGACGGGCTTCTTCGCCGCCAATGGCTTGACGCGCCGGGCGATGGGCATTACGTCCCTGGCCGAGGGCATGACCTCGACGGCGGGGCTGCTCGCCAGCGTGGTCTTCATCGGCCTGTTCGAGTTCGACTGGCTGATGACCCTGTCTCTAACGAGTGGGGCATTGTGTTCCGTGACGCTCGCTGCCTGGATCGTCCGGCGCCTGCCCCTGTCGGTCCTACGGCCCCTGGTCGGCCTGGCGGTGATGGCCCTGGGGATCGCATTATTGGCCAACAGCCTGAGTCGCTGAGATGGGAGACTGTATCATGCTCGTGTGGATGCTGCGAACGTGGTTTGCTCGCCTGCTAGGCTACCCCCTGGAGCTTGACGCCCGGGGGCGGTACATCACGCCCGGGGGCGAGCCCTACGTGATACTCGTGGAGGAGCAGCCGGGCAAGCTCGGCATCGCGACCGTGACGCTCCTGGGCGAGGATACCATTGCCGACACACAACTGCCGGGCCTGCGCCTGCGGGTGCGGGCGACGCCGCTGCGCGTCGAGGCGGCGATACGGCTGCTGCTGCGGCGCGCCGACGAGCAGACGGCCAGGGCGCGGATGTTCCGCGAGCAGTATCCTTCGACGCCGACGGGGGATGCCCCGCCGACGAAGCTGGGCTCGAGTGACATCGAGGCCGTGGCCTTGCGCGTAGCCGAGTTGCTGAAGGAGGAGGATGAGTGACATGCAGATAGCGCAACGGGGCGAGCGGCCTAGCCGCGTGGCCCTCACGAAAGGCCATGGCCCGGCGGCGGTCATGCCGAGGTCATCCGGTGAGTTGGAGAAGACGCGCCGCAGGCTCGGTGGCGGCGATGATGGCCGGCCCGACGGCCTGGGGGGCGTCTTCGGCCTGGAGGCGAGGCTGCTGCAGTTTCGCCGCCAGATGGGCATCTGGCATGAGGACATTGACATCTTTGCGATGGTGCGGCAGGTGATGCGGCGGGTGCCCCCCTGGACGCTGAAGGAGACGGTGCGCGGCCAGGGCGACGAGGCGTCGGAGGCGGCGTTGCGTGATCTGTTCCACCTGCCGGACGGGCGGTCGCCCCTGCAGGGTATTTTGCGCGTGACGGTCGGGCGGCTGAAGATGACGGGCGAGGCCCATTGGTTGCTGCGCTATCCCGATGATGAGCTCGGCGGCGATGACCAGGCGCTGGTGAAGCATCGCGAGCGGCTGATGGCCAGCCTGTTGAGCGCGGGTTATGATCGCGGGGTGGCCAAGCAGGCGGCGGATGAAGCGCTGCGCTCCGATCGGCCCATCGGCTTCGAGTACCTGCCAGGCGCGGTGGCCTGGGACAAGACGCGTGGGGCTTGGGTGCAGATGACCTCCCCGGGCAAGATACGGGTGCTGACCAAGCACCAGGAGCGGGTCGTGACCTTCCGCACTGATGACCCGGCGGGCGGTCCCCTGTCGGAGAATCAATGGCTGGCCATGTGGTCGGATGCTTCGATCGCGACCTTCCGGCTCAACCGCGATTCGGTGCGCACGGGGGGCATGGCCGACCTGTTGATACTGCTGTATGGCGTGACGGAGCGTGACGCCACGCGCATTCAAGCCGAGATGTGGGACAGGGCGGACCCGGCCCGCACCGAGGATTACTACATTCCGATCGTCGCGCAGGCGATGGCCGGCCCGGGCGAGCGCGTCGGGGCCGATAGCGTGGAGCTAAGCAAGAAGGGCCGCGATGCCAACTGGTTGGAGTTCGATTCGGAGCTGAAGGTCCGCAAGGCGGGGGCCACGGGTGTGCCGCTGTCCAGCGTCGGCGAGTACCGGCACGTGAACCGCAGCATCATCGAGTGGGCTGACCGCGCCCTCGTCGAGCATGAGGTCCTGCCCTGGTGCGAGGACCTGGAGGCGGCGATACAGGAGCATGTCGTGGTAGGCGCAATGGGCATCACTGATTGGCGGTTCGGCTTCAAGGCCGTGGACACCCGCAACCAGGAGCTGGCCCACAACCAGGATCAGGACCTGCTCAAGTCCGGCATCATCAGCCCCCATGAGTATTGGGTGAGGCAGCACGGCCTGGAGACGGCGGAGGCTATGCTCGGGGACATTGCCGCCCAGGGCTTGGATGCCGAGCAGATGAAACTCCCCTGGTATTTATCGGGCGGCAAGTGGACGCCCCTGTCGCAGATAGTCGCGCCGGGCAGTGCTGCAGCCTCGCCCGCGGCCCCACCGCCTGCCGCGGCCCCACCGCCTGCCGCGGCCCCACCGCCTGCCGCGGCCCCACCTCCGGCGTCGCCGGAGGAACCCCTTGCCGACGAGGGCGGGGCCGTGCTGCAGCAAGGCCTCGCCGCCCCGGAGGCGATGCTCCAGGCTCTCGATGCCTGGCAGCAAGCGACGACGGAGGCGATGCGGCGGGGCGGCCTGGCCGTTGCTGACGACGAGGGGGCGGCTGCTGCACAGAGCCTGCCCCGCCACATGTGGATGGAGGTAGCCAAGCGGCTTTATTACGCCCGGAGCGTTCCCGAGGTCAGCGAGACATTCCGCGACGCCCGGGCCGTGCTGCGCAAGGCCCGGCAGCGGTTGGAGAAGGCTGACCCGCCGCCGCACGTGAGACGGGCTCTACATGACGCGATTGAGGAGGTCTTCATCGCCCGTAACCGCGATGCCGCCAGGCGCGTGGCCGAGGCGGCGGCGGGGGAGCCCGAATTGCCGGTTGAGATCGACGACGAGGGCGAGGAGGAGTAGCCGCCGATGGCCGCGCTCTTCGAGGCCTTGCGCACCACCCCCGGCCGTCGCCGCCTCGTCGGCACGGGCCGCGAGGCCCGTGACGACTGGGTGGACCGCGTTGCCGCCGATTATGACTTCCGGCCGTCGGACCGGCGGCGCCTCGTGGATGCCATTTACGACACGCGCCGCCAGGCCGCGGAGTCGGCGCTGCAGACGGAGCTACAGCGGTCGGGCGTGATACGCCCGGATGTCCGCGACCGCGCCGTCTACCACATCCATGCCTCGAGTCCGGAGGCTGCGAAGTTACGCCGTCGGGCCGAGCAGCAGGCCGACCTAATCATCGGGACGGACCGGCAGTTCCGCGAACAGTGGGCGGTGCGGATGAAGGCCGCTGATACGCCGATGACGCGCCGCCAGGTGGCTGAGAGCCTGCGGCAGGAGCTGGAGGCCCGCGGTCAGTGGAAGCAGCCGTCCATCTCCGAGGAGGAGTGGCACCAGGCGGAGAACGAGGCGGTGATGGACTTCTATGCCGAGACGGGCATCGCCGATCCGGACGCCGATCGCTACTGGCACTTCGTCGGCCCGCTCGACAACAAGACCTGCGACATCTGCGAGATAGTCATGGCCGACAATCCGTACACGCGCGATGGGCTGTCGGCGGCGCTGGCGGCGGCGGGGGCGATGGCCGCCGAGTCGGGATCCGCCCATCCGCACTGCCGTCACAAGACGGCCTTCCGGCCGCCGCAGGGGACGTTCCACAAGGCAGACAATCGCGACGCTGCGCTGAGCTGGGCGATTGCCAACGGGCGCGTTCAGGACGCCGAGACCGGTAAGTTCCTGCCCATGGGGCGGCCGAGCGAGCCGCCGCGTCGCGTCCGTACCCGCCACCCCGAACGGATTTCACCCGAGCTGCTGCGCGCGGTTTGCGGCGTGGACTTCGGGAAGGCCTGCATCGTCGCCCTGGTAAAATGGGCGCTGCGGCAATCGGCACGGGTGGCCACGCAGCTGTGTTCGGACATGGACGACCAGGTGCTGGGGGCGGCTGGCGAGTCGCTGGTGCTGGAGATGACGGGGGCGCGGCCTTTGGGCGAGCAGATGCCCTTCGACGCCCTGACCGATAGGGCGGCCATCGAGATCAAGACCAAGCGTGCCGAAGGCCGGAGGCTGCAGCTTTCGATGAAGCGGGACGCCCGCGAGCGCAAGCAACGCTACGCCGACGAGAATGGCCTGGAGACGCATACGGTGGCGGTGGTAGTGCATGAAGACCGTTATGAAGTATTGCACCGGCCCGGGCATGGCAATTTCCGCCTCGAGGCCATGGAGAAGCTCGCGGAGGTAGACGCCCGTACTGGCGTGGTGAAGATGATAGTGGAGCGCCTGCCGTGGTGAGGAGATTGCGCCGATGTTAGCCTGGTACGTCGAGGGCCCGCCGGAATCCGAGGACCTGCTCGGCGACGACATTTGCATGTACAGCGAGTTCGGGGAGCTGCGCAACTGGGTCGCCCAGGTCGCGCCCGAGGAGGTGGCGCGGGTATTCATCGATGTGCCGGCCTGGGATGGGGAGCTGCCCGCCGGGCGCGTTGCGGCCGTGCGCGATTGTCTGGCGGCCCTGATCGAGCTTGCCGACGAGGTGGAGCCCTGGATGCACGCGGCGCTGACGCGGATGCTCAGGGTCTGCAACCAGGCCCTAGCCGTCGGACGGGGGATCATCATCGAATGACAGCCGAGGAGGCTATGACTGAGCATGCGACATACCCTCAAACTGCCGATGCGTTTCGATGAATCGCAGCAACGCCCGTCGCCGATACGCGGGATACTGCGGGAGGCCCTGGGGGACTTCGGGCTCATCTGCGTGGAGTATTGGCCGCACGGCGATGAAGTGGACTGGCCGCGCCGGCGAGTGCTGTTCTTCAGCGAGGACGGCCAGTGGATGGTCGGCTACTCGTTCGACCAGATCAAGACCGCGGGCCTGTTGGCGGGCCCGCAGCAGTTCGCGGACATGGTGCGGCGGGCGATGCGGCAGACCCGGGGGCGCGGCTGATGAGTGGCCATCGGGTTTCGGCATCACCGCCGAAGGTCATTGCCCATGTCGAGCGCGTCAGCTCCGACGGGGGCGGGGCCTGGCGGCTGCGTTGCGGCAACGCCGCGTGCCGGTCGCGCGAGCACGGCCGGCCCCTGGCGCGGGGGCGCGTGTTGGCAGTGCTGCGGGGGTATGACGAGGGCTGCTCGGACTGCCGCAGCCTGCAGATTGTCTGCCCGCGTTGCGGCGCGGCGAATGCGGTGGTGGTCGATGGTGCTTGACAAGCATTGCCAAATGGGTATACCCTATCTGTAGACACGATCCTGCGTTCCTGGTGCCTGCGTTGTGCCACGGCCCGGCAGCCGCCAATCCTCCGCTTCGGCGGGGCGATGGTGATAGCCGGGCCGTAGTGCTTTCTGGAGACATTCGATGCCCGTCCACAAGTGCGCTGACGGCAAATACCGAATAGGCAACGGCCCCTGCATCTATAGGACGGAGGCAGCGGCCCAGCGGGCATACCGGGCGTACCTGGCGGTCGAACATTCGAGCAAGACGACGGGAGGCGCGATGAACATGCAGAAACTACGCAAGCCGATTCCCTTCCAGGCGGGTGCGGGGCTGGTCAAGGCTTATGAGGAGGGGGGCAGGCGTTACCTGGTGATCCTCGCTTCCGACAGCGGGCCCGACCGCCAGCAGGGCGCCGACCCTGCGACGGGGAAGCGCTGGAAGGCCGAGCGCATTGCCCCCGACTTCATTCGCAAGATGGGCGACTCCGCGACGGCGGGGGAGATAGAGCTCGTGGACGGCCACAGCTCGGCGATCCCCCTGGGCTTCAGCACGGGCGTGGCTGATCCGACGGACTACGCCGAGCTTCAGAGCGTCACCAAGTACGAGTCGTTCCTGCCCATTTTCGAGATATTGGCCAACTCCGCTGACGGCAATCTCCTGTGGGAGATGGCCAGGGAGGGCCGCGCCCGGGAGTTCTCCATCGGCGGGGGCATCAGCCGCGCTTCCGTGCAGTACGATGAGGAGGTGGGGGGCTTCGTCCGCATCATCGAGGATGGCCTGGTCAACCACGTGGCGGTGTGTCGCCCGGGCGAGGCGGCCGTGCCCCGCACGGGCTTCATCGAGGCGATGGCCAAGGCCCTGGAGGGCGCGGGCGTGGATTGGAACCGGGCGGTCGAGCAGGCCGACCGGGCGCAGAAGGCCTACGTGGTGGCGACGGGTGAGGAGGTGCGGGTATCCGGCCATGACGTAGCGGAGGCGGAGGCCGACATGGTGTGGGCGCGTTCGTCGGACTTCGCGGCGAACCTGCGGGCCTACGAGGCTGACCGGCGACTGCCGGTCTACACGCGGATGCTGCATGATACGATAGACCGGATACTCAGCGATGAGGAGATTGGGGACAAGCGGGCGGCGATGACACAGGCCGTCGAGGATTTCCACGACGAGGTACTAGTGATGTTCAAAACTGCGGCGACGGAGTCCGAGCTACGGGCCTGCGCCGCGCCATCAGGAGGAGACATTCCGATGAAGGATGCACTGGAGAAGTTGACGTCCGAGGAGCGCGGCGCCCTGGCGAAGGCCCTGGGTGTCGCCGAGACCGAACTGGAGGCCCGCTGCGAGGTCCTATTCGGTGACGTGACGGCCGGCATGGACGCTGAGAAGCAGGCCGATCTGATGAAGCGGTTCATCCCCGTCCCGACCATGCCCCCCGCGGACCTGACTGCCGTTTCGGCGACGCTAGAGGGCCGCGACGGCATGGCCGCGATGGTCAAGGCCGTAGCCGATGCCGTCGGCGGCGCCTACGCCGCGGGACAGGCTACTTTGGGCGAGCGATTGGGCAAGGTGGAGGAGGCCCTGGCGGAGATCAAGGCCGCGCAGGAGGCCGACGCCGAGCCCGCTGCTGATGCTGCTGTCGAGCCCGCTGCTGAGCCGGAGGGGGACAAGCCCGCCGACGTGGCCAAGGCCGTCAGGATCGCGACCGCCGCGCTGAAGAAGTCGGGAGCGGAGGCCCCCGAGGCCGAGACCGGCGATGCTTCAGCGCAGGTGGCCGCCCTGGCGCGGACCAACCCGGCTGCGGCGCTGGATGCCCAACTCGAGGGCATTCTGTAGCGAGCACATACAATCGAGGGAGATTGCGTACACCACCAGGCAGCCTGATAGATGACACTCACCACATCAAGGTCACAGCATTACGTCGCAGCAACGTCGAGGCCATGAGGACAGTATAGCCATCTGTGGGCTGCAGGATAGGCATCGTATCTCCCGCTGTAGCACGGCCGTACATGATTGCAATCAAACCGATACGGAGGTTGACATAAGATGGCTACACTACTGAGCCAGTTTCTAGGAGCCGGCTGGTCGCAGCTGGAGAAGGCGCTGGGGCCGACCGAGGCCGCGGCGCTGATGGACCGGGTACTCAGCCCGGTACTGGTCGAGGCGGCATTCCAGCGAATGCCCGCCCTGGCGTACTTGCCGATTGTTCCCAACGCGCAGGGCACGCCCTATCGCTTCGCGCGCCGGACTGCTATGGCCGCGGCGTTGCCGGAGGGCAGCAGCGCGCGTGCGCCCGTTGCGGGGAACAACTCGACTTATACGCAGGTGAACATCCCGACGAAGATCATCCGCAGCTGGGGCAGTTTCGATCACTTCGTGGATGAGACGTCCGACAACTACGACGTGGCGCGCTCGGAGGTACTCGGCGGGGCAGGCAGCTGCGCCGAGCAGCTATGCGGGCAGATATTCTGGGGGGACGTCGTGGCCTCGGAATACATGTTCGACGGCTTCGACGCCACGCAGGGCGTAAACGTCCTGGATGCCAACGCCGCGATCGACACTGATACCATGGACTCCCTCATTGATACCAGCCTCGATGCCGAGGGCACCGAGGGCGCGCAGCGGTTCTTCTTCATGTCGAGCCACTTGCGCTCCGGACTCGGCGATGACATCAACGAGGTAGTGCTCACCAACTACGACCAGTACCCGTTCTTGCGAGCGGGCCGGACGCTCAGCCACTATCGCGACATTCCGATAGTGCCCGTGAGCTTCACGCGCCCCCGCGCTACGGCGGGTGCCATCGCGACCGCTGCCGACCTGGGCTACGGCCTTCTGGCCGACGGCACGTATCATGTGCGCGTCGCTCCCGTGACGCGCTACGGCGAGCAGACCGCCTCCGGTGCCTCGGCAGTGACTATTACCGGCGGCGGCGGGGCAGGCGCGATCGTCATTGACCTGCCTGCACCATTCGTACACGCCAACATCAACAGCCCGCTGGGTTCGGCGTTGTACTGGAAGGTCTATGTCGGCGATGCGGCGGATAACTGCCGCCTGCGGGCCGTCTTTCCCGCCCTGACCTATGATGGCAACGGCACGCCCAACGGCTTTGCCACCCAGGTGACCTATGATGGGACCAACTCCGCGCGACGCGGGGCCGTCGGCACCGCCACGGCGGGCGAGGAGGACTTGCCGTTGCTGGCACCCGGTGGCATCGAGGATGAGGTGATCATGCTCGTCTGCGCCGATGCCGCGCAGGGTTGCGAGATCCCCGTCAGCGGCTATAAGGACGGGGCGAACCTCGGCTACTATGATCTGCTGCGCCTGGAGCGCCTGGCGAAGGTCCGCGACGCTGAGGATTTCTTCGTCAAGACTTACGCGGCGCTGGCGGTCAAGTGGGCGGCGACGCACAGCATTGCCCGTCGCGTCCGGCGCGGCGTATAATCGCCGCATATGCCGACAGGGGAGGGGCGGACTGCCTGGCCCGCCCCATCCCCCCACCTACATTGAAGCCGAGCAAGCACACACACATGGAGGGCATGGACACATGGCCAGGCTGAGACGCCGTGACGGACGCAGCTGCAGGGTAGTCGGCCTCTCGGGGCGGGTCTACGAATGCGAGGCCGGCCGGGACTTCGAGGTCCACGAGGCCGACCTGGGGGCATTGATTGATATGCATCGCGCGCCCCTGGTTGATGGCAGGCGCCTCGATGACGCCCCTGGCCTCTTCGAGCGGGTTGACGGGCCTGCGGTCCCGAGGCCATTGCCGCCCGCGCCCACGGTGACGCGGACGCACGCCATCCCTGAACCGATACAGCGCGACCCTATCGAGGCTGAGGTCGGCAATTGGCCGAGCGTCATCATCGAGGAGCCTGCTATCGAGGAGGTGCCTAACTTCACCGAGGCGGCAGTCGAGCCGCTGCCCGACGAAGAGCCTAATGATGAGGCCGTAGTCGAGAAGGCGACGGGGGCGCGCTGCGTGGCCACGACGACCCGGGGCACACGTTGCCGCCTGCCCGCGGCGCCGGACAGCGAATTCTGTCACCTGCATTACCAGGAGGGCAGATAGTGAACCGACCGCTGTGCACGACGGCGGACGTGAGGGCGTTGATCGGCGCCGAGGTAGCCGACCAGATAGACACTGCGGCGCTGCAGGTCTTCTGCGAGGGCAGCCAGGGCAGCGTCGGTCTCATAGAGCAGTGCTCGCGCCGCTTCGAGGCTGATGTGGGCGTGGAGTTCACCGCCTCGGAGACAGTCTACCATCTGGACGGCAAGGGCACGCCCCAGGTGATGCTCCCCAGCGAGGCCCTGCCCGTCATTGAATTGCAGGAGGTGGCGTTCGTCGGCGCGCATGGCAGTGCCTCGGTCATCACGGGCTACACCCATGATGACGCGGGGGTGCTCTACATCGGCCCCGGCAGCGTAGCCGGAGGCCGGACGGCCTACCCGCGCTGGCCGCGTGGCCGCCAGAACATCCGCGTGAGGGTGCGTCACGGCTGGGAGGCCGTGCCCGTGGCCGTGACGGCAGCGGTGGCCCGCATGGTCGCCATCGAGGTTCTACGCGCCTACGGGCGGCGTCGCGACAGGGGCATTCAATCCCTGCGCATCGGCGACAGGTCGGAAGGCTACGAGGCGGGCGGACGCTTCGCTTCCACGATTGCCGACTGGCGGCAGCAGATCGAGATGACCGCCGGGGCGTATCGCAGCAACATGGGCCTGCCCAACACGGCGAGGAGGGCGTAGACAGCAATGGCCACGGACTTCATCGGCTACAATGCGGATCACGTCCTACACGGCTGGGCTACCGAGGTCGTGACGATCAAGCGCGTGGCTGCCAATGGCTATGACTTCGAGGCCGTAGCCGAGAACGTGGCGTGCAAGCCCGACGGCGAGCGGCAGGGCATGATCGTGGACGACCAGGTGGGGGCCCTACTGGGCTACACCCGCCGGTTTTTCTTCGGCGCGGATTACTACGACGCCCAGGGCAACTGCCTTTCGCTGCAGGATATCCTGCGTGCCAATGACGTGATAGTCGATGCCCAGGGCGTGGAGTGGCGTGTGGAGAGCATCTCCAATCCGGCGGGGCTGGCCGAACACCTGCAGGTGACGGGCAGGCGTGAACCTGTCGAGTAAGAGAAGGGAATGTCAATGCCGTTTCCGGCATTAGTACAGGTTGCGGAGAGCATCAGGCGCGAGGGCCTTCGCTGGCGGCCTGAGAGTGGCCTGGGGGCGCGCGGCGGTCTGGAAGTCCGCCTGGCGTCGAACCTGAAGTCCGTCTCCATAGACATCTCGCGCGGCTGCCGGCAGATGGCCGAATTTCCTGAGCAGGTAATGGACTTTGCGGGCGGCAGGGCTCTGGACCTAGCCGTGCAGTACAGCAGCGGCGGGGGCAAGCCCCGGGGCTACTACTCGGTGCGCAAGCCCGCGAAGGCACGCGATTATGTCATCAATGTGCAAAGCGGCCTGATGCGCCGCAGCTGGCGGGCCCGCCGGGTCACTATCAGCGGCGAGAGGGCGACGGCCGGCATCTACAACGTGGCCCGCAAGCGGGGCTTCAATTACCCGCTGGCGCTGTTCACGGGCACGCGCTTCATGCGCATGCGGCCCCTGCCGCAGAAAGTCCAGGAACGCCTGGTGCCGGAGATGGACAGGGTAATAGACCGCTGGCGCAAGCGGATCGTACGGGAGATGGCGGCGAGGTCGGCCCAGTATGGCGGCGCGGGCGGCTTCCAATGGAGCTGGCCCGCCGCATGGAGGTAGGCGGCAATGCCCAGCCCGATTACAGACTGGTGGCCCGATGACGTACTGGACAGGGTGCGTCATCTCCTCGCCGATGCGACGACGGGCCTGAACCCCCGGGCGGCGGCGATCGGCCTGCCGATTGTCAAGCTCTTTACGCTCGGCCCGCCGACGCTCGTGGAGGACAACCAGTTTCCCGTCTGCGCTGTCCAGGGCGAGGCTGCGACCACAGCGCAGGTCGCCGGAAGGATCTTCGAGCCGACGTACTCGGTGGAGGTTGCGGTGGGCTTCAAGCAGCGGCGCACGCAGGTAGCATACCGGGATGGCATGCGTCTGGTGAAGGTGGCCATGCAGGTGATGCTCGAGAATGATGTTCAGCCCCCCTACTGGCGATATCTGATGAGGGGAGGCTGCAGCATCCGCCCCGCCTATGATGCCGAGAGCGGTTGGCAGGGCGGGCTGTTGGCATTCACGCTCATCGGCGATGGAGTGACATGGACGTAAGAGGAGCTGAGATGAAATGATGCAGTGCACGGCCATGACGACAAGCGGCGAACAGTGTAAGCGCCAGGCGGCGGCGGGTTCGGCCTACTGCTCGCTGCACCAGCGGTCGGAGGAGGTGCTGGTGGCGGCCCCGCCGCAGGGTGAAGATGCTGTGGTAGGCGTATCAGCATTGCCGACGCCCCCGGCCCCGCAGCTGCAGGCCCGGCATTACGAGACGGTCGTAGACCGCGATGGCAACGAGCATCGCGTCCGGACGGGCGCCAGCCTCGCTGAGTATGGCCCCATTGGCTGCCGTTACGACGAGGGCGGCCCCGATGCCGGGGAGGCGGCGGGCGTTTATGTTCCGACTGAGCGGCAGGTGAATGACCGGCCTGTCTACAAGCAGGTCGCCGAGGAGGCCCCGCAGCCGGACGGCGCCGCGAGCATTACTGACAACTCCACCGAGGAGGAATAAATGATGAGCAGCATACGCAGAGGCGGCGAGAGCAGGGCCTATTACATTACGCAAGCATCTAAGGGCGAGCAGGTGGTGCCGAACCTGCCCCTGCCGTTCTGGGGGGAAGTGACCGTCCGCGAGACCGCGAACGTCACGGAGGTGCGGGCGGGGGGCAGCCGTCGGCCTGTCGAGCTCGAGGAGGGCATGTTCGGGGTCGAAATCTCCGTCAGCTTCCCGAAGATTCAGGGCAGTGCTGATGCCCTGGCCTTCTACAACCTGGTCGTAGCCTCGGGCTCACCCGAGGCGCTCACCTGGTTCACGCTCGGCGTCGGTGATGATCGCGGCTGTTATGCCATTCAGGACTGCAAGATGAATAGCCGCAGTTTCTCCGGCGCGGCGGGCGAGGCCGAATGGTTCACCGGCAACTGCACCATCTTCGGCGGCCTGGTGCGCGACATCAGCACCCTGGCCAAGCAGACGTACATCGACACCCCGGGTTTTGCCATGCATGAGGCGGTGCACTCAGCCTTTGAAATCTCGCGATTCTCCAGCAGCTTCGAGAACGGCCTGGAGATGATACCCGTGGTGGCCGGTCCGGCGACGTCGCGGGTCTCCCGCGAGTGGGACTACATGCCGGAGGGCAGCCTCTCACACTCGGGCGAGTACGGCGTATTCGTCCGTCCGACGCAGAATATGAACGCCGACTTCATCGTCAGCACGGCGCATAACCTGCTGTTCACCAACAAGGCCGATCCCTACAATCAGATACGCCTGAGCTGGACGGGTCAGAAAGCGCAGGACCGGGAGGCGCGCTTCCCCGGCGCTGACGAGAACATCGAGTACACCGTCCCCTGGCTGGCGACGGATGAGACGCTCGAGGTCGTGTGAAAGCCACTCGGCCTCATAGCCGCATGAGATAAGCAGATAACCCAGGGAGAGAAAGCGGGGCTGTAGGGACATGACCTCGCGTGATAGTACAGCGCAAGGCCAGTCGGGTCCGGTCGAGGGCCGGCTCCTGGCTGCGATAGATAACCTGATGCTCGCTGCGTATCTGCTGCAGCATGGCCACCAGCCGACCGATTGGCGCCGTAAGCCCAACGGCCACTGGTGGCTTTTGTTCGAGAGGACGGTGGAGTTCGACGCCTGCCGGCGGCGCTGGCACACTAGTGATGAATGTCGCCTGCTGCATACCTACCAGGATCTGGTGTCGGAAGCCAAGTCCCGTGGCGAGTTCGTACAACACAATGAACAGGAGAACAGATGAAATGAGCGGAGAAGAGCGGACGTTCAGCGACGAGCAGGAGGACATACGGGTGACACAAATTGACGAGGCACCGGAGGGCGAGGCCCAGGGGCAGGACGGCGACGCCCGGGTTGATGATGCCCCCAGCGATGCCGAGAGGCTGGCGCGCCTGGCGCAGCAGATCGAGGCCCAGAAACGCCCGGCGATGGCGTCCGAACGCGCCACGGAGGAGAAGGTATTCTTCCCCAATGACCTGGGGTGGCTTGTCCTCCGGCCGATGACGGCGGCGGAGCGTCGCGAGTATGATGGTATGATGATGCGCTTCTCGACGATGATGGCCCCCGGCGAGAGCCGCGCCCAGGCCCGCCGCGTCGAGACGACTTCGGACCCTCAGGGCGGTTATCTGTACCTTTGCGGTGTGGGCATTCAGAGCTATGAGATACGGCTGCAGAACGGCCATGTTCTGCGGGGCGATTACAAGCCGAACCGCAGCCAGCGTCGCCCGATGGAGACCGACTTCGGAGGGCTGGATCCCCTGCTGTCGGATTGGGTGCAGCTACAGATCGAGGTCTTCAATGGCCTGACCGACGAGCAGCGGCGCGAACAGGGAAACTTGTAGGGCGGCTCCGGGGCTTCGTCCGCGCCGCCTTCAACCAGGATGACGCCGAGGGCGAAATGCGGATGTGGGCGCAGCGGCACGGCCCGGCGCCGCCGGCCTTCATGCAACTGTGCGATGATTGGGCGTGGATGAAACGCGGCTTTCTGCCCCACGGCCCCGCCACGCGGGATCATGATCCGCGTTACCTGGAGGCCCTGGGGGCCGTAGATGACGAGGTGGAGAAGCTGCTGGAGGAGTATCGGCAGCGGAAGATGGATGAGGCGCGCGATGCGACGAGCCGGCGGGGGCGGGCAGCCGGGGGCGTAAGGGGCGGCAAGTCCCGTTCGGGCTACGTGCCGACATGGGCGCGCGGCGAGGACAGCTGATGAACCAGACTCAATTGGCGTTCATGCTCCAGGCGGTTGATAGGGCCAGTCCCGCGATGGGACGGGTGGCTGCCGCCATGTCGGGCCTGCACCACTCGGCGCGGCAGGCTCGCAACGAGCTGGGGCAATTCAGCAGGGCCCAGCGGTATGCATTCAACGCCTCGCGGATGCTCGGCAGCGGCCTGACATTCCTGTGGGCGGCGCTCGGCCGCCTACGGAACATCCTGGAGAAAGCGGGGCGGATGCTACTGCAGTTCGCCCGCCATCTGGCCGAGCTGTACAAGCGGGTGTTTCGGTTCATCCGGCGGCTGATGATGCTGGCGGCGGCCCTAGCCGCCGTGGGCTTCGGCTACGCGGCGAAGGAGGCGGCGGCGTTCGAGCTTTCGGCGGCGAAGGTCCGGGGCGTGACGGGCGCAACCGCCGAGCAGATGGAGGTTCTCAACGCGCGGATGCGCGATCTGGCGAAGACCTCGATCTTCACCGCCGGCCAGTTCTACGAGGCTGGCTATTACCTTGCCTCAGCGGGCTTCGCCCCCGAGCAGATATCGGCCTCCATCGAGGGTGTGACCAAGCTGGCGGAGGCCCTGGGCTCCGACCTGGCGACCTCGACGGCTACCGTCGTGGCCACGCTGTCGGCCTTCGGCATGGCCAGCGAGGAGTCTACGCGCATTGCCAACGTCTTCGCAGCGGCCAATGCCGTCTCGCAGGCAAACATGGAGAAGCTGACCGAGTCGCTACGTTACGCCGCGCCCGTGGCTGGCTCGATGAACGTCCGCTTCGAGGAGACGGTGGCGGTCCTGAACCTGCTATTCAACGCGGGGCTGCGGGGTGAGACGGCGGGTGCTGCGCTTCGGATGATGATGTTGGCGCTGATACGGCCGTCGAAGGCGCTCAATAATACCCTGCGGCAAGCGGGCTTGACCATGGATGACGTCAACCCCGCGGCGGTGGGCCTGGCGGGCGCGTTTGATGCCCTGACGCGGGCGAACATCAGCACGGCGGATGCCTCGCAGCTATTCGGCGCCCGGGCGGTGACGGCCTTCGAGGTCCTCCGCTCGGCAGGCGTGGGTGCCATCGGCCAGATGGAGCAGGCCATTACGGGCACCAACCAGGCATTCGAGCAGGCCGAGACACAGATGGATACCCTCACCAATCGGGTCAAGTACCTGATTAGCTCAGTGCAGGAGCTGGCCCTCGTTTTCGGCACGCTGATGGTCGGGCCGCTGAAGCGGCTCATCAAGTCATTCGCCGACTTCATCAACTGGCTGGGGGAGACGCGGGAGGTCCGGCGCGTGGCGAAGATGGTCGGCGACGCCCTGGAGGCGATGCACCGCCATGTTGAGGCGCAGCTGCGTTGGGTGCAGAATAACTGGGCGCGCGTTTGGGGCACCATCTGGCGGATAACCGAGGCGGCGGTGGTGGGCATTGCCGGCTTCATCGGCCTGATCGTCGGGGCCTATCGGTTCCTGGTCACCAACTCGCGGGAGATGGGCCAGGGCCTGGCGAAGACTTGGGGGACGATTGCCGTCGTGCACGCCGAGGCGGCGGGCTTCATCACCCGCATCATCCTCACCCTCGAGAAGGTCATCGCCGAGTTCGGCGCCAGCAGCGTCTGGGAGAACCTGGCGCGGGCGGTCTTCGAGACGATGAAGCTCGTGGCCAAGATCATTATGGAGGCGGCCAAGGAGATCGTGCCCGCAATAGGCGGCATAGCCGCGAGCATTGCCGTCCTGCTGGCGGGCATGGCCATCAGGTTCCCGTCATTGTGGCCGGCGGCGATCAAGGCCGCGGCGGCAGCGGCGGCGATCGCGGCATCGACGAAGGCCCTTGGCGACGCTTATTTGAAGTTCCAGGCCATGAAATGGGAGGACGTGAGCGAGGACTTCAGCGCCGCGATGGACAAGGTGGGCAGCGCCCTGGATAGCGGCCTGCCCGAGGCGTTCAAGAAGGCGTGGAATGATCCGGCGATTCTGAAGTCGGTTGATGACGTCCGCCAGGAAGTCGGGCGGATGTTCGGCGTGGAGATAGCGCGCCGCTTCAGCGATGGTGGTGGCGAGGCCGGACATGGCTGGATTGCCGGCCTGATAACGTCCATGCGCGAGGGGGGCGCGGCGTTCCGGCAGGTAGCGCGGGGCTTTATGGCCCAGGCCCGCGAGGAGATGGCCCGCGGGCTGTCGCCGGAGGCCCTGGCGGGGAAGGTCCGGGCGGAGACGATGTTCGGCGATGTCGGGATCTCGCCGGAGCTGGCGCAGATATTCGAGCAGTTGACGCAGGCGATGGAGGAGTATTTGGGCGCGGATTCGCCCTATGAGCGGGTTGTTGACGGCCTGACTAATGCGATAGACCGTCTGCGCGACCGCAGTGCCGGCCTCGAGGCGGCGATGCGGGAGAACACGGCACAGTTGCGCAAGCATCTCGAGGGCCGCTGGCAGGCCCTGACCGGCGCGCAGATGCGCCGCTGGGCCGAGATGGGTGTTGCCCGTGAGTTGTACGGGGAAATGCACCCGACTACTCTGCGGGCCCTTGGCGCTGACTTCGAGGGTGTAATCGCCGTTGACGTGCATCGGGCCATCATGCGCTCGCCTCTGTACCGCGAGTTAGTGCGCATGCGCGTGGCGGGCATGACTTACGGGCAGCTACGTCAGGCAGGTAGGCAGCATTTTGAGCGCTTCGTCGAGCGGCAGGTTGAGCGCACTGAGGCGCCGTTCCGCCGCGAGATGGCGGCCCTGGACCAAGCGACGCAGGCTTATGAGCGGCAGCGTGACTACGCGGAGAAGATGCTGGAGATCGACAAGGAGCGCATGGAGGTCGAGGCCCTGATCCTGAAGGCCGCGCAGTTGCGCCTGGCGCTCGGTGACGCGGGCGACAAGGCCGCGGCGGCGATGGTCGGCTACTATGCCACGCAGGTCCTCGGGCGCTTCGCCGGGCGCGCTGCCGAACAGCAGGGGGCGGCGAGGGCGTTACTCGCCCCGCCGGGTAGCCGCTACCGCTATGTGCCGGGTACGGGGCAAGTGCCGGGTGTGCCGCCCGCTGCCGATGCAGCCTTTCAGCGGGCCTGGGGGCAGCATCAGGGCATCGGCATGACGGCCAACGTACCGGCCACGCCCGTGACGCCCGAGGAGATTGCCCGGCGCGAGCGGGCGTGGATGGAGATGGCGGGCCTGGGCGGCAGCCACTTCATGGCCCGGACTGCGCCCGTGACGCGCCCTGAGCAGGTACACCAGACGATCAACAACACGCTCTACATTGACGCCCAGGGCCTGGACGCCGGGGAACTCGCCAGGAAGATAGGCGATGAGCTGAACCGCCTGGGGCTTGATCCCACGCGAACGGATGTGCGGGTCAACGGTGCGAGCTTCGTCCACTGAGAAAGCCTTTTGTTCGCCGAGCGCACTTTGAGAAAGGGGCCGAAAGGTCTACATTCGCCGCAAAGGCCCCTCAGCGCTGCGTAGCGGGCCGGCGGCCAACCTTTTGAGTTTGCGGCCCCGCACGGACATACTCATATCTAGGTTCTGGCCCCTGTGTTTCGCCGGAACGGGCAAAAGGTTCAAAAAGTCGAAAAGTCGGGGCCCGGGCCGTCACAGTCCCGCCGCTAGGTACAAGGCCGAAAAAAATGAGCTACTGAGGTGGGGGTTCCGGAGGGAGAGATGAGTATACCCGGGCGGGGGCAAAAACTTTCACTTTTCACCGATGGGGCCGTAGCGGGCGAGATAGGGGCCGCTACGCCGGAATCCGACTTTTCGGCGGCTTTCAAAAGGTTCGGCTGTTTTGCGAAAGGTTGGGCTACGCATGGGCAATGACAGTGACGCGCACCTGCAATTCTGCATCGCCGAGGGACTGCTCGAGGTCCGCCCCGACGGCGATCCGGCGGGGGATGAGCCGCTGACGCGCGGGGAGGCGGCGGTGGCCCTGGCGCGGCTGTGGGCGAAGTTGCAGACCGAGCTGGGGCGGGGCGAGAGGCTGGAGG